>JAEEGL014955271.1_pt1 | contig 27294 bp, 23 predicted proteins | sample 9134231 | NCBI WGS metagenome assembly JAEEGL01 (sample SAMN16246548, study PRJNA631951) | gut metagenome | biome: gut microbiome; feature: rumen; material: fiber-attached | host: Bos | place: Iran: Karaj | collected 2018-10
AAGGATTTTGAAATAACAGATCTTGTAAAGGATGCTTCTTTACTTGTCAATATACCGTTGTTGGATCATATCGTGATCGGCGACAACAAATACTACAGCTTTAGAGAGCACGAGAAAGGGTAAAAAATGGGTAGTAATGTTTTTGGAATTGATGTAGGAACAAGTAACATCAGAATTTTTAACGGATTGGATAACAGTATCTTCATGGAGAAAAATATGATTGCCATGGAGAATAAAGTTAACCTTCTTGCATACGGAGATGCTGCTTACGACATGTATGAAAAGGCTCCGTCATATATAAGGACATCTTATCCTCTTAATTACGGTGTTATTGCGGATATCAACGATATGGAGACTCTTGTTAAGCTCTTTATCAGCGATCTGTCCGGTGGCAATATCAAGTCAAGTGACTACTATATCGCCGTTCCCACAGATGTTACGGAAGTAGAGAAAAGAGCTTTCTACGACCTGATTAAAGATGCCAATGTAAAGGCCAAAAACATAATGGTTGTTGAAAAGGCAGTTGCCGACGGCCTTGGACTTGATGTGGACGTTAAGAACTCACAGGGTGTCATGGTGGTTAATGTAGGTTTCTCAACCACAGAAATATCTATTCTTTCTCTCGGCGGAATTGTCCTCAGTAAGCTTATTAAAATAGGCGGTTATTCTTTTGATAATGCCATTGCATCGATTATAAGAAAGGAATACAACCTTTATATCGGTGACAAGACATCTGAAGCGGTTAAGATCCAGCTTGCCGATTACGAAAAAGAAGGCAAACCCATCAAATGTTTCGGACGAGATATCGTCACGGGACTTCCCGTTATGAGACAGATTCCTACAGATCTTATCGATGAAAGTCTTCTTGTACCTTTCTCAAAGATCATTGATAATATCAAGCTTATTCTTGAGAGAACACCACCGGAACTGGGTGCGGACATATACAGAAACGGTATATATCTTACAGGCGGAGCCAGTCAGGTAAGTCATCTTGCGGCGCTTATATCAAAGGCTTCGGGCCTTAAGGTCAATATCAGTGAAGACCCCATTAACAGTGTAATAGCCGGAGTCTCTAAAGTAATCAAGGAAGAAAAATATCGCAAACTTGCCTATACGATTGAAGGAATGAGCATTTAATGAGTCCTCTTGTAAAAAAGAAGAAAAAACGAATTAAGATACCAACCATGTACTGGTTGTTTGTTTTGTCTCTCGTATGCGTTATTTTGATGATCCTTTCTTTTAATACGGACATCGTAATGACACCCCTTAATTATGCGGGGGGTTATACGATTGTTCCTTTTCAGAAAGGACTTACAAATGTAGGCAATTATCTTATCGAACAGACTGAAAGATTCAAAAAACTCGAGGATGTTATTGCCGAAAACGAAGAATTGAAAAAGCAGGTGGATGAACTTTCCAAAGACAATACGATTCTTCAACAGGACAAATACGAACTTACAAAACTAAGAGAATTATATGAACTTGATGCCGAATACGAAGAATACGATAAGATCGGTGCACGTATAATTTCTCGTGAATCGGATAACTGGTACGCCAATTTTGTTATTGATAAGGGCAGTAATGACGGTATTCAGGTTGACTGCAATGTAATAGCGGGCAGTGGACTTGTAGGCCGTGTTACCGAAGTCGGGCCCAATTATGCCAAAGTTGTGTCGATCATTTCGGACAATGTCAATACAAGCGGAATGATCCTTGCTACAGGTGATATTCTTATGGTTTCCGGCTCTCTTGAGGGTATGAATAAGAGAGGAACGATAGATTTTTCACAGTTAAATGATGACAATGATGTTGTTCAGACCGGAGATAAGATTGTCACATCCAATATCAGTGATAAATATCTTCAGGGTATTCTTATCGGATACGTCGATCATATTTCCACCGATTCAAACAACCTTACAAAATCGGGCGACCTTATTCCCGTTGTTGATTTTAAGCATCTGGAAGAGGTGCTGGTTATTACAACATTGAAGAACAATCCCCAATAAAGGAATAACATGAAAGCAATTGCGTCAGGCCTTCTGCTTATCATTTGTTTTGTTTTGCAGAGCACTTTATTTGCACAGTTTAATATCGGAGGAATTCTTCCTAACCTGATTCTTATACTTACAGCATCCATAGGATTTAGAGTAGGTCGTAAGAATGGTCTTATTGTCGGCTTTATAGCAGGCTTACTTGCTGATATTTTCTTTGGTAATGTGCTGGGACTCTATGCATTTGTTTATATGTATCTGGGATTTATGAACGGTTCCTTTAAAAGAGTATTATTGCAGGGAGATTACAAGCTCCCTATGTTGCTTATAGCCGTAAGTGATGTTGTATACGGACACATTATGTATATTTTAAAATTCCTTATGAGGGGTGATTTTCATTACCTCTACTATTTAAGGTCAATTATGCTTCCTGAGCTTATATACACAACCGTAATGGCTCTTGCACTGTTTCCCTTGATTAATCTGATATTCAATCTGATTGAAAAATGGGAAAAACTTCTTGAAGGAGAAGAGGAATTTGAATAACAGAAGAGTTAACGAAGATATAGATCATTCCATAATCGTACGAACTCATATATTGCTTGCCGTTATTGTAATTCTTGCCGGCGTTCTTTTCGGCAGAATCTTTTATCTGCAGATTGTTCACGGAGAAGATACTCTTCAGGATTTTACTCTGCGAATTCAAAAAGAAAGAACCATTAACAGTACCAGAGGCAAAATATACGACAGAAACGGCAATATTCTTGCGTATAACGAACTTGCTTATAACGTTACCATAGAGGACGTATACGAATCGGGTTCCACCAAAAACAGGGATCTTAACAATACACTGATTAAAGCCATCGAAGTTATCGAAGCTAACGGAGATAAAATAATCGGTGATTTCAACATAGTTCTTAATGAAGACAACGAATTTGTCTTTACCGTGGCAGGTACGGGATTGAAAAGATTCCTGGCTGATGTATACGGTTACAGTGACATAGGTGATCTTAAATACGAAGAAGAGACCGCCACTGCAAATGATGTAATTAACTATCTGTGCAGTTACGGTCGTTTTGGTATTGGAGAATCTTCGGATCCGGACAATCCGAGAGACTCATTTGTTGCGGGAAAAGGTTATAGCAAGAAGCAGATTCTTGATCTTATAAATATCAGATATGCCATGAGCCTGAGCGGCTATCAGAAATACATTCCCACGGTAATAGCAACCGATGTAAGTAACGAAACGGTAGCCACACTGATGGAAAACAGCGATGATCTCCTTGGTATATCAATTGAAGAGAATAATATACGTAAATATAACGACAGTGTCTATTTTTCTCAGATACTGGGTTATACGGGAAAAATATCCGAAGAAGAGCTTGAAGAATTCAATACAGACAGTGAACCCGAAAGCGAAACTGTAAAACAGCGAAACGACTATGTCCTTACCGACATGGTTGGTAAAGCAGGTATTGAGAAGAATCTGGAAACATATCTTCAGGGTGTTAAAGGAAGCGAAACTGTATATGTAAATAACTTGGGTAAGGTTATTGAAAGTACCAAGACAGTAGATCCGGTTGCGGGCAACGATGTGTATCTTACTATAGACCGAGATCTTCAGATTGCCGTATATAACATTCTTGAACAGAAACTTGCAGGTATTCTTGTTACTAAAATCAGTAATATTAAAGAATACAAGCCCCCGGAAGGAATAGCGGCAAGTAAGTACGAGATTCCCATTACGGATGTATATTTTGCTCTTTTCAACAACAGCATCATTGATATCAATCATATGGGCGAAAAAGATGCAAAAGAATACGAGCAGAAGATTTACACGGCTTATCTTGATAAAGAAGCCAGAGTCTATGAAAAATTAAGAAGCGAGCTTGTGGAAGAGAAGACCCCCTATAAGGATCTTACAGATGAATATCAGATATATGAGAGCTATATTGTTACCATGCTTAACGACCTGGGAGTCATAGTCGACAGCAAGGTGGATAAAAACGACCAGACATACATCAACTGGCGAAGCAACGAGACCATAAGTCTTAATGAATATCTCAACTATCTGATTGCCATGAACTGGATAGATGCCACAAAACTGGATCTTGACGAACAATATTCCGATTCTCAGGAAGTATATGCCCGAATGGTGGATTATATAATCGAGCATCTGGATAAGAGCAGCACTTTTTCAAAGAGACTCTTCAAATATATGATCCTTAAGGATGAGATAACGGGATATCAGATAGTAAATGTTCTTTTGGAACAGGATGCGGTATCCATTACCCAAGAGGAAGAGCAGAAGTTCTTAAACGGCTCCATGAATGCATACAATTTTATATTGTATCTGATTGAGAATCTCTATCTCAGTCCCGGAGAACTTGCTCTGGATCCTTATTCGGCATCCTGTGTTATTACAAACACTCAGGGTGAAGTGCTGGCACTTGTTTCTTATCCCAGTTACGACAATAACAAGCTTGCCAACAGTATAGATTCGGCTTATTACGCAAAACTGCAGAGTGATCTCTCCAGACCTTTGTGGAATTACGCCACACAGCTTAAGACGGCCCCGGGATCGACTTATAAGATGGTATCCGCTACGGCCGCTTTGGAAGAAGGCATTATTAATGCTGCCAGTACCGTAACATGTCGAGGTTATTTCGATCGTTTCCAGAACGAGCAGTATAACTGTTGGGTTTATCCCGGTGCACACGGTACTCTTAATGTTACCGGAGCTATAGAGAATTCCTGCAACTCTTTCTTTTATGAAATGGGATACAGGCTTTCACTTAATCAAAATGATGTCTATAACGAAGATCTGGGTCTTGAGAAACTTGCAAAATACGCCGATATGTACGGACTTACGGAAAAATCCGGCGTAGAGATAGAAGAATCGGAGCCTGAAGTTTCCGATGAATACCCCGTTCTTTCCGCTATCGGACAGGGTTCCAACAACTTCACGACGGTGGGGCTTGCAAGATACGTGACCACTATTGCCAATAACGGTACATGTTATAACTTAAGTCTTGTGGACAGAATAGATGATGCCAGTGGCAACCTGATAAAAGACATCAATCCTACGGTAAGAAATACCGTAGATCTTCCAAATGCATACTGGAACTGTATACATACCGGTATGAGAAGAGTTGTTGAGAAAAAGTCTTATTATCAGAACCTCGGTGTTACTGTTGCAGGCAAGACCGGAACAGCTCAGGAAACCAAGCTTAGAACCAACCACGCTTTGTTTATAAGTTATGCTCCTTATATTGATCCTGAGATAACGGTAAGTACCCGTATTGCTTATGGATATACTTCCGAATATGCCGCCAACCTTACAAGAGATATATACAAATATTACTTTAAGCTTGAGGATGAGGACGATATCCTTACAGGTACCGCGGCGATTCCAGATGCCGTTATTACCGGCGGTGATTGATACTATATATGTGTAAAAGACGGAAACAAGGAAGGTTATATGAACAATATTGTAATGATCAAAGGCTATAAAGAAGGACTAACACTTCAACTGGATAATCTGGTTGATTTTGATACCCTTTTGAGAGCCGTAGCGCAAAAATTCGAGAGTTCAAGATCTTTTTTTAAAGATTCGTCTCTTGCCTTATCAATTGAAGGCAGATGGCTGTCCACGGAAGAAGAAAAAGCTCTCTTGCAGACAATAGAAAAGCATTCCGATATCAATATCATCTGCATTCTCGGCACCGACGAGCAGACGGAAAGAAAATATTTAAAGGCCGTTAAGCGTGTGGAATCCCAGAGAGATGACAACAATGCACGTTTTTACCCCTCTGATGTGGGCCCGGATGAACTGATAGAATGCGAAGGTTCCCTGGTTGTGCTGGGAGACGTTCAGGAGGGAGGAACGGTATCCGCTTCAAAGGATATTATTATACTCGGTAGTCTTAACGGCAGCGCATATGCGGGTGTTAATGACAGAAATCCTCATTTTATTGCAGCATTTAATTTTAGCAATGCTCAAAAAGTAAAAGTTGGAGATATGCTTTATCATCCCATAAAGAAAAAGGCTCTTGTACCTCAGGGCCATAAAAACAGCGTAAAAGTCGTTCATATTAAGAACGGAGTTCTTGCTTTGGACGATTACAGCGGAGATATTTTAAAGAATGTTACGTCAATATAAACTTCGTAATTACAACTTCAGACTGGTTATTTATGTTCTCGCACTTTCAATAATCGGCTATTTGGCCATAGGAAGTGCAAGGATTTCTTTGCAGAGCAAGCACCTGAACGGTATTTTCATGGGATTGGGCTTTATGATATTTGCTTCATTGCTGGATTATTCCCTTTACAGCAAGGTGAGATGGGGCATTTACATATTCAATCTTATTCTTCTGATTCTTGTTCTTACACCCCTGGGAGTTGCCGTAAACGGAGCCAGAAGATGGCTGTCTTTGGGTATACAGTTTCAGCCTTCCGAGATGTCCAAGATATTATTGATTTTGTTCTTTTCTGCGTTTATTATGAAATATAAGGAGAGGTTCAATACTTTCAGAAATATCATATTTATGATAATTCTCCTTATTGTTCCCCTGTTTTTGATATACAAGGAACCCGATCTTTCAACTTCCATAATGCTTATTGTTACATTCTGCATAATGCTCCTGATCGGAGGTCTTGAATACAGGGTAATATTAAGTGCAATAGCGGTTGTAATACCTCTTGGTGTTATCTTTTTCAGTATTATTCTTCAGGAAGGACAGACCATCTTAAAAGGTTATCAGATAACCCGTATTCTTGCCTGGCTGGATCCTGAGAAATACGCCGATTCCGCTGCATATCAGCAGACCAATTCCATTACGGCCATCGGTTCGGGTATGCTTCTCGGAAAAGGACTGAACAATAATGTTATTGCATCCGTTAAAAACGGTAACTTTATTTCCGAACCCCAGACCGACTTCATATATGCGGTTATCGGAGAGGAGATGGGCTTTATCGGCGCAGCATCTGTCATTGTTTTACTTTTGCTTATAGCCTTTGAATGTGCGCTTATAGCAAAGAGATCCAAGGACCTTTGCGGAGCCATAATTGCCGATGCAATGGCCGGACTTGTATGTATACAGGGTCTGATGAATATAGCCGTTGCCACAGGCTTTTTGCCCAATACAGGTATTCCCTTACCTTTTGTAAGCTATGGTCTTACATCTTTGGTTTCACTTTATTTTGGTATCGGAATTGTGTTAAATGTCGGTCTACAGGGAAGCAAACGTAAGACCTCGACATACGAGAGCTAGTTTTTATTATTTGTGGAGGAATAATATGAACATTGCATTAATAGCACATGATGCGAAGAAAAAACTTATGCAGAATTTCTGCATAGCATATAGAGGAATACTCAGCAAGAATGATTTGTATGCCACAGGCACCACCGGCAGACTTATTGAAGAAGTCACCAATCTGAATGTACACAAATTCCTTGCGGGTCATCTGGGCGGAGAACAGCAGATAGGAGCATCCATTGAGCACAATGAGATCGATCTTGTTATCTTTTTGAGAGATCCTCTCAACCCCAAGTCGCATGAACCGGATGTCAACAATCTTGTGAAACTCTGCGATACTCATAATATCCCTCTGGCTACCAATCTTGCCAGTGCGGAACTTTTGATTAAATCTTTGGACAGAGGAGATCTCGAGTGGCGTGAAATGTACAAATAGAATCAGACACATTGTGTCTGTAATTACAATTGCATCACTGTCGCTTATGAGCCTTACAGCCTGCGGTAAAAGCAGCCTTCCTTTGAAGTATACGGATGTCAATAATATCAGCACCAATCATATGCTGGAAAACAAAGCCGACAGCTTTGCTTCCGGTTATGCAATATGCAACGAAGATATTCTCGGCGATCTGGGAATTACGGTAGAAGATGCGTCTGCTGCAGGTCTTTTTGATGTAAATAACAAGAATGTTCTTTACGCAAAGGATATTCACGATCGTTTTTCTCCGGCATCCCTTACCAAGATTATGACGGCTTTGGTTGCATTGAAATACGGTAATATCGATGATGTAATAACATGTTCGGAGAACGTAAGCAAACTTGAAAGCGGAGCAACGGCTATAGGTCTTAAAGCCGGAGATCAGTTGACCATGAATCAAGCACTGCATGCTCTCCTTATTAAGTCAGCCAATGATGCCGGCGTGGCCATTGCGGAGCATATTGCAGGTTCCGTTGATGAATTTGCCAATATGATGAACAGAGAGGCCTTAAGCATCGGCGCTACCAACAGTCATTTTGTCAATCCTCACGGATTATCGGACAATGATCATTACACGACTGTATACGATCTTTACCTTATAACCAACGAAGCCATAAAATATCCCGATTTTAACGAGATTATACATACAACTGATTACGAGACGGTATATAATGATTCCGAAGGCAATGATATACCCTTAAAGCTTTCTACCACCAATCTTTTCTTAAGAGGAGATTATTCCGCTCCTGATAGAATTACAGTTGTTGGAGGCAAGACCGGAACCACTTATGTGGCAGGTAACTGTCTGGACCTTATCGTTAAAGATGAGTCGGGTAATCCTTATATAGCAATTATCTTAAGAGCATCTGAAAGAGGGATTGTTAACGAAGAAATGTCTAACATGTTGAAGGAGATTAACAGTCGATAAATTGATATATAACAGTTGTCTTTTTGACTTATATTTTGTATAATTTTACTATCATATCAAATGTTAGGAGGGTTAACCCATGGTTAAGCTTATCGTAGGAAAAGAGGGTAAAGGCAAGACAAAGCACTTACTCGACAAAGTTAATGAAGAGATCAAGACAGCAAGCGGTAACATCGTATTCTTAGACAGAAGTTCAAAGCATATGTTTGAACTCAACAACAAGGTAAGACTTGTAGACGTCTCAGAATATGATTTTGCAGATATTTCGGAATTTGTAGGTTTTATATACGGTATCCTTTCATCGGATCATGATATACAGCAGATATACATTGACGGTATTATTAAGATAACAAAGGTTGATAAAGCAGGTTTCGCCGATCTGGTTAATAAGCTCGACACGGTAAGTAATACATTTAAGTTTGATATGATCATCAGTGCTTCGATTGATGAGAGCGAACTTGATGATGAAACAAAGAAGAAAGTCATCATCTCATTATAAAGACTATTAAGCCTCGGATATATTCCGGGGCTTGCTTTTAGATAGGAGTTATATTAGTGGCTGATAATAATATCAAAAAATACAGAAAACCACTAAATATTAATATCGGAATGGTGTTCTTTCTGATCATCATGATCTATATCCTTATATGTACGGTTATGTACTTTACATCCAAACATGTTATAGGCTATGAGGTTATGACAGGTTCATTGTCCGTATCCAACGTGTATGAGGGTATTGCCATAAGAGAGGAGACCATTGTTACCAGCACAGGTTCCGGATATGTGAACTACTATGCAAGAGAAGGTGAAAAAGTAGGCTGCGGTAATGTTATATGCTCAATTGATGAGACGGGACAGCTTAAGGATATGATGACCAAGGAGGCCCAGGATGGTAATTCCATTTTGTCCAGTCAGGATTATTCCGAGATCAAAGCCGATTTCACCGATTTTGCTACAACTTATGATAATTCCAACTTCCAGACGGCATATGATTTTAAATATGCCATTGAGAGCAGTGTTTTGAAATATTCCAACAGGAATCTTTTAAAGAACCTTTCGGAACTTACGGATCAAAGCAATGCGGGACTTATCAGTCTCTGTAATTCACCGGCCTCAGGTATTGTAATTTACTCCATAGACGGATATGAGGATGTTAAGGCCGAGGAAGTTAAAAAAGAATGGTTTGATAAATCCGGCTATGAGAAAACTCAGCTGATTAACAACGAAATCGTTGATGTGGGAGATCCCATATATAAACTGACCAATAAAGAAGAGTGGTCAATAATTATTCCCGTTGAAAAAGACCGTATTGAAGAACTGGTGGAAGAGGAATATGTTCGTGTCAAATTCTTAAAAAACCAGTGTGAATCCTGGGGCAGAGTGGAAGCCCTTAACGGAGCCGACGGAGAGACTTATATACAGCTCTTTTTCAATAATTCCATGGTTACCTTTGCAACAGACAGGTATGTCAATATCGAGCTTATTACGGATGTAGAGTCCGGACTTAAGGTTCCCAATTCAGCAATCATTGAAAAGGAATTCTTTCTGGTACCTACCGAGTACGTTACAAAGGGCGGCACAAATGTTACGGATTGTGTATTGAGAGAAGTATATTCGGAAGACGGTACAATGTCTACGGAAGCATTGCCCGTGACAATTTATAACGAAGCCGACGGAGAATATTATGTGGATGATGACAGTCTGAGGATAGGAGATAGGATTCTTAAGCCTGATTCCACGGATGAATTTACCATATCCAAGGTTGCCAATCTGATCGGTGTGTACAATATCAATAAAGGATATGCCGATTTTAAGCAGATACAGATCCTGAATCAGAATGATGAGTATTCAATAATCAAGTCCAATACCATGTACGGTCTTGTTGCATATGACTACATCGTTCTTGATGCGGAAAGTGTTGAGGTAGACGAATTTATATATGATTAAAGATAATCTGAAAGAAGTAGAATCCAATATTTCAAAGGCCATAACAAAAGCCGGCCGCAAGGAAAGCGATGTAACTCTTATTGCGGTAAGCAAAACCAAACCCGTGGAGATGTTAAAAGAGGCATATGACTGCGGAATAAGGGACTTTGGCGAGAATAAAGTTCAGGAGATTACGGAAAAGTATCCTGCATTGCCTGGTGATATAAGATGGCATATGATAGGGCATCTGCAGACCAATAAGGTAAAATACATTGCGGATAAAGTTTATATGATTCACAGTGTGGAGTCCGAAAAGCTTGCCCTTGAAATAAGCAAGCGAGCAGTGGCCGTTAACAGAGTGATTCCGGTGCTTATTGAGGTTAATATCGGAGACGAGGAATCAAAATTCGGCATTAAAGCCTCAGAATGCCTTGAATTTGCCATAAAAATTCACGATCTTCCGGGTATAAAGGTAAGCGGACTGATGTGTGTGGCTCCGTATACCGAAAATGCTGAAGATAATCGCAAATATTTCAAGCTTTTGAAGCAAATAGCGATTGACATAACGAATAAAAACATCGATAATGTTTCTATGGATGTTTTGTCAATGGGAATGTCCGGCGATTATGAAGTCGCAATTGAAGAAGGTGCCACATATGTGCGTGTGGGTACCAATATATTTGGAATAAGACAGTATAATGTCAACAACTAAGGAGTATTAGGTTATTATGAATTTAATGGACGGTTTTATGAGTGCTCTTAAGCTCAGCGATGGCGAAGAATACGATGACGGCGATTATTTAGATGATGAAGATTATCAGGCAGAACTGAAGGCTACAAAGAACGAAGCCGAACCCGAGAAAAAGGCTGCAAGTCCCAGAACTGCAGGCAGAAACAAAAGACTCGGCAACGGCATGGAAGTATGCGTTATCAAGCCCACAGGTTTTGACGATTCTAGAGAAGTAATCGATACACTGCTTTCCAACAGAACGGTTGTACTTAATATGGAAGGTATGAACAGTGATGTCGCACAGCGTATTTTTGATGTTGTTTCCGGCGGTACATACGCTATTAACGGTAAGCTTCAGAAGATTGCAAATAACATCTTCATTCTTACTCCTGCATCTGTAGATATTTCCGGAGATTTCCAGGGAATCCTCAGTGAATCATTTTAATTATTGAAAGGACATATCCCACCCAATGGGTGGGATTTTTTTAAGGATATGGAAAAAATCGACGTTAATTGTCAAAACGGCTCTTATAACATCTTTATTGATAAAGGATTTGAGGGCCTTGCCGAGGCTTTAAAAGAAATCGACCATGAGGGTTGTAAAGCATTTATAGTTACAGATTCCAATGTGGCTCCTCTTTATCTGGAGTCTCTTAGGAGCGTTCTTAGAGATATATTTGCACAGGTTGATCATTACGAAATAAAGGCAGGAGAGGAAAGTAAGAATATTAAGACTGTTGAAGATCTTTATTCTGCCCTTATCGATACCAAATATACAAGATCCGATTATATTTTTGCCTTAGGCGGCGGTGTTGTGGGCGATATAGCAGGTTTCCTTGCCGCAACCTACAAAAGGGGCTTAAGATTTGTTCAGGTTCCCACCACTTTACTTGCCATGGCAGACAGCAGTATCGGCGGAAAGAACGGCGTAGATTACAATGGTTATAAAAACATGGTTGGAAGTTTTTATAATCCCATCCTTATATATGACAATATCGAGACGCTTAAAAGTCTTGAAGACAGACAGTTTGCCAACGGTTTTGCGGAGGCAATGAAGTCTGCAATAATAAAAGACAGCAATTATTACGAATGGATGATTGATTCCATGTACGAGATCAATGACAGAGAAGATGATGCTCTTATAGAACTCGTGAGCAAATCCGCATCCATTAAGAAGTCGGTTGTGGAAAACGATCCGCTTGATAAGGGAGAAAGAGCACTCCTTAATCTGGGACATACCATCGGTCATGCCATAGAGGCCGATAAGATCGGGGAACTGCTTCACGGAGAATGTGTTGCCCTGGGTACAGTTGCGGCCGCTTTTATCTCATGGAAGAAAAATATGCTTTCAATGGAAGAGTATTACGAAATAAGGGATATGTTTGTTCCTTTTAATCTTCCCATAAGCGTTGATAATATCGATAAGGATCACATAATTGATAATATCAGCAACGACAAGAAAGTTGATAACAAGGGCCTCAAATTTATTCTTATCAAAAAGATAGGAAAAGCTGTTATCGATGCAAGTGTCAGCAAAGAAGAAATAATGGAAGCTCTTAAGGAGATTGAATATAGCGATGAATTCTAATAAAAGAAAAAGTCTCAGAGTATTTTTAAATGCATCAATACTGATCGTTCTTATTGTAGTGGATCAGATGTCAAAATATCTTGCCACCCTTAATCTGAAAGATAAGGAAGCAATCAGCATAATCGATAAGGTATTTGAACTGAGATATCTGGAAAACAGAGGTGCTGCCTTCGGTATGCTGCAGAACCAGAAATATTTATTTCTTGTCATAGCAACAGTAATGCTCTTGGTAATCTTTTATATTCTTGTAAGACTGCCTTTGGACAAGAAATACTATGTAATTAATGCCTGCCTTATCCTTATTGCTGCCGGAGCTGTGGGCAATATGATAGACAGAGTCGTTAATGATTATGTTACGGATTTCTTTTATTTTGTTTTAATTGATTTCCCTATTTTCAACATGGCGGATATCTATGTAACCGTAGCATGTGTAATACTTGTAATAAGTGTCTTATTCTATTATAAGGAGAGTGATTTTGCTTTCCTTAAGAGGAAAAAAGAAGATTAATGGAACACATTTCATTTGTTGTTGACGAGAATTTAGAGGGTCTGCGCCTGGATAAAGCAATTACTGAATCAGCCGGTCCTTTGATTTCTCGTTCTTTTTTGCAAAAAATCATAAAAGAAGAAGCTGTCACAGTTAACGGACAGGTTAAGAAATCAAGTTATAAACTTGTATACGGAGATGAAGTGGATTTTACAATCCCTGATGCCAAAGAATATCAGATAACAGCTGAAAACATCCCTCTTGCTATTCTGTATGAGGACGATGACGTTATTGTTGTCAACAAACCCAAGGGAATGGTTGTGCATCCCGCAAACGGTCACTACGAAGGCACTCTTGTAAACGCCCTTTTGTATCATTGCAAGGATTCTTTATCGGGTATCAATGGAATCTTAAGACCAGGAATCGTGCACAGAATAGATATGGACACAACGGGATCCGTAATAGCCTGTAAAAACGACAAGGCACATGTATGCATAGCGGAGCAGTTGAAAGAGCACTCCATTAAGAGACTCTACAGAGCCATATGTCACGGAGTCATAAAAGAAGACGAAGGCGTTATCGACGAGCCAATAGGAAGATCTCCCAAAGACAGAAAGAAGATGGCAGTCAATCCGGAGGGTAAAAATGCCGTTACGCATTATAAGGTTTTGAAAAGGTTTTCTGATTATACATATATCGAATGCAGGCTTGAAACCGGACGAACTCATCAAATAAGAGTTCATATGGCTCATATAGGACATCCGCTGCTTGGAGACGAAGTATACGGACCCGCAAAGGTGACTTACAAGACCCGGGGACAATGCCTTCATGCCTATCTATTGGGCTTTATTCATCCCGTAAGCGGGGAGTATATAGAAACTATCGCTCCCATACCCGAGTATATGTCTGAATTATTAGACAAATTGCCGTAAAAGATTGTATTTTTGTTCAATTTTTGATAAAATATATACAACTAATAATCAGTCCCAAAAGAAATGAGGCGATGATATGAATACAGTTATAACAATAGGTAGACAGTTCGGTTCCGGTGGTAAGGAAGTTGGCCATAAAGTTGCCGAGTATTTTAATATTCCTTTTTATGACAAAGAATTGTTAAGCAGAGCTGCAAAAGAAAGCGGATTCTGCGAAGAGATGATGGAGATTCACGATGAAAAGCCTACCAGTTCTTTTCTTTATAACCTGGTTATGGACACCTATTCATTCGGATACAATGCCTCATCTTTTGTAGACATGCCCATAAGTCACAAGATCTTTCTTGCTCAGTTTGATACCATCAAGAAGATTGCATCGGAAGGTCCATGCGTAATTGTAGGTCGCTGTGCCGACTACGCCCTTAATGATATGGACAATGTTCTCAATGTTTTTATATACGGCAATGAAGAATGTAAGATTGAAAGAATAATGAAGAAATACGATCTTAACAGCTCTAAAGCGAAAGATATGATGGTTAAGACCGATAAGCAGCGTCAGAGCTATTACAATTATTATTCTTCAAAGAAGTGGGGACGTTCCGACAGTTACGACCTGTGTATTAACACCTCTATATTCGGTATAGACGGAAGTGTTAAGCTTATTACACAGGCTGTTGAAGATTTTGAAAATAATTAATATTTGTTTTTTATACCCGGTTGATGAATTCAACCGGGTATTTTTAATTTTCCCTTATCTAAAATCACATTTAAGAATCAGTTAAGAATTATACAAGATACAAATTAAGACTTTAAGTGATATTTACGTTAAATTATTATCAGCAACAAAGAAATTGCTTAATTGTTTTAAATAGATATCGATTTGATGTCAGTGAAAGAGGTAAAGGAAAATGGTTGAATTTTTAAAGAACAAAAAGAGAGTGGCAATTATCGGCGGAGCTCTTGCGGTAGCAATTATTGTTGGAGCCATATCAATATCTGCCAACGCTTCAATGTCGGTTAATTCATATATAGCTGACACAGGTGAACTCAGCAGCACTCTTGAATTAAACGGAACAGTCGAAACAGACAACTGTAAAACATTTTATTCCAAAGTAAACGGAACAATAGGAAAGGTCCATGTAAAAGAAGGAGATTTCGTTAAGAAAGGTGATGTCATAATCAGTTATGATGCCGATGATCTTGAAAGACTTACCGCCATTGCCGAGTGCAATGCGGAAGCCGATCTCGGAAGCTATAACGATATGATGCAGGCGGGAAACAGAACTGCGGGGCTTTACGGAGAAGCAAAAAGGAACATCGGAGTTCTGGATCAGCAGATTGCCGATACTCAAGCAGCTATTACCCAGTTGCATAAGGATCTCACAAAGAGAAAAGCCGAGATAGCCGAATGGGGAGTAAAACTTCAGATCTCTTTTGATGATTACTCCGATCAGCCTGATTCGGAAGAATTCAAGAATCTTCACGAACAGCTCCAGCAGAATGCATATGACCAGCAGTATGACAGCGAGATAGTACGCCTGCAGGAGGAAATAAACAATCTTAATATACAGCTTGCAGGTTATAAGGAATACAAGGCTGAAATGACAAGTCAGAAGGCTGCTACACAGATGAACCTCATGACAAACGGTGCAAAAGAAAAACTTGAAGCCGTAAAAACAGCCAACGAACTCAGCTCAAACGACGTAATAGAAGATTACAAAGATGCCGCAAAAGGAATCAGAGCGGATTTTGACGGTGTTGTAACATCCATAGCCGTTGTGGAAGGAAGCAGCGTATACAGCGGTGATGAACTTGCAAAGATTGAATCCATCGGAGATGTAGTCGTAAAATTAAATGTAAACAAATATGATATTATAGATATCGAAGAAGGACAGTACGCCAGCGTAGTTATCAAAAATAAGGAATACAGCGGTAAAGTCACAAGAATAGAAAAGAAGACCAAAGATCCCGGCCAGAATACCGGAATCGGTGTTGAAGTTAAGCTTGATGAACCCGACAGCAACATAATCCTGGGTATGGAAGTAAAAGCCAAGGTGAGAACAGCCGATGCCGAAAAAGCTCTCAGAGTTCCTCTTTCCGCACTTTGGGAAGATGAAGAAGGAAGCTTTGTATTCGTTGCAAAAGACGGTAAAGCCGTAAAAACAGCCGTTGAAACAGGTATCAGAAACGACGATATGGTGGAAATCCGTTCGGGAATATCGGAAGGTGACATTGTAGTATGGAATGATGCTGCCGAAATAGCAGACCAGGCCAGCATTAAGATCAATAAATAAACCGGAGTGAATGAGAATGGAATCTGAAAAGAGAAAGATATTAACTGCAAAAGATCTGTCAAAGACATTTTCCAACGGATCTGTCCAGCAGCATGTATTAAAAAATCTGAATCTGTCTATATATAAAGGAGATTTCACAGTTATCATGGGTAACTCCGGTTCAGGTAAAAGTACACTGTTATATGCTTTATCCGGTATGGACAGACCCAGTCTGGGTACCATTACATACTATACCGATAGGCTTAAGGACAATGCAGACGAGAACAATGTGGAAGAGACGGAAATATCAACATTTAACAACGATAAACTGGCCGTATTCAGACGTGATCATGTGGGATTCGTATTCCAGCAGAATTATCTGAACGACAGTATGAGTGCTCTTGATAATGTTATGGTCTGCGGACTTCTGAAAGCAACGGACAGAAAAGCTCTGGCTGAAAAGGCCAAGAAGCTTCTTCACGGTGTAGAAATAGAGGAACAGGATTATCGCAAATTCCCCACACAGTTATCCGGCGGTCAACAGCAGAGAATTGCCGTTGTCAGAGGCGTTATAAACAGTCCTGAAATTCTTTTTGCGGATGAGCCCACAGGAGCTCTTAATTCACAAAATACCGAGAACGTACTCAATATCATGTCAGATCTGAATAATGAGGGTCAAAGTATAGTAATGGTAACTCATACAATTAAAGCTGCTGAAAGAGGAAACAGAATAATATATCTTGCGGACGGTGTTATATCCGATGAAGTAGACCTTGGTCCTTATGTGGGAGATTACAAAGACGAAAGCAACCCAAAACTTGCCGAAGCCAAGGAACGTCACGCAAAGTTAAAATCTTTCCTGCAGGATATGGGATGGTAATCATCTTTTTCCGAAGTTTAGAGAGGAAAATAAAGTGTTTAAATATTTCTTTATAGCAAAGAATAATATAATAAAGCAAAAAAGTGATATGATCACTTTCTTTATACTGTCAGCAATAGCATCGATGTTGATTTTTATCAGTGTTTCATTTATGTCCGGAGCAGGAAATGTTATAGATACCTGCAAAGAAAAAATCAACGGTGCCGACATATTCTTTATGCTTACCAATAACGATGTTGCTGTAGGTAAAATAGAAGAGAACATAAAAGGCAATGTCTACCTTAAGAACTGTGAAAGCGAAAGAGCGGTAAGATGCAATTCAAAATACAGACATAAAGGCGATAAGAACTGGGTTGAATACGGTTTTATCATGTGTTGTTACGAGGATGAGAATAAGATACAAACCATGAGTATTGATGCATCCGAATACAGCGGGAATGAAATCGTTCTTCCTGTTTCCTTTTTAACAAGTTTTAAAAAGGGCGATATTATCCAAATTAAGATAGAAGAGAATGTCTATGATTTTAAAGTTGTTGACTTTAATGAAGACAATCTTTTCTCGGGTCCCATGAATATCGGCTTGTATAAGTCATATATTTCCGACGATTGTTTCGAAGAAATACTCTTTGAAAATCCTACCGGTGCCGGCGATTGGAGATTTATTAAAACCCAGCTTAGCGATACCGCAAAAAAGAAAAATATCGATCCTGAGAAATTAAGTGACTCAATCGGTAATGATTTCTTAAGCTGGTTTGATACTTATCTCAGAGATCATCCGGATGCTAATTTCAGTATGAACTTTTTCGATTCAAATATGATGAAGACCGGAGCAATGATACTCCCCCTTCTTTTCGTAGCATTGTTCTTACTCTTTGCAATCATCATATTTGTAGTCGCAATTGTCATAATCGATTTCAGTGTCAAGAACTTCATTATGACAAATATGAAGAATACTGCGATCATGGAAGCATCAGGATATACCGTAAGAGAACTTATTTTGATTCTCTTATGCCAGCTTATGATGATAGCGGGTTCCGGTGCTGTAATCGGTGTAATTTTGGGTGCTGCACTAATCAATAAAGTAGGAGTAATAATGCTGATTACTCTTGGTCTTCCATGGAATCAGCCGATCAATATAGCTGCCGCAATACTTGTAATTGTATGCATAAGCCTTGTAATCGGTTTGCTTACTCTTTTACTGGGAAGGCAATACAGTAAAGTCAGTGTTCTTGACGCTCTTAGAGGCGGAATAAACACACATAATTATAAAAAGAATCTTTTCGCTTTTGATAAGACATCCCTTCCGATTGCAATTACTCTGGCACTTAAAGAAACTTTCGGAAGATTCAGAAGTCAGATTGGCGTTATTTTTATAGTAATGATCTTATCGATAGCAACTATTATCGGTTTTGGACTTGCCGATACATACGGTACGGATGAAGGTTGTATTGAACTTGCAGGTATCGATATGTATGATGCTGCCTTCGGTGGAAGTGAATCAATGGCCGAAAGCGTCAGGGGTTTCAAGACTGTTCAAAATACCAGAACCGAAATGTGGATGTCATACACCTTTTATAACAGAACCTATGATCAGGCAATTACAACAAGAGGAATATCAGATATATCTACCGTAAGAGGCGGATGTGTAATTGAAGGAAGATGGCCGGAGAATCCCAATGAAGTAATGTTCGCCGCCAATGCCGCAAGTAAGCTTCATGTAAAGGTGGGTGACGCTGTAACCGTTAAAACAAATGCCACGGAAGAGTCCTATATTGTATGCGGTATCAATCAGACCTTCAATAATCTTGGCCTTATGGGTTATATGACAATGGATGGTATGCGCAAACTTACAAGTATTCCGGATAGCCTAAATGTATGCGTCAATCTTAAGCCGGGGGCAACATTTGAAGATTTTGAGGCCGAATTCAATGAAGTATATCCCGAGGTTGAAGTTGAAGACGTATATTTGGCCGCACATCAGACAACCGGTATGATTACAATCGGAATGAAATTATTTGCAACCTTAATAGCATCTCTTACGATTCTTATAGTTGCATTTGTTGAAGCTCTTATTGTTCGTACCAACATCAACAAACAGTGGCGTAATATGGGTGTAAGCAAAGCACTGGGATTTACTTCAAAACAGCTTTTGGGACAGGTAATGTTATCCAATATGCCGGCTATCTTAATCGGTATTATTATCGGACTTATCGTATCTCCCTATGCCGGAGAAAAGCTTATGCTATCTTCAATGACTATGTTCGGCTTTAAAAAAGTAATCTTTAATGTAAATACAGTATCTTTCATATATGCGGCAGCAATTATTATAGGCGTTGCACTTGCAACGAGCGCAATAATGGGACGTCGTATTAAGACTCTTGAGCCGGTAAAGATGATTACTGAAGAATAATAAATATTGTATGCTATAATATCTTCATTGGAGAGCTCTATGAACTACAATTGTCTTATAGTTGATGATGAAGAAGATCTTGCAAAAACTACTGCGGAATATTTCAGAATGTTCGATGTAACAACTGAGTATGTCTGCAATAGTGATGCATGCTTCGATTTTTTTAAAAACAATACAGCGGACCTGGTACTCCTTGATATCAATCTTGGAGACGGGTCCGGTTTTGATGTCTGTAAGAAGCTTCGCGAAGACATGCAGTTGCCCATTCTCTTTATCAGCGCAAGGCAGAGTGACGATGACGTACTTATTGCCCTGTCCATAGGGGGCGACGATTATGTTAAAAAGCCATACAGCCTGTCTATTCTTTTAGCCAAGGTAAAAGTCAATCTTAACCGTATCAGACAGAGAGCAAATACGGATACAGCGAAGGTCGGGGATAAGGATGTCAAAGACGTTGAGGTCGCACAGAAGGACTTCTATATGGATGCCGCCACTATGTCCGTTGTTATTAAAGGCGAGAGAATAGCTTTAAAGGCAAAAGAATACGCCTTACTTAATTGTCTCTATGAGCATCATGATACAATTGTAAAAAAAGAAGTGCTTTTCGATGAAGTATGGGGCGATACTTTTTTCAGTGACAGTACGCTTAATGTCCATATCAGGAAACTCAGAGAGAAGATTGAAGAAGATCCCAATAAGCCCAACTTTATAAAAACCATCTGGGGCACGGGATATATACTGGAATTATCATGAAAAGATTAAGACAGATATTCATCGCTTTTACGCTCTTTATGGCTTTTGCTATATATGTGTTTTACAGCATAGGAAAAAAGACCAGCTATGAAAAGAGAGATATAGTATATTACAATAACCTTCTTTATCGCGTTGAGGCAGCACTAGAAGAGGGTAGAGACGAAAGCGATATTGAGGAAGAATACGGCTGCAGTATTGTTACGGCAAAAGAGATCAACAATCCCGAGCTTGTAAAACTCTATACCGAAGGTGCTCTGATATTAGATCTTGAAATAGACGGTAAATATATCGGTAAAGTAGCCTGGAACGACTTCAGAGAGAGCTACAACAGAGGAAGAGAAGTTTTCTTTAAGGCTGCACTTATTCTATGGTCAACAATTCTTGTATGCGGATATTTATTGCTTTTTTATATATATCTGTCTTTTTTAAAGCCGGTTGAAGCATTAAAAGATTTTGCCTCTGAAATTGCAAGAGGAGAACTTGATAAATCTCTGCCCATTCCAAAGAATAATATGTTCGGTTCTTTCGTAGAGGGCTTCGATCTTATGAGAGAGCAGTTAAAATCTTCCATAAGCAGGGAGAGACAGGCTGAGATTGCCCGAAAAGAGCTTATTCAAGGCCTCAGTCACGATATTAAGACTCCTTTGTCTGTTATTAAAGCTACCTGTGAACTTCTTGAAGTTAAGATATCCAGAAAACTGGATAACATGAAAGATTCCGATCCTGCCGACATAAACGAATGTAATGAACTGCTTAATAAAGTAGAATCCATATCCAAGAAAGCAGATACCATCAGTTCACTTATGAGTGATGTTATGCATGCCAATCTTGAGGAACTGGAAAAGGTCGATATTGAAGCTCAAGAGGAGAGTTCTTTAATTATCGAAGAATTCCTAAAGAATCTTTCCGGATATGGAAAAATAATCCTAAAAAACCATATTTATCCATGTTTGGTTATGATGGACAGAAGACGTATGGAGCAGGTAATCGACAATATTATCGGCAATTCATACAAATATGCGGGAACAGATATAACCGTTGAATTCTCTCAAACCGAAGAGATTGCAATGGCTGATGGAAGCAAGGCCGGTTTTATTAAAACCACCATAAGAGACGCGGGACCGGGAGTAAATAAAGACGATCTTCCTCTTATCGCCGAAAAATATTACAGAGGAAGCAATTCCGGTGAGCAAAACGGCTTCGGCCTCGGAATGTATCTGGCCAAGACTTACATGGACAAACAGGGCGGCGGAATGGAATATTATAATGATAACGGCTTCGTTGTCGAATTACTGCTAAGAAAAATCTGATAATTATATACAATACACTAGGTCTTTTTACCCGGTTGATTTATTCAGCCGGGTATTTTTATTCCATATATCGCAATTCGTTCAATATATAGTGATTTTCCTTGGACGATATAACAAAATATGGTATAATATCTAGGATTGATTTTATATTGGAAAGGAATATCCAAATGGCAAATAAAGAGACATATGATGCGTCCAATATTCATGTTTTGGAGGGACTGGAAGCCGTAAGAAAACGTCCCGGTATGTATATCGGTTCCGTATCAACAAAAGGTCTTAATCATTTAATATATGAGATTGTTGACAATTCAGTGGATGAGCATCTTGCCGGACATTGTGACAAGATTCACGTCACTCTGGAAGCAGACGGTTCGGCTACAGTGGAAGATGACGGAAGAGGTATTCCCGTTGAGATGCACGAAAAAGGTGTCAGTGCAGAAAGAGTGGTGTTCACCACACTTCATGCCGGCGGTAAATTCGATGATACGGCATATAAGACAAGCGGCGGTCTTCACGGAGTAGGTTCTTCTGTTGTTAACGCACTTTCAAACAGAATGACTGTAAGGGTAAAAAGAGGCGGTTCAGTATATGAGGATACCTACGAAAGAGGTATCCCCACAACCGAACTTATTAACGGCCTTTTGCCTGTTGTGGGCAAATCAAGAGAGACGGGAACCAGTATTAATTTCCTTCCCGACGACACAATATTTGATAAAACATGGTTCAAAGAAGAAGATGTTAAGAGCCGTCTGCATGAAACAGCCTACCTTAACCCCAATCTGACCATCGTATTTGAAGATAAAAGGAAAGCCGAACAGGAATATGTGGAGTTCCACGAACCTGACGGACTTGTGGGATTTATCCAGGACATTAACAGATCAAAAGAGACTGTTCATGAGCCAATCTATTTCAAGGGCGAATCCGAAGGAATCAGCGTTGAAGTCGCTTTCCAGTATGTGAATGAATTCCACGAAAATGTCTTCGGTTTCTGTAACAATATCTACAATTCCGAGGGCGGAACTCATCTTACCGGATTCAAGACACAGTTCACCACTGTTATGAATTCCTATGCAAGAAGTCTCGGTATTCTTAAGGATAAGGATGCCAATTTTACCGGCGCCGATGTCAGAAACGGTATGACTGCCATCGTATCCATCAAGCATCCCGATCCCAGATTCGAAGGACAGACAAAGACTAAATTAGACAATCAGGATGCTGCCAAGGTCGTATCCAAGATATCCGGTGATGAGATAGTTCATTATTTCGACCGTAATCTTGAAGTATTAAAGGCAGTTCTCGGCTGTGCGGAAAAGGCAGCCAAGATCAGAAAGTCCGAAGAAAAAGCTAAAACAAACATGTTGTCAAAGCCCAAATACAGTTTTGACAGCAACGGAAAACTTGCCAACTGCGAAAGCAAGGATCCCAAGAAGTGTGAGATATTCATTGTCGAAGGAGATTCCGCCGGTGGATCGGCAAAATCCGCAAGAAACAGAATGTATCAAGCAATTCTTCCCATAAGAGGTAAGATATTGAACGTTGAAAAGGCCAGTATCGATAAGATTCTTGCCAATGCGGAGATCAAGACAATGATCAACTCCTTCGGATGCGGTTTTTCAGAAGGATACGGAAACGATTTTGATATAGAAAAGCTCAGATATGACAAGATCATTATCATGGCCGATGCCGACGTGGACGGTGCGCATATAGCAACCCTTCTTCTTACTCTGTTTTACAGATTTATGCCGGAACTTATATTTGAAGGTCATGTATACATTGCGATGCCTCCTCTTTATAAGGCCATTCCTTCAAAAGGAGAAGAAGAGTATCTTTATGACGATGCCGCTCTGGAAAAATACAGAAAGACTCATAAGGGTTCATTCACTCTTCAGAGATATAAAGGTCTGGGAGAAATGGATGCGGAGCAACTTTGGGAGACAACTCTGGATCCCGAGAGAAGAAAGCTTAAGCTTGTGGAGATAGAGGATGCCAGAATGGCTTCCGATGTTACGGAGTTGCTTATGGGCAATGATGTTCCTCCAAGAAAGGCGTTTATATACGATCATGCTCTTGAAGCATTACTTGATATATAAAATTTAAAGGACAGTGAAATGAACGATAATATTATTAAGACCGAATACTCCGAGGTCATGCAAAAATCATATATAGATTATGCCATGAGCGTAATCGTATCCAGAGCCCTTCCGGATGTAAGAGACGGACTGAAGCCCGTACAGAGAAGAGTTCTTTATGATATGCATGAACTGGGTATAAGGTATGATAAGCCTTACAGAAAAAGCGCCAGAATCGTGGGTGATACCATGGGTAAATACCATCCCCACGGTGACAGTTCCATATATGAATCTCTGGTTGTAATGAGCCAGGATTTTAAAAAAGGACTTCCTTTGGTGGACGGACACGGTAACTTCGGTAATATCGAGGGAGACGGCGCCGCTGCCATGCGTTATACGGAAGCAAGACTTCAGAAAGTTACGCAGACAGCTCTTTTGGAAGATCTGGATAAGGATGTTGTGGATTTTGTTCCCAACTTTGATGAGACCGAAAAAGAGCCTTCCGTACTGCCCTGTAAGTTCCCCAATCTTCTTGTAAACGGAACGGAAGGTATTGCCGTAGGTATGGCCACAAGTGTTCCGCCCCACAATCTCGGGGAAGTCATAGATGCCATGAAGGCATATATGAAGGACGAGACCATATCCACAAGAGCACTTATGAGATATTGTAAGGGGCCGGATTTCCCCACAGGGGGCATTATAGCCAATAAGGATGAACTTTTATCCATATATGAGACAGGCTCGGGCAAGATTAAAATAAGAGGCAAGGTGGAGATTGAAAAGGGTAAAAACGGCAAGACCAATGTGGTTATTACCGAGATACCTTTTACCATGGTAGGCGCCAACATCAGCAAATTCCTGCAGGATGTTGCAGCTCTGGCAGACAGCAAGAAAGCTCCCGATATTGTTGATATATCCAACCAGTCTTCTAAAGAAGGTATACGAATAGTAATCGAGCTTCGTAAGGATGCCAATGTAGATAATTTCATCAATCTTTTATATAAAAAGACAAGACTTGAAGATACTTTCGGTTTTAACATGTTGGCCATTGCAGGCGGTAAGCCCGAAACAATGGGACTTAAGAAAGTATTAAAGGAATGTACCGAATTCCAGTATCAGTTGGCTACCAGAAAATACAGCAATCTTTTAGCCAAGGAAATGGATAAGAAGGAGATACAGGAAGGTCTTATCAAGGCCTGCAATGTCATCGACCTCATTATCGAGATTCTTCGAGGAAGTAAGGACCGTAATATGGCTAAGGACTGCCTTATTAACGGTGTTACAACCGGAATCAAGTTCAAGAGCAAAGAATCCAAGGTAATGGCTGCCGGGCTTCTCTTTTCGGAAGCTCAGGCCAACGCCATACTTGATATGAGACTCTATAAACTTATCGGTCTGGAAGTGGACGCTCTTATTAAAGATCATGAGGATACCGTAGCCAATATTTTCCGTTACGAAGATATACTGGCCCGAAAAGACAGCATGACTCAGGTGTTGATTAATGACCTGGATTTAATCAAAAAAGAGTTTGCAAGACCCAGAAGAACCGTAATTGATAATCTTGAGGAAGCGGTTGTTGAAGAAGTCCAGATGGAAGAGATGGATATCTATTTCCTCATGGACAGATTCGGATACTGCAAGGCTGTGGATACCGCTACATATGAAAGAAATCTCGAGACCATAAAAGAAGAGTTCAAATATATCTGCAAGTGTAAGAATACCGGTAAGATATGTCTCTTTACCAATACGGGACAGCTTCATACTTTCAGATCCAAGCTCCTTCCTTTGGGCAAACTCAGAGACAAAGGTGTACCCATTGATAATGTAAGTAATTATCAGAGTGCAAAAGAAAGCATCATATCGGTAGCAAGCCAGAGTGATCTTAATCTTTACAGAATGCTCTTTGTAACAAAGACATCCATGTGTAAGATTGTTGACGGCGGAGAATTCGATGTGGCCAAGAATACGGTTGCATCCACAAAGCTTGCCGACGGTGATGAAGTTGTATCTGTAACGCCCATAACCAATCAGAAGCATATAGTACTTAAGTCTAATGACGGATTCTTCCTCAAATTCTCTATTGAAGAGATCTCCACAATGAAGAAGATTGCAATAGGAATGAGAGGTATGAAACTGGGCTCAAAAGACTATATTGACGAAGTGTATTTCACAAATACCGAAGGAAACAGTGTTGTGGAATACAACAATAAGGAATTAATCCTTGATGACTTAAAAACAGCCAAAAGGGATGGAAAGGGTACAAAGATCAAATAAGATCTTATCAGCGTATGAGAGTAATAGCGGGAACCGCCAGATCTATGCCCCTTGCTGCACCGGAGGGACTTAATACAAGACCAACAACTGACAGAATCAAGGAGACCTTATTTAATATTCTTCAGACAGAAGTTCCGGGCAGTATCTTTTTGGATCTCTTCAGCGGAAGCGGTGCGATAGGAATAGAAGCCCTCAGCAGAGGGGCTAAAAAGGCTTATTTCGTCGATAATGCGAAAGAAGCTCTTAACTGCATCAAGAACAATCTAGAGTTCACAAAACTAGTCGATAAAGCCGTTGTAATAGGCCGGGATAGTACTGATGCCATATATTCGGTTAATGATGTTTGTGATATTATTTTTATGGATCCTCCTTACGATTCCGATGCTGAAGAAAGCGTAATGAGAGCTCTGTCAAACAGCAAATGTGTTGATGAAAACACTCTTATAATCATTGAGGCGGATGCTAAGAAAGATCTTTCTCATCTTGAAGATTACGGATTCGTAATGACAAGAGAGAAGAATTACAAGACAAATAAGCATGTTTTTTTCAAAAAAGAGGTATAAAAAATGAGAAAAGCGGTATATCCGGGCAGTTTTGATCCGGTAACCTACGGACACATAGATATCATCAAAAGAGCAGCACTTATCTTTGATGATTTGGTGGTCAGTGTCCTTGATAACAAGGCCAAGTCGCCGTTGTTTTCTGTAGACGAACGTGTTAATATACTTAAAGAGGTTTGCGCTCCTTTTCCCAACGTAAAAATCGATTCTTTCAGCGGTTTGTTAATCGATTATGCCAAAGAAAACGGAATTCACGTTTCGGTAAGAGGATTGAGAGCCATAACTGACTTTGAGTACGAATTACAGATAGCTCAGACCAACAAATTACTGAGTCAGGGTACACTTGATACCATATTCCTTACAACCAGTCTTGAATACTCATATCTGAGTTCATCAGGCGTTAAGGAAATAGCTGCTTTCGGCGGTGATATTTCAAAATGTGTACCGGAT
>JAEEGL011684533.1_pt1 | contig 27292 bp, 20 predicted proteins | sample 9134231 | NCBI WGS metagenome assembly JAEEGL01 (sample SAMN16246548, study PRJNA631951) | gut metagenome | biome: gut microbiome; feature: rumen; material: fiber-attached | host: Bos | place: Iran: Karaj | collected 2018-10
AATGCAAATGACGCGCCTAAACGCCTAAACGCCTAAACGCCTACGCTCGACCTCTGGTCGCTACCAAAGGGACGCAAGAACGGCATTATTAAGTGTGTCAAATGCGTTTGAACCGCTTTCAAATGCATCTGAACGCTTTTCAAATGCATCTGAAGGTTTTTCAAGTGTATCTGACATCTCTGCAGCTGCATCGACCACAGTCATCTTGTGTTATATTTAATGATATGTGAAATTTTCTGTGTGTTGAAAAAAATACATACGGAACTATTGATAAATAAAAAGTAATTTTGTACCTTTGCACAAAATTCCTGTAATATGAAACATTTTAAACCAATCTCTTTCCTTAAACAGCTATTCGTCATCATGACCTTGTCAGGAGCTGTATGTTCTTCCGTGTTAGCCCGAAGTGCAGATCCTAAAGGGCTGTATCGACTTACGGAAATTGTTCGTCAGGATGGCAAGCATCTGGAAGCTAGTTACTTACAGTATAAATACTGTATGGATCAATATACGCTTATGCTGACGCATAACATGACGTATTTTGAAAATCAACCTGTTTCTTTCGCCATTTCGAATCCTGACGGAAAGCCCTTAAAACTCACAGGAGAACTGTCAAAGACTGAAAACAGGGGAATTCAGGTGATTGGAACCTCTGACAGCACTTTCACCCAACGCTGGTTCAATGACCGAAGCGCTTTCAATGAATATTTGTTCCCCTATCAGACCAATATCGATGAACTATATGTTCAGGTGAAAGATACTATGGACAATATGCTGCAGGCACTGAACCTGTTGCAAATGAAGGTTGGGACTCAGCGACATCGTCTGCAGGGAGTATGGAAACTGCGTGGCAAGCAGCACACCAATACCGCCACCTCTCAGTATTGGATAGAGCAGAGCGAACAGGAAGTGTACCAGATATTTGATGAAGACAAGGCGCTCATCGTTTTTGCGAATGCCGATTTCCCTCAAGGAAATATGAATTGCCTTCTCACACCATGCACTTATCTTAGCGACAATGCTTATGAGTGTGACGGCCGTACAACCATATTAAATTGGTTTGATCGCGAAACCGTTTCCCAAACAACAATTAGCGATGAGGGACATCCCATTGTGTCTGTATGGGACCGCTGTGGCCTGCCTCAGAATATTCAAGATGTTTTTGGCACAAACACGCCTCAGATGAAGAAGGATATCTCACGATTCACAATCAACGGCTTTGAAAGACTATACGGCTCTAAGCCCGATTCTATTCGTCTTGCTTTTGAAACCTTCGATTATTGCGTTTATATCAACGAGCAGAATAATGCCATATTCCCCGTCTTGATGCGTGCCGGTTTTGAAACAGAATACAGGGATTTGAAAGAATCGCTGTTGTCTCGATTAATGCGAGGCGAAATCAATGTTGACGAAGCTGTTGGACGCTATGTGTTCTGGTTCTATAAGAATTTCGACCGTCACACTAATTGCACATCAACTTACTTCTCTCAGCTTGCATCTGAGTGTTTGGTTGACTATAGTAAAGTGATACCTCAATACGCACCAGAGCCCGTTGGTTGCAAAGTAGATAAAGAGACGTATCTTCTCCGTCTGCCCTCATGCCAGGGCGACGTTCCTACATGGGATTGGCTGAAGAATAAAGAGGCTGAGTTTAAACAGTCGGGCTGCAAATATCTGATTCTCGACCTTCGTGGAAACGTTGGTGGCATCGATAATTACAGTCTTTTGTTTACTGAATTTATGTACGATTGTAGTGCGATGAACGATTTCCAACTCCTTTATTTAAATGGCACAGAGAACAATAGGTACATGACAAAACATCGTACCAATCATAAGAGCGAAGTTATAGCTGAAGCGGAAAAAGCGGAAGAGGGAACACTTGTCAATTGGTATCTTGTGAAAAAAGGCACAGGCGAATACAAGCCCTTAGTGCGTAAAGGGGCCATCATCATCGACAATTATACTGCCAGTGCAGGCGAGTCGCCTGTCAGGTGGGTTCGCAATCATTCCAAAAACCACGCCATCGTCTTTGGTCGCGAACGTTCAATGGGGTGCGAACTGACCGGCAATTGCCTTAACGTTCGTCTTCCCCACAGTGATATCTCATTGACCTATCCCATGACTGTCGATGCAGCGTTTGAACAGGCATGTAAGGAAAAGAATCCAGGACATAAGCCTGATGTCATCATTCCTTTGCCATATCCCAAGCAGCTCACTGACAACATTGACTCATGGGTGCTCTGGGTGGCCAAGCAGTTAAAGAAGAAGTGAAACTGCTTCTTCGCCGCTACACCGTTGAGAGAAGTATAACGCCATCAGGCATAGCTATGCATGCCACCCAGCAGATAGTTCACACCGAAATAGGTGATGAGGACGGCGAGGAAGGCGATGACCATGTAGAGATGGTAGTAGCGGGGCTTGCGGAAGATGCCTATCGACGCGCTGTGGAGCGGCACAGCATAGACCATGAGGGTGATGAGCGCCCATGACTCCTTCGGATCCCACGACCAGTAGTCGCCCCACGACACGTTGGCCCAGACGGCACCAAGGAATATGCCGATGGTGAGCAGGAACACAGCGGGGTAGAGCAGAAGCTGCGAAAGAGCGGTCACTCGGGAGAATTGAGAATTCTTTGCAAGCAAAGCGTCTCCTGACGTCGCCGAGCGGAGAATTGAGAATTGAGAATTGGCACGTCCTGACAGAATTAGTGCATAGATGCCCAGGAGCATTTGCAGGGCAAACAGCGAGTAGGCACACATCACCGTCATCACATGGATGGAGAGCAGCGGCGACTGGAGCACGGGCATGAGGGGCGAGAGCTGGGAGGAACTGCCGCCAAGCATGGCCACCAACAGGCAGAAGGAGGCGACGAGGGGGGTGAAGGCAGCCATTAAGTGGAGAGTGTAGAGCGTAGAGTGTAGAGCGTGCTTGCGCTTTAGAATGGCTTTCGCTCCTATTACGACAGGCAACAGAAGCACCACCCACGCCATGAAGAGCATGGTCTCAGGGCCGTTGCTCACAGGGATGTGGCCGCTGAGCAGCCAGCGCAGGGCGAGCTGGAGGGTGACGAAAACGAATAGGGTGATGGCGAACGCGAGGGTGACACCTCCCAGCCATTGCCATTTTCGGCCGAAGCCCAACAGGGCGATGCAAAGCAGCAGGCTGAGGGATAACGACAGGAACACGGGCCACTTCTGGCTGCGCAGGGCATTGTAGAACAGCTCTGTCTGCACCATGCGCTCGCTGGGGAGCACCTCGTTGCCAACCATCTCACGTTGGAAGAGTTTGATCTTTGCGATGATCTCGAAGGCGCGATCGCGCTGTCCTGTCACAATGGCCTCGGTGAGGAAGTCCATGGACTGCTTGATGAAGAACTGCTCCTTGACGGGTATCTCACGAGGGAGGACTTGGCCGCCAGGGGAGAACCATGTAGCCCCCCCTACTGCCCCCGAGGGGGCTTCTATACTTTTAGAGGTCACAATCGTGTCCCCCTCGGGGGACGCGCTCGACCTTTGGTCGCTTACTACCGAAGGGACGCAAGAAAGGGGGGCTGGGAAGATCTTGGTGAATTGTCCGCTATAGAACATCTCGACGATGGCGCGGCGCTCGTCGGCACCCTTCTTCTGGGACTGGTTGTGAAGCAACTCTTTTTCCCACGGCGTGTAATAAATCATCCAGCTGAAGAAAACCTCGTCGGCCGAATAGCCTTGCCACGAAGCACGACCAGTGAGCTTCATGGTGAAGTCGGTGGCTACGGTGTTGAGCGGACAGATGCGGTCGTTGTAGAGCACGAGGATGGTGCCCATCTGATGGGCGAGGTCGGGGGCTACTGAGGGGAGCGGAGCTGCGCTAGTGAATAGTGAATAGTGAATAGTGAATAATAGCGCCATCGGGCGCATGGCTTTGCGGTAGAGGGAGCGCATCTGAGTGTGGCGCGAAAGGAGGGTGGCGATGATGCCGATGAGCAGGAGGAGATAGCCTGTGTAGGTGATGGCGATGCCGTAGGGGTCGTGGCTGATGCCCAGCGTGACGCCCTGGCCGTCGCTGTCGTAGCTCTGCTGGAAGAGACGGTAGCCCTCAATGCTGCCGATGTGATTCATGGAGACGAGCACCTCAGTGGTGTCTCGGCTGGGAAGCAGCTGAGCACACTGGAGGGCGCTCTGATAGTCGAGAGGCGCATCGGTGCCAGGATAGTGGATGACGCGGAAGTCCTTGAGCAACAGCGTGAAGGGGAGGTGCTGCACCTGACGGTCTTTGTCGATGAATGTCATCTCGCTGACGCCTGCCCTGAGCCTGACGGTGCCTCGACGGGCCGTGAGGTGGGTGGTGAGAGCGCCAGCCAGTATCACCACAAACGACAGGTGGAGCAGCAGCAAGGCAAAACGCTTGTAGAGCTGCTGCTTCATGATATAGGCTAAGGACGATACCGTGAGCACAGCCCACAGCGCCGAAAACCACCACGAGCCGTAGATGTGCTGGCCAACGAAGGAGGTGCCGTGGTATTTCTCTATGACGGTAGCAACCCCTATACACACCACGATGAGTGTGTACAGGGTGAAGATAAGGGTCTTTGTCAGTTTCATCGCTGCAAAGGTACGACAAAAATTCGAACGGTGCAAATCTCTGAGTGGAGACAGCGCGCCGTCAGATGCTTTCAATGAAGAAGATAATCTGGTCGCGCTCCTTCTTCGAGAGGTTGCGGAACTTCACCACCGTCTGGTAGGCATCGCTCTGCCCGCCCTCGTTCTTGCAGCCGTGCCAGAGGATGGCCTCGAGCACGTTGCGGGCACGACAGTCGTGCAGGCGCTCAACGCCGCTGCCCGTCTTGGCAGCCAGTCCGCGTCCCCAGAGCGGGGTGGTGCGGCACCAGCCAGTGCGGATGTCGTTCTTCATGAAGAGACGGTGCTGCACGAAGTCGGTGTAGGGCCAGAGTTTCTGGTGGGGATAGCGCGGCATGTCGGCATTGGTGAAGAGCTTGTTGGGATCCTGGATGTTGTCATCACCCGTCTGCCACGACGGACGGTGGCAGGCAGCACAGCCTATCTGCGTGAAGAGGCGCTTGCCCTCCTGGAAGTCGGTGGTAGTGGTGTTACGCGCAGCAGGCACGGCCAGTCCGCGATGCCAGATCATGAGGTTCTTATACTGATCCTGCGTCATCTCAGGGTCGAGCTGCTTGCTGGTGAGATAGGTGTAGATGTCGCTCTGCAGGTTGCCCGTGTGCCATTCCGGATGGGCCTTCGTGGGATCCATGCGGTTGATATAGTCGGTGAAGCCTGCCTGCACTTCAGGATCCTGCGACGACTTCGTGGCGTAGTAGATGCCGGCGAGGTCGAGGTAGTGGTAGCGGCGGTCAGGACGCGTGACATTGGTGATGTTCCAGATGGCATTGGCACCAGCGGCATCGAGGATGGGGCCGCGCGAGAGGGCGTAGGTGTAGCGGCGCACATATTTGGTGCCGTCGCCCTGCAGCGAGTTGCTGTAGTAGCTGTTCCAGGTGCCGGCAGCCTGATTCCACATGGCAGGATTGAGCGCGTCGGTGCGTCCGATGCTGTTGAAGTATTTGCCCTCCTTTGCCCACTGGGCGGTGATGGAGTCATCAGGGATGGCATCGGTGATGCCTGTGCCATAGATGCCGATGGTCGATTCGAGCAGAATGCCGATTTCCTCGTTGTATTGTGCCTCGTTGAGCGTCACGTCAGCCCCACCGCGAGCCACGACCACAGGAGCGTAATAGGCAGAGTAGGGGATGCTGACCTCAGGATAGATGAGCTCGTAGCGCTCACCGTCAGGAAACTGGTTGCCCCACTCGTCGGTATAGTCCTTCCAGGCAATGCGGATCTGGCTCTCGTCGATGGGAGCCTTGAAGGGCTTCACGGCTCCCGTCTGCGGCATGCCAGCCACGGAGCGGATGTAGGCGTTGGTGGTCTTGTCGTAGATGACGAGCAGATAGCCGTTGCGGTGGTTGTCGGCCTTGTATTCGGTCTGACGGGCACCGTGGCCGTAGCCAGGGTGACAGTAGAGACAGCCGCGACGCACATAGACGGGACCCAGTCCGTGGAAGGCACCCTCGGTGTTGGTGTTGTAGTCCTTCTCAAAGAGATACTCGCCTTCGTTGAAGGCTGTCATCATGCCTGCGGTCTCCACGGCCTTGGTGGGTTGCTCGAAGGCGGTGGCGGTGTTGACCGCCGTGGTGCCCAGCTGGCCTCCTGCATAGTAGTCCTCAGGATAGTCAGTAGCTGTGGGGTCGCCGATTTCCCACGTGGTGGGAGAAACGGTGTCATCACTGCTGGAACAACCAGCAGTGATGAACGCACCAAAAATAATACCAGTAATATAAAATCTATTCATATTTCTTATTTTTGAATCTTCAAGATGGACTGATAGAGCTTCTGGGCATTGTCGGCCAGCGTGCGGTAGGTGGCAACGATGACATTGTCAACATAGTTCTCGTTGATGACCTTGCACTGAGCCTCCACGGTTTCGTTGCCGGCATAGCCTTCCAGCGTCTCAGCCATTTCACCCAGCGCATCGTCCAGTTCGCCCAGTGCGTCGATGGCCACCTTGCAGGAGGCATCGCTGTAGAAGAGGGCGAAGGGAGCCTTCATGGCCTTGATCTTAGCCAGCGCATTGTCGAGCTTGGCCACCACATTGTCGGCCTGAGTCTTCAGCGTGGCATTGCCAGCATTCTGGCAGAAGTAGATGAGCGACTTCTCGTTGGCATTTTCGGCACCCATTGCGCCGTAGAGGGCGTTCTTGCAGGAGATGATGTTGTCGTAGAAGTCGGTGATGGAGTTGTAGGCGTAGGGCGACTCGATGTAAGAGGCATCCTCACCCGTATAGGGCAGACCGATCTTCGACTGTCCCACCTCGCCGATGATGTCCTGACAGCCTGAGATAATCTCCAGCGTGGCTTCGAGAGCTGTCTCCCAGTCGCCTGTGCCAGGGTTCTTGAAGGCCTTGCCGAAATTCTTGAAGCCATCCAGCGCGCCCTCCTGATTGCCGTCTTCGTCGATAGCGAGGTGAGAGGCCACGTAGTCCTTAGCGATCTGTTGGCGCTCGGCGTTGCTCTCCTTCGAGTCCCAGCAGGCCTCCAGCGTGGCAGTGGCATTGTAGAGATCCTTGGCCACGGCACAGATATATTTATACTCCAGATTGGTGATCTGGTCAATCTGACGGGGCTGTCCGGCACGGAAGAGCACATACTCCAGACCGTGATAGCCCAGGATGCCTGAGTTGGCGGTCTTGATGAAGTTGTCGAGGTTGGACATGGCTTTCTCGTCGCGCAGCACGTCGGCCAGGTCGTTGGCGGCTACAGGCCACGTGTCGGTGTGGGGGTCGATGGAATAGACGTCGGCAGCTCCGAAGAGGAAGGCCTCGGTGTTCTCCCAGTTGGCACGAGCCGTCTTCCAGTCATCGCAAGCCTGATTGAGGGCTGCCTGAGTGCCGTTAACCACTGAGTTGTCAGCATCGTCATCGCTTGAACAAGAAGCGAAGCCGGTGGAAAGCAAGGCAGCAATGGCTGCCATCTTCAAAAGATTTTTTGTTTTCATTGTTACTTTTATGATTATTTCGTTATGTCGATTATTCGATTTTTCGTTCTTTCGTTATATCGTTATGACGTTATTACGACTATAAAAACCAACCGCAATACGTGATTCCGATGCTCACGCTGGGCTCATTGTTGTAAGGCTGCTTGTAGAGCGGGCTGTCAGAGGCCAGGCCGTTGTTGTTGGGCTTCTCGAAGAAGCGGTAGGAGTATTCGCCCTTGAGGGTGATCTGCTTCACAGGCGAATAGTTCACGCCGAAGGCACAGCGGTATCTCTTCGTGTGCTTGTACATGGACTTGTAGGTGCCTGCTGCCATCGTGTTGTAGTGCTCGAAGCGGCCGAAGAGGTAGAGGGTGGGGTGATGGGTGTTAGGTGTTGGGTGATGGGTGAGGCTAAGGATATTATAGCCAGCCTCCAGACCGTAGGCCAAGGCATTGCTACCTATATTACTATAGTGGTGTGGATTGCCGTCCTGATATTTGTGGTGCGTCCAGTTGGCCTGATTGTAGGCTGAGATCTCGTCGGCATCGCTGAAATGGGCATAGTCCACGTTGCCACGTACAATCCAGTTCCAGCGGTTCAGCGTGAAGTCGAGGGCCACGATGCCCAGTGCGCCAGTCACATCGTCGTATTTCGCGCCTGGCGAGCGCAGCGTGTTGCGGAAGGTGTAGCCGTAATAGCCGCTCAGTCCGATGCGCAGTCCCTTGACGGAGTAGTTATCTATGCGCACGGCACCTGCATAATTGTTTGCCACCTTGAACTCGTAGGGGCTGGTGGCACCATAGTGGGCGAAATCTTCAGCCGTGAAGCTCTCAGAGTTCAGACCTGACAGCAACTGGGCCTCGTAGCGCCAGTCGCTCACCCGTCCCCACAGCGAGATGCCCACCTGATGCCACGTGTTGGGCATGATGGTGGACTCACCCTCAGGGCGATAGACGGTGAAGAACTGGTTGGGCTCGTGGTGGGCGTTGCTATAGCCTACAGGAACGATAATCTCTCCAGCCTTGATGTTGAACTGTCCGTCGAGAAACTCCTTGTTGATCCAGAACTGCTCGATGTTCACCTCGCCGCCTTTCTCCACCTCAGCCTCGTATTCGCCAGCTTCCTCGGCCTCTATCTCTACGGCAGTACCGTTGCCGCCGTGCTCAAACTCTATCTCCGAGCCCATCGTCCAGCCCTTGCCGAAGTCATAGCCCAGATTGATTACCACGTGGGGCAGGTCGAAGCGTCCGTGGCTCTTGTCATCAGTATAGAGCTCAGGTTTCTTATAGCGGTTGAAGCTCTGGCTGTAGAAGTTGCGAGTCATCACGGCCTCGCCATAGCCGCCTACTGTCAGCTGTGCCATCGCACTCAGGCTTGACAGGCTCATCACGGCTGTAAGTATTGTTGCTTTCATTCCTATAATAACTGTTGCTTTCATTCGTTGAAATGTTTAATAACGACCGTATGTGTTTGAAATCGGCTGCAAAGGTACGCCAGTTTTCGATTTGTGACAATACCTAAAAATGGTGAAAATGCCTGAAAACGGCCTTTTCAGACCATCGACGGAGGTGAAAATACCTAATTGTGATTATTGTGCATATCGGAAAATATGCCTACCTTTGCACCCGATAATCATTTATGAGTAGTTCATTGTGCATAGTGCATAGTTCTTGCGTCCCTTCGGTTGCAAGCGACCGGAGGTCGAGCGCATAGTTTATAGTTTATAGTTATGAGAAATCTGAAGATGTATGAACCCAGCGACAAAATGGTGACGCTGATCAAGGACAACTGTAGTGTGCTGCAGGCATTGGGCTCGTTTGGCATCAGCCTCGGCTTTGGCGACAAGACCGTCAGCGAGACCTGTCAGATGAACAAGGTGGACACCTATACTTTCCTGGCAGTGGTGAACTTCACCATTAATGGGTATGGCGACTTTGAAAACGACGAGCAGATCAGCGTAGCCACGCTGTTGCACTATCTGAAGGCCAGCCACACCTATTATCTTGATTTCCAGTTGCCTTTCATCAGGCGAGAGTTGCAGGAGAGCATCAGCGAGAACGATCCTCTGGGCACCCTCATCATGAAGCTCTATGAAGGGTATGCCCAGGAGATCCGCCGTCACATGAAATATGAGGAGAAGACACTCTTCCCTTATGTGGAGTCGCTGCTCAACGGGCAACCGCTGAACGACTATAACATCGACACCTTCTCGAAGCACCACGAGCAGACTGACAAGAAACTGCACGAGTTGAAACTCATGATTATCAAGTATCTGCCTGCCGATGCACTCCGCAACAACCAACTCACGGCTACCCTCTATGACATCTACAACAACGAGGAATGGCTGCGCCAGCATGCCGAGGTGGAGGATCACATCTTCACCCCTGCCATCAAGCGACTGGAGCGACTGGCCAAACAGGATGATCTGTCGAAAAATATCTCGGCAATGGTGTTCAAGGGCGGTCAGGACAACAGCGAGGCACTCAGCGACCGTGAGCGCGATGTCATCATCGGCGTGGTGCAAGGGTTGCAGAACAAGGAGATTGCCGACCACCTCTGTATCTCTGTCAATACTGTCATCACCCATCGTCGTAACATTGCCCGCAAACTGCAGATCCATTCGCCTGCCGGTCTCACCATTTACGCCATCGTCAATGGGCTGGTGGATATCTCAAGCGTGAAGTTGTAATGTGCAATCGTGATGTACAGTTGTGATGACTGTAATCGTCTTGATTCCTGATACGAAAAAACCGAGGGTGTCGTCACGACAACCTCGGTTTCCCTTTTCTAACTAACTTATTATCAACTATTCATTACTCTTTCTTTTCGCGTTGTGTTTGCAAAATTACGGACAAAAACGCTTGAAAACAAGTTGTAGGACTGAAAAAAGTCACGTAAACGTTTGCGAGTTTGCAAAGAAAAGTGTACTTTTGCCGACAAATTCTGAATGAGTTATGCCAAAGCATCGTATATCATTGAAGGATCTGGCCCAGCGACTGGGGGTGAGCATCGCCACAGTGAGCAGGGCATTGCATAGTAGTCCAGAGATAGGACATGAGATGCAGGAGCGAGTGAAGGCACTGGCGCGGGAGTTGAACTACAAGCCCAATCCCTTTGCACAGAGCCTTCGACTGGAGGCTCCACGTGTCATCGGTGTGGTAGTGCCTAATCTGGTGACTCATTATTACGCAGCTGTGCTTGACGGCATAGAAACCGAGGCCCGCAAGGCTGGCTACAGTATCATTTCAGCCAATAGTCATGAGCATTGTGAAGACGAGGCCCGTGCTATTGACAATTTCAATGGATTGCATGTGGAGGGCATCATTGCCTGTCTGGCACAGGACACCACCGACTACAGTCATTTTGAGGAAGTGGCGCAGGCTGGCATCCCACTGGTGTTCTTTGGGCGTACCTGCATGTCGGATCAGTATTCTTCCGTCACGGCTAATGGTGACGAGGCCGCCCAGCAGGCCACCCAGCACCTGATAGATACTGGCTCGAAGCGCATCGCCTTTATAGGTGGCCCTAACCATCTGGACATGGTGAAGCGGAGGAAGCATGGCTATCTGGAGGCGTTGCGTGAAAACAGGATTCCCATTGACCGCACGCTGGTGGCATGCGGAAGCATCGACTTTGACGTAGCCATGAAGGCCACCCTCGACCTGCTTCAGCGTGAAGACCGTCCTGATGCCATCCTGGCTTTCAACGATATCATCACCTTTGCCGCTTTCTCGGCCATCAAGGAACTGGGGCTTCGCATTCCTGACGATGTGGCGCTGATTGGTTTCACCGATGATGTGCATGCCAGCTATGTCACCCCTCGCATGTCGGCCATCGAAGACCAGTCGCAGCTGATAGGACAAACCGCCTGCCAGTTGCTGTTGCAGCAAATAGCAGGCGATTCGAAGGTCTATAAGAAAATTATTCCGCAGAAACTTGTGATTCGCGAGACGTCAGCTAAGCATCAGCCTTGATGCTCAGATTCTTATCGACGTCCACCTGAGCGACCGCCACCGCCGCCTCTCGTTGCACCACCAGAAGAGTGGGATGAAGAATGGGAGGAGACTGAGGAGCGTGAGCCTGATGTGCTCATGCCTGATGAGCGAGTGGGTGAGGATACACCTGCTGAGCGAGTGGGTGAAGATACACCTGCTGAGCGTGAGGGCGAAGAGAAGCCTGAGCTACGCTGCATCTGCGAAGCTGCCGAACGGTTCTGCATGTTGTGGTTCCGCAAGTTGCGATTGGACTGGTTGTGGTTAGGCACACCGGTCGTGGAAATGCGGCTGTTCTCACTCCTGCTGGTGGTAGAGGAACCAGTGGCGGCATTGCCTGCGCCAAAGGGACGGTTGTGATCATGGCCTGCTGACTCACTGTGGCCTGCTTCACCATGTCGCGTGTTGTTGCCAGAGGCGGCATTGCCTACGCCCATGGGACGACTGTGGTCGTGGTTGCGGCTTCCTGTGATGCGAGTAGAGCTGTTGTCATGATGGTTGCGATAGTCACCACGGTTCCAGCCGTCGCGCATGCCAGAATGATGCTCGCGGGCGATCGAGGGGCTGTAGTGATGACGATGGTGCTCGTAGTAGCTGTGTCCACCGTTCATGCGCCAGCTGTGACCGCCACGATAGGAAACGTAGAAGTGAGGACGTCCGAAGTAGAAGTAGTCACGATGCGGATAGCGGGCATAGACGCCGAAGTGCCAATAGCCAGCGCTCCAGTAGAGCGGACGGTAGAAATAGGTGGCGGCGCGGAAAGCTTCCCACTGCCAGGTATAGAGGATGTACTGCAGGTCGAGGTTGCGGCGCTCCCAGTAGGAACCGAACACGTCGTGACGGCTGGTCACCCCCATCAGATAGTCGAGGTTAATCTCGTAGGCAGCCTCGTATTGTGCGTCGGTAAGATTAAGCTCGTAGGCCATCTTGTCGGTCAGGAACAGCGCCTCGTTGCGAGCCTGTTCGTAACTCATGGCTTTGCTCGACATTGCTATCGCAAATACGGCAATCAGGGTAAGCATCATCTTTTTCATAATCGTATCGTTTTTAATTGTTCAACATTCTGTTTATTTTATCTTTGATGCTGCAAAGATAGGGCAAAAACAGCAGGTGAACAAAGGATTTTCCCTAAACAAGCAGAGGAAAATCCCTAATGATGATTTCCCTCTGCCCTTTGTTTGGTTATTCTATGCTTTTGGTGTTTCTAATATTTGTAGAATTGCCACGTCTGTGAGCCCTGACTCAACTCAAGGTCATCATCGTTGAGCGTCGTGATCTTCAAGCGGATATTGGTAAAGGGCTTGAAGCCAAAGTCGTTTTCGACCATGATGGTGTCTTTCTTGGCTTCTGCCTGCTCACTGGCTTTCTTTGTCGTCACACACTGGATGAACAGACTGTCGCCTACATGCTGAAAGCTGCCGCATACCTCCCCTTTATTGATGTTCTTGATCAGGCAGACCGAACCTGAGAAGCTGATGTAGTTCGTGTCTGAGCCTCTGAGTCGCCATTGGCCAAACAGGTCGCCAGCCTCTCTGCCTTCCTGACAGGAGCTGAGAAGGCAGATGGAAGAGGTGAGAAGGAAGAGGTATGAAGTCAGACGGACTATGTTTTTACAGAATTTTTCCATGATACCCGATTTTTATGTTAAATGTAGAACAGTCACCGTAGATGTTGCCTTTGTCGAAGGCGTAGGCTGCACTGAACTGCCAGGGACCTAACGTATAGTTGCCTTGCACCATTGCATCGAAAGAGTGGTGCTTCTCAGCCAAGGGAAAGTGATAAGTGCCCCATCCTTCGCGATAGGAGCCCTTCACCAGATAGCCCAGATGATCGGTAATCTCACCATTGACACCTACATGCCAAGCTTTTACGCGATTGTCGCGGAAGCCTGTGAACCCATCCTTATTATATATAGGTGAGGTGATGAGGGCGATGCCTGGCGTCATGCCGTAGTGGGTATAGCTGTCGTAGCAGCTGTGGTTGTAGTACTCGTCGTTGCCAACCACCAAATCTGTGATCTGACTGCGGGCTGGCTCAGGATAGTCGCCGCTGTCCCAATGCAGGGGGCCTGACTGGTTGGTGCTCTGGAAATACTCGACCACGGCTCCACGCACATATTGGCGGCCTGAAGCCTTGTTGCTGTACTGCAGTCCCCACAGACCGTCCCAGCCGTTGCCCTTCCGAATGCCCGAACCATCCTCAAAGGGATTGTCGAGATAGGCCTGCAGCTGATGGCTCTTGTTGATGTTCCAGCCTATCTGAACCGTCATCATACCAATATGATTGCCGAAGATCCAGTCTTCCATCGCATCATTCTCGTAATAGTTCTTGTCGCCACGGGGAAGAATCACATCGAACATGGCCTTCAGGTCGGCAGGCTTCGACTTAGACTGAAGCGTCTCGCTACCATCAGCGTTCTTGACGTACATGTACTTTGTGCCGCCAAACTGCACCATGTGTTCAATGCCTGCCATTGCAAAGAACCGCTTCTCAGGGTTGGTGCGGAAATACAGGTGCTTCTGGTGCAGCCAGATGCCCGTGGCATATTTGTCGTTGACATTGCCTCCGCTGGGGGTGACACCCTTATAGAAGGCGTCTTCGCGATAGTTGCCGTCTAAGAACTTGCCGTAGCCGGCATCGAAATGAACCTGTATCCACCCTTTGGTGAAGGGAACAGTCCAGAAGTCGTTGGTGCCCAGATGGGCCTGGAGGAAGGGCTTGGCGTTAGTGCCTTTGACAAACGAACCTACAGAGAGCAGGTCGTCACGCACCACTTGCTTCTCTTCCTTCGTACCAAATTCCACAAAGAAATCCTGATAGGACAGGTTGGCATAGCATTGCTGTAGGTAGGCTTTGTGGTCGGCATGGACAGAGCCGATGGCATCGATGGTGCCTGAGAGCACAAGGTCATCGGTAAAGGCATGACGGGCGTTGATGGCTCCTCGCAGATAGGCCGTGTTGGGGCGCGTGCTCAGCACATGATGGCGATTGGTGACGAGCTGATAGGCCGTATAGTCACCTGTGCCAACAGCAGCTTCTGTCGTGAGGTCGTAGGTGATTTGAGTTCTCTGGTCATCCTGTGCTTTTGTGCTGGCAGTACCAAGGAAAACTACAGAAAAGAATAGGACATGTCTGTATGTCATGGGACGGTTAAGTTAGAATTTCTTACCAAACACAATATTGATGAAGGTCTTGATCAGAATCTTGATGTCAAACCACCAGGAACGATGCTCCAAGTAGTAAAGGTCGAGTTCCAGTCGGCGCAACATCTTCTCCATCGTGTCGGTATAGCCGTTGTAAAGGGTGGCATAGCTGGTGACCCCTGGACGAATCTGATAAAGATAGGTGTAGCGAGGATCTCGTTCTACAATCTGCTTGATGTAGAACTCACGTTCAGGGCGTGGGCCGATAAAGGCCATGTCGCCTATGAGTACGTTCCATAGTTGTGGCAGCTCGTCCAAATGGTGCTCGCGCAGAATCTTTCCTATTTTGGTCATGCGAGTTTCGTTCTCATGTTGGTACAATGCTGGCCCGTTTTTTTCAGCATCTACTCGCATGCTGCGGAACTTATAGATGTAGAAGGGACGTCCGAAGCGTCCGATGCGCTCCTGCTTGAAGATGACAGGGCCATTGTCTTCGCGTTTCACGAGATAATAGCAGACCAGGAAAAGAGGCGAGAAAATAATCAAGCACACCAAGGCGACAATGAAGTCAATGACGCGTTTGACATTACGCTCAAATTCGTTCATTCCGTCCAGTACGTAGCCGTTTTCCAGTACAGTCATATATAATATCTGGGTCGTTTTTCTTATTACTATATATTAGTAACGAGGGAAACGCACGAATATTGCAGAAACTATGAAATTTATTTTTTTTGCAGAAAAAAATGGCGCTGTCGACACGCTTCAGCAGACGCTTTAGCAGGTGGGTATGAAGAGAAAAAGGAAAATGACCTCTCGCAGGAATTGATTTATTGCAACTTAAAAAGCAGAATATCGCCAGGCTGTACGGTGTAGGAGTTTTGGATGGGTTCTTCCTTCAGTCCTTTCGTGAGGTGGTGCGGAGTGTCGTTCTTCGTTTCGAGATGTACCTTCATTTCATCCTTGTGATTTTTGTTGACAATGGCCAAATAGTGGTGACCTTCTTTCTCTAATTGTGAGACAATGGCTCCAGGGCGGCCTTCTATCCTGAGACGGCGCAGATTTGCAGGTGCTACTTTGAGCCGCTTCGTACCTTCAGGAATTGTTCTGCCCAGATGATGTACTCCGACCACCTTGGCTCCATCAAACAGCCGTGCCACCTGTCTGAGCTCGCGGTTCATGCGCTGTACCAGCTTGTAGGTGGAGGCAGGTTTACCATCGAGACCTATGGGGCCGTTGCGATAGTTGTCTTCAGGTATGTTGGGCGTCCAGTAGGTGAAGTACTGTATGGCCTGAGCACCATAGGCTAGATTGGAATAAATCTGTAGCCGGAGCGAAGCCAGTGTGGGCTGCGGATAGTTGCGATGGGGCGTAGAGAGCACAAAGGCCCAGAACGGCTTGCCGCTGCGCAGACTCTCTTTGCGCACATCTTCTAAACATGGATACCAAGTGGTGCGCACACTGTCGTTGGTGATGGGGTAGATGTCAAACGAAATCTGGGGTAGTCCGATGGCGGTGGCTGCTCTGAGATACTGACTGTACGACTTGAGTTTGAAGTATTTCAGTACAGGGGTACCCAGATTGGGATGCAGGTTGACATAGCGCGGCTTGATGCTGTCCCATCGGTTAACGGCCGTAAAGCGTTCTACGGCTTTGTGCATTTCATCGGGGCGCGGCTCGTCCATGAGAAAATAACCGAACAGTGCCGGATGGTTCTTGATGGTTGAAATGGTGTGGCGGCTCTGACTATTGTAGAACAGGTTGCTGCCCATCATGATTCTGACCCCTTCATGATGTGCCGAATCGAGGATGGAGAGCAGCGTGCTTACAGGGGTGTCACCATAGTCGCTGATCGATACGTCGAATCCACATTCCCTGAACTCGCGAAAACGGTAGGTTTCGCTATGATTCACTGGAACACCGATAAAGGCGATGATTGGTATCTCGCCCAAAGAGGTGCTGCACGTAGCTATGAGCAGCACCAGGAGGATGGTCAGACGATGGAGGCGGGGTCGCATATCGTAATGAGGAAGTAGTTGTATTATATCATGAAATAGTCGAGCAGCTTCAGGAAATACTTGAAATGCACGAAGATTAAGTTGGAATGTATGCCTAGTTTGCGACAGGCGACGAGGTCTTCTTTGGTGCCTATCCAACGGTTGCGCAGACTCTTGGTGCTCTCGCCGCCTACGAGCATCGTAACGAAGTCCATGGGGATGTATTTCATCGCGATATTGTTGACATAGCTGATGCGGGCAATGAACTCCACGTCGGCCGATATGCGGAAGCTGCTGTCGTAGGGACCGTACTTCTGATAGATGCTGCGGCGCACATAGAGCGAGGGGTGGGGAGGTATGTAACCGAAACGCACCATCCAGGGACGGAACAGCTTGCCGGAATAGTAGCGCACCTTGCGGCTGAGGTCAGTCTCTTTCACAAAGTGTACGTCGCCATAGACAGCATCGCAAGTGTCATCGAACGCCGCTGCCATCCGGGCAAGCACATCGTTAGTGGTGAAGAAATCATCGCTGTTCAGTATGCCGATTACATCGCCTATGGCCATTGCCACACCTTTGTTCATGGCATCGTAGAGCCCCTTGTCGGGCTCGCTGACCCATCGCATGCGGCCTTCGAATCGTGGTTCGTACTGGCGTATGATGTCGATGGTGTGATCGGTTGAGGCTCCGTCGATAACCACATAGTCGATGTCCTGATGGCTTTGGGCCAATATGGATTCGAAGGTGCGACTCAGCGTAGCTTCACTGTTGTATGATACGGTGATAATCGATATTTTCATAGAATGAATTTTTATTTGAGCATGGGAGCAAATACCTGTTGTATCTGTCCGTCATAGTGAGGTGTAGTGATAGCTTCGATAAGCGTGCGTTGCTGCTGGTAGAGACTACTGAGAGCTTGAACATCGGAGAGTAGCCGATGGGCTGTGGCAGCCATTTGCTGCTCGTCGGCCAGTCCGTAATTGTTCAACACTAGTTCTTGTCCACCACAGCGGGTGTAGATAGCAGGAGTGCCGTTGTTGATGCTCTCGCAAACAGGTAGCCCGAACCCTTCGTGCTGCGACAGACTGACGTACAGCCAGCAGCGTTGATAGAGCTTGCACAGCTCACTTTCGCTAAGCCGTTTCTGCCAGCGCACCTTCAATATTCCTTGGGCGTTGAGTTGATCGATGCGCTTCATGAACTGATTGAGATAGGAAGTGTTTGGCTTGCCAGTGCCTACGATGTAGAGCGATGTGGGCTTTCCTATCTGCTGAGCGGTCTCAAGTGCGATTTCGAGCAACTCCATGCATTTCTTGTTCTGTACAATGCGACCTACATAGAGCATTGATGGCTCGGGCGTCTTCTCAGTGGGGTGAGGGGCTGCTGGTTTTATCTGGTTGCTGCATAGTACCACATTGCTGAACCCATAGCGTTCAAGTTCACGTCGGTTGTACTCGCTCACTGCCACCCATTGGTTACTGATGTGGCGAAGCCTGCGCAACTGAATGCGCCCCAGAATTGCACGCAGGGCTACCAGAGGTTCTGTGCGGAGAAAGAACCGGTAGGGCGTGATGTTGTGATAGATAAACACCACATTGGTGAACTTCGGGATGAGTAGAATCTCGGGTTTCAGGCTGTCGTAGGGCAGCAGAATCAGGTCGTCAGCATTGTTGAGGTGGGCTTTGAATCCCTTGAAGTCTAAGATGGTGACGTGTGTGCCAAAAATATGCTCCATCCGCTCTATGAGCAGCATGGTCTGCTGATAGATCGAGTTATATTTATTGGTCGTGTTGAAATAGGCAAACAGGTTCTTCATCTGGTGGCTCCTCCTGTGTCTTGATGCCCGCGGGGAGCATGTTTCAATGTCAGTTTCTCTTCGAAAAGGGCTATCCAGCGGGCAATGATGGCCTGGTGTGAATAGTTTCGGGCGTGCTCTTTGGCTGTTTTGCCCATTTTGCGGCGCAGGTCTTCATTGCTGAGCAGTGTATCGAGGCGTTGTGCCATCAAGTCCAGATTGCCGTCAGGCACTAAGTAGCCGTTAGTACCATCAGCTATTACATCCTTAGGACCGCATTTGCAGTCGAACGAAACCAAGGGCAGACCTGCCGACATGGCTTCGAGTAGCACCATGGGCAGGCCTTCGAAGCGCGAGGTCATCACATAGGCCGATGCCGACAAAAGCTTGCTGGCAATATCGGGCGTGGGGGCAAAGATGCTAATGTTGTGCAAATGGGCATCACTAATCTGTCGGTGCAGCGCCTCTTCGTCTTCGCCACTGCCATAGATGTGCATCTGCCAGTCGGGATGCAGGGGCTCTACTTGTTGCCAGATGCTCACCAGGCGGTCGTAACCTTTCTGATAAGTCAGCCGCCCCACGCTGATCACGATGCGGTTGTTGAGCGGTGCCGTTGTGGTGTCATCGTAGTTAATGCTGTTAGGCATGCACATAATATTGTGAAAACTTCTGCCCCAATAGGTTTTGTCTTCTTCGGTGAGTACAGCAAAGATGTCTAAACGACGGTAGTAGAAGCGTGTGTAGAACCAGTCTTTCATTCGATAGACGGTTTGCTGCAGGGCCTGGCGGGTGCGCGACTCGCGAAGGTCGTACATGGCAAACTTGTTGAAATGGTTTTCGTAAACGGTGACGCATAGGTCCTTCCACTGTAGTATGGCGGGCACATAGCGATCCATGAGTGCCACTAACACATCTTGTGGATGCTCGCTGAGATAGTTGTTCAGCCGTTTGCTGAACAGCTTACTCTTAGCGCGGTAGGCCTGCACCTTGCTCAGCATGTTCTTGCCGCTGTAGTCATCGTAGTTGATGTCAAGGTCGACCATATCCACTTCCTTGGGCAGCGGATAGTAGGAGGTGCGGTTGCGCTGATTGGTGGTGATAATGGTGACCTGATGACCCAAGTTGGTGAGACAGGAGGCTTTGTTGGCTATCACCCGCTCTCTGCCTGCGGCATTGAACATTCCGTCGATGATGTAAAGTATTCTCATAGGCAACGCTCGATGATTTTCAGGGTTTTGACCATGGGAGTGAGTATCAGAACGCACAGTCTGCGCTTCAAGGAGAGCTGTGGCAATCGGAGCACCAGGGGAAGGCCCATGAAGATGCTTTCAGTCTTGTTCAACAGCGTCATCGTGTGCAGGAATCGCCTAATGTCCGAAGGCATGGGTGAATCGGTGGTGATGGCATCGATGACGGCAAGCTCGCTGATGCGGTAGTCGTGCAGGAAAGGATAGTAGGTGGGCATTTCGTGCACCTTCTCCCAGAACGTCTTCTTTTTTTTGCGCAACTTATCAACGATGTTGGCATCGTGATGTCGGTAATACATCAGCGGCTGGTCGAGATTGCTCTTAATGCCGAACACAGCGGCTAGGCAGGCAATGAGCACATCGTACATCACAAGGTTGGCATCGGGCTTCTGCCGATAGTATTCCAAAGCAAGTGTTGCCGCAGCGCGGTTCATCATCATGGTGCAACCTTGCGACTGCTCGGTATTGATCAGCGTATCGTGCCAGCGTTTGCCTGCAGGGAAATGCTGGGGCGGGGCAATCGGATGGCCTTCTGCATCGACATCCTGTCGCAGCGAAGAAACTACGGCGCAACGGCCCGACTCTTCTATGGCCGACAGTTCATCGGCTAGGGTGGCCACCTTATGGCTCATCCATACATCGTCTTGGTCGCAGATGCTGATGTAGTCGCCTGTGCAGAGAGCGATGGCCTTGAAGAAGTTGGCGTTGACACCTAAGGCGTGCTCGTTGGTATGGATTCTGAGCTCAGGATGTTGTCGGGCATATTCGTGCAGAATAGCCAGTGTGTCGTCGGTAGAGCAGTCATCGCACACCACAATCTCATCGGGCAACCTCGTCTGTTCAAAGAGGCTGTCAAGTTGCTGTCGCAAAAAGCGGCTGCCGTTGTGGGTGGTAAGTGCTATCGATATTTTCATTTCGTTTGCATGTTAGGATGCCTTTGTTGTTACACTCTTGGTACTGCCTATGATACCAATCTCGCGCATCACCATGAGTGGCCATTTCCAGTTCTGATATACTATCTGAGCCAGCCCAGGTGCGAGAATCATTCCAATCAGTCCCATGTGCCAATAGCCAAGCATGAGCCACAATAGGAGCACTGTGGCGATGCCCGAGAGGATGGACGGGATGAAGAAGGGTATGCGATTGTCGGCCTGTATGAATCCTGCGGCGATGCCGTGGTTCTGCTCTAGTAAGTTTATCAGCAGCATGAGCATCAGCAGATGAGCAGGCAGCAGGCGGGTTTCGCTGCCAATAAGGTCGAGTAGCGGGTCGCCGATGAGTAGCAGAGCGGCTCCGCCTACAACATAGATAATTACGAGCGATGCCACGCTGTAGTAGCAGATGCGGCGTATGCTTCGCAAATCACGTTCCGAACGCCATTGGGCAATCTTCGGACTGAAGGTTACAAAAAGCATAGTGCCGCAACGGGCCATAATATCGAGTATCTGTGCGCAGATGCCATACTGTGCCATGAGGTCGAGCGACAGGTATATTGATCCCATGAAGATGGCCGAACGGTTGATAACGTAGCTGCCGAAGGAGGTCAGTCCTACCTTGACGGCGTTGGGTGCAATGGTGCGCAGCACATCGTTGGGTGCCTTGCAGGCCACTTTGCTCAGATGTCGACGCATGTCAGCATTGTAGAATACACGATAGGAAAGTACCCGCTTAACTACCACCGACAGAGCCTGTGAGAGTACAATGGCACTAAGCTTCATACCAAAACTGATGAGTGCGATGGCTACGAAAATATAGATGACCTGTCCTAGTATTGTTATTTTCTGCAACTGGGTGATATAGCCTTTGCCGGTAAGCAGAGAGTCATAATATAAGGTATAAATGTTGTAGCAGTTGATGGCACTGAGCAATATCCATGCTGCGATGGCGTCCTGCTTGTCACCATTGTATTTGTCCATGAGCTGTACAAAGTACCATGTGCCGATGCTGATGAGCAATAAGAACACGAGTACCGCTGCACAGCGGTAGAAAATCTTCATGGCTTGAAGCGTGTCCTTCAGCAGTGTGTAGTTGATGTCGTGATTCTTGGGCTGTTCTACCCCGTTGACCGTAAAACGGTCGACACCAGAGAAGATAAAACTGATGTTGCGTGCAAAAGAGGGGCGGAAACCGAAATCGAGCAGCGCAGTAAAAGCGTAGATGGCCTGAAAAATGTTCCAGATAGCGACGGTCTCTGCACTCATAGAATGCAGAATGAAAGGCAGCAGGATGAGGCCTGCCCCAACGGAGAAGAATACCGAGGTGTAACTCCATGCTACACTTTTCTTGCCGATATGTTCAATTCCTTCTGCCATAAATCATGCTACTTCATGGTGAGTTGTGCCATTGCATAGAACAACATGCTGAGCACAAATCGGATAGATGAAACTGTGTTGATAATGACCTTGCCGGCTATGACGGGGTAGAAGGCATACACGGCTGCTGTCCACAAAATAATCGACGTCACCTCAAAGTAGTCGCACAAGCGGCTGGCAAGTACGGCACTCACGTTGTGCAGGAAAAACAGGCACACGAAGGCTAAGCCAAGCACTTTAATGGCCAAAAACGAATATTTGCAGGCAGTTTGGAGCGTGTTACGGAAGATGATGGCGCAATAAAAAAGGCATACATTCATCCAAATGACCAGATTGCCCTTCAGAGCCCATCCGGCCTGTTCGTCTTCCAGTCCCATGTCGCGAAGTTTGCGGTAGGCCTCAAGTTTGTCACCACCCAAGCCTTCGGGAATCAAATAGGATATGTCGATGCTGGAATAGTAGAAAACGATGCCTATGGGCACCATCAGATAGGCAGCCCAACGTTGCCAGGCGTTCCATTCTTTGTCGTTAAAGAGAAACAGCAACAGTCCCGCAGCGGCTGAATAGTGAAACAACGTGCCTGCAAGAATGAACAGCAGGGCGTAGAGTTTGCGCTTGTTGGCATAGAAATAGAAAGCGAAGAGGAATAGGGAAGAGGCTATCGAACTGCGGATTTGTACTAGGTCGTGCATCTGATAGTAGTACGACAGATAGACCACCATTGTCAGTATGGGCAACCGGCTTAGTTTCCAGAAACTGGCCAAATGGAGCGGCACCGAGATGAATGCATAAACAAAGAATAGGGCGTTGATGCCGAATCCCATTCCGCGCAGGGTGATGGAGATATAGCGGAACGTGGGCTCGTTAGCCAGTTCGAGAATGCTGCCCGAGCCTGCGGCATAGTACATGTCTTCATATTCCCAAGAGTCGGGTGTGTCGTAGATGCCGCGTGTGCCGGCAATGAAAATCAAGGCTATGCCCATTAGCAGGTATGCAATCAGCTTGTCTGTCACGCTGAGTCGTTCTTCAATAAACGAGAGTGACAGTGCAATCAGAAATACAACAACCAGTGCTAATATCATGAATCAAGATAGTCTGTAACTGTGGTGATTATGTCATGTTGGTACAGTTATTTGTGCTTATACAGCAACCAGCCACTATACACAAAGAATGATAGAATCATCATGGCAATGCTGATAATCATTCGTTTTGGGCCAGCTGGTTTGATGGGAACTGACGCACTCTCTATCACTGTGAATGCGGGGGTGGCCTCCTGTAGCTTAGCGGCAGCCTGCTGCATCTGGGTGTTCATGGCGGTGTAGAGTTGTTGTTTCAGTTGCATCTCGTTTTCCAGTTGATCCAACTTCGACTTGTAGCTCACCAGCACCAGGTCGGAATGGGCATCGGAATAAGAACTATACTGCTTCTGAGCCTGTTGGTACTCTTCCTTTGTCTCAGCAGCCAGCTTCTTGTAGTATTCGTAGTCGATGCGCGCCTTGTTCGTACGATAGGCCACAATGAACTCCTGAAGCCGTTTGCTCGTGGCATTTGCGATAAGAGCAGCTACCACGGGGTCTTGGTCTTTTACAGTGATTGAAACAACATCGGTCTTTTTGTCGACTCTGCAGTTAATCAACCCCTTGACGGATTCGAAAATTTCGCTCTGCCGTTTGGTCAGACTGAAAACAGAAATAACATCCTGGCCTTGATAGCTGTCCTTTTCGACAGGCTTGACCAACGAGATAAGGTATGAGATGATATTGTTCCACCAGGCATCTTTTTGATGATCGCGCAAGTAGACGTAATAACTGCACTCTACGTCTTTCTTCTTGGTGTAAACCTGCTCTGTCATGAGATTGGCTATAAAGTCGGCGGAAGAAATTACGTCAGGATATATTTCTGCCGAGATGGCATCCTGAGAACTCATCTTCATCAGCGATCCTAAGCCTACCGAAGAGGCTAACGAACCCATTGTCCCCGACATGTTCATGCCTGTAGTCTCAGGTGCCAACAAGGTGGTTGAGGTGTAATAACGGGGCACGCACACGATGATGAGATAGGTCACAATCAAGGTGGCGGGCATAATGTAAAAATATTTCTTGCGGTGCGGCCACAGTTTATTGAAGACGTCGCGCAGATTGATAGGGGGCAGCTTGTTTTCTGACATGGGAACAATGTGGAGGTTATAGTGTTTATTTCATTAGGTTCGCAATGGTAGCTATCATCGTGGCGATAGAGGCAACACCTGTGCCTAAGGCCATCGTCTCGGCAGTGGTCATCTTGCTGATGGCCTTCTGTGGCACCACTATCTCACAGCCTGGACGCACCTTGGCACTGCGGCCTTTGGCCACGTCGCCGTTCATGTAAATCACGTAGGTCTTGCTTTTCTTTGCCTTACTACTGTAGCCGCCAGCCTGGTTGATATAGTATTTCACGCTCTTGCCAGCCTCGAAGCCCACAGTGTTGGGATACATCACCTCGCCGTTGATTTTCACCGTACCCGTATAGACCGGCACGATGAGGCGGTCGCCCTCACGGAGTATGAGGTCGTAGTCGCTACCAGGCTTCTCCAGCGCTTTGTCCAACTCAATGCCTATGGGATAAGTCTCTGGTATCTGGAGCTTCTCGTTAGCAGTGGTATTGCCAGCAAGGATATCACTCATCGAACGTCCGCTCTTCAGGGCCTGTTCCAGCATGGCAGCCTCGTTCTGCTGGCGCTGCAGTTTCACCGACTCCTCATAACGCATGCGCTCAGCCTCGTTCATCTTGCGTTCCAGACGGGCACCTGCCACGTAGGCAATATCGGTTACGCCTCCGGCTTTCTTTACGAGGTCGCTCAGTCGCTCGTTCTTCTTTGTCAAGCTATAGTCGCCCTCAAACAATACCTCACCCTCGATGGTCACATTCTGCTGCTCTTTGTAGCCAGGGCTCTTGCGCACGAACACTTCGTCGAAGGGCTCTAGGTGGAAGCCGGGCGTACCGTCTATCACAAAGCCGTCTTTCAAGGCAAAGGTGAACGATTCACCGACAATCGAGTCGGAGGTGACGGCATGGGGATTGACCACACGACGGGTCACCAGCACATTCACCATAGAGGCGGTCTCGCGCAGTCCGCCTGCCTGTAGCACGAAATCTTCCAACGTCTCATTGTCGGCATAGCGGTAGATGCCCGGATACTGCACCTCACCGTGGATGGTGATGGTCTGCTCGGCTTTCAGCTCCTCTTTCGAGGGAATGAACAGCACGTCCTCGTTTCTGAGGGGAATATCGGCCACGGTACCGTTCAGGATGCCATCCACGTCAACCGAAAGCATCTCCAGTGTGCGGTCGGGTTTCATGCGGTGCATCACGGCATGTGCGGTGAAGGCATGCTCGGTCACGCCCTCAGCCTGTTCCAACAGCGACTTCACGCTATGGATCTGTTCACCCAACTGGTACATGCCCGGACGGAAAACGGCACCTTTCACCTCCACCATATTCGAGTAGCGGGGCAGAATGGAATCTACGCTCACTGAGTCGGCATCCAACAGGTGGAAGTCGCCCATGGAAAACTCGTCGATGGTGTGAACAGAATAGTTCGTGCCGGTCTTTCGAATCACTCGTACTGACTTCTTGTAGGCATCACCGGTAAAGCCTCCTGCATATTTGAGCAGGGTGGCCATGCTTTCGGTATTTTTCATCTCGTAGTACATGGGACGTTTCACCTTACCCGTAATGCTCACCATGCAGTCGTAGGAACCGATGGTGATGACATCGTTGTCCTGCAGACGAATGTTGCCTGTCAATTTGCCATTGAGGATATAGTCATAGACATCGACCGTCGAGGTCAGTCGGTTGTTGCGATACACCTTGATGTTGCGCAGCGTACCGATCTCGTTGGGACCGCCTGCCATGTAGAGGGCGTGGAACACGGTGGCAAAGGCTGAGACCGTATAACTGCCAGGCACCTTCACCTCACCCATCACATGAATGTTGATGGTACGCGTCTGTCCAAGTGTCAACTTGATGTTCGAACTGCTGTAGCGTTGGCCTAACTGTTGGCGCAGGCGGGCATTAGCCTGCTCTGTGGTCAAACCTGAGATTTGCACGGGACCGAAGTCTTCAATCATAATGAAACCGTCGGGGCCGATGGTCTCCTGTACCGATTTCTGCGAAGCACCGTAGATATCGACAAAGACCTCGTCGCCAGGGCCCAGCACATAGTCCTTGGGTGTGGCAATGTTGATGGCTGGCTCAAAGGTCAGCTCTTCGTTCTCGAAGATGTTATGACCGAAGATTTCCTTTTTTGCCTTTTTCTCGTATTCTTCCTTGGCTTTCAGATAGTTGCGTATCACTTGCTGGTCGTAGATGTCGAATGAGTCGGGCATGAACTCATCCAAGGAACCCTTTACGCTGGTTACTTCCTCCTCATCCTCCAACAACTGGTTCTTCCTGCGGTTTTTCTTGTCTTTCTGCTGTCGGCTCAACTTCTCGTCCTTCATTTTCTCGGTCGCACTGTTGTATTCCTTGCGCTCGTTGCCGTTGTTCCTACGCAACCGACCGTTCGTTTCGTCAGTACCCTGGGTCTGGTTACTCACCGTGCCCAGTCCTTTCTCCTTCTTCAGTCGCTCAGCCTTGCGCTGTACGCGTTTGATCTGTTCAGTGGTGACACCTTTCTGCACCAGTTTCACGGCAATTTCCTGTTGGGAGGAACCTGCCTGCTGTTCTTTCAAGACGAAACGGATCACTTGTTCGTCGGTCATTGACTGCGCCATCGTGCCAATGGCGCATAGTAGGGTGAATGCAATCGAGAAAAAATATCTTTTCATTCTGTTTCTTAATTGTCTAATATGGTTCGGGCATGCGCGCGTAGCTTTGCCTGCTAACATTATTAACCGCTTTATGCGCAAAATATTTTGCAAAGGTACACATTTTTTTCCAATTAACTGCATTCAGGGCACAAAAAACGCCCTTCATCTACCGTGATAGGTGGATGAAGGGCGTAGAATAGTATGAATTGATGCGTGAACGACTTACTTCTTGTCCTTCCCAATCATATTGTTCACGGCATCAGCAGCCTGATCGTTCAGGTTGACGTTGCGTGTGGTCTTGGCCTCGATGGTTCCGGCACGCATGATGTCGGCCATATCTACGCCAGTGGCACTCTTCAGCACGTCGAAGGCCTGCTTGATGGCTACGGGCACGCCACCGCTCATGGAAGCCACGCCGGCACCTGTGTCCTGACCACCGCTATAGACGTGTACGTCCTTGATGGCCGAGATGGGCTTGGCCACGTTCTCC
>JAEEGL013931510.1_pt1 | contig 27292 bp, 26 predicted proteins | sample 9134231 | NCBI WGS metagenome assembly JAEEGL01 (sample SAMN16246548, study PRJNA631951) | gut metagenome | biome: gut microbiome; feature: rumen; material: fiber-attached | host: Bos | place: Iran: Karaj | collected 2018-10
AAATGTGGCTGCTGCAGTTTCTGAAATTGAAGCGGGCAGAATGCCCTAAAATAAGCTGCAGAAGTGTTGTACTATATATGGGGACCTCCTTTCCTTTAAATTTTCTGCTATGTCCTATGAGGGGGATTATAGGGGAGGGAGAATAATAAATCAAGACAATAAAATATAAAACTTGTTTTTATATTTTATGTAAATGAAGGCCGGGGAAAGATTCTTCGTCGCTTCGCTCCTCAGAATGACACCACACTTGTAATGCTCCTCAGAATGACAGGGAGGGTCATCATGGGCGCCCTCCTTGTCATCCTGAGCGAAGCGAAGGATCTTACCAAAAACTTGCAAATCTAACGGGTAAAGTGTTATAATACATCGGTATGTCTGGAAAGATAAAGATAAACGGAAAACTCAGGGCCTACGTTCAGGCGCCTGTGCTTCTGGGTGTGATACTGCTTCTGGTCAACCTGGGTATTTATTTTGTTGACCTGCGGTGCGGCGTCATACTCACAGCATTTGTGGCCGTATATGTGGTAGCTGTCACATGCATGATCATCTTTGCACGGCCTGCCATGAACGCCGAGCTCATCAGCTTTGCTACCGAGTACGGGCAGATTCAGAAACAGCTCTTAAAGGAGCTGGAGCTGCCGCATGCGCTTTTGGACGAAAGCGGATGCGTTATCTGGATGAATAAGGCCTTCGAAAAACTGGGCAGTAAGGAGCGCTTCCATAAGCGGAATATCCATTCCTTTATGCCGGAGATGAAGCGCGAGCTCTTCCCCGAAGGCGAAGAAGTAAAGGATATCGATATTGTCTTTGAGGAAAAGGACTACAGCGCCCGAATTAAGCGCATCTGCTTAAAGGATATGGCAGCCCTTACCGACTTAAAGGAGAACGAGGAGTACGACGGCTTCCTTTACGCCGTATACCTCTTTGATTGCACCGCCCTTAACCTGGCTCTTAAGGAGCTGGACAACCAGAGCGTGGCAGTGGGATATATCTACATTGATAACTATGAAGAAGCACTGGCCAGCGTCGAAGATGTGGGAAGGAGCCTCTTAGGTGCCTTCATTGACAGGCAGGTTAACCAGTATATCAGTGATCTGGACGGCATCGTGCGCAAGATGGAAAAGGATAAGTACTTCGTTATCCTGCGGAAGAGCGCGCTCAACCAGGCAAAGGAAGGCAAGTTCAAGCTCTTAGAGGATGTTAAGGGCATCAACATAGGTAACGAGATCTCCGTGACCCTCTCCATAGGCATGGGTATCGGCGGTCTGACTTATGCGCAGAACTGCGAATTCGCCCGCAACGCCATCGACCTTGCACTGGGCCGCGGCGGCGACCAGGCGGTACTTAAGAATAAAGAGGGCCTCACCTACTTCGGAGGCAAGAGCCAGATGAAGGAGACCAGCACCAGGGTAAGGGCACGTGTCAAGGCCCAGGCGCTGGAAGAGATAATATCCACCAGGGACAAGATCTTTGTAATGGGACACCGCAACGGCGACATGGACAGCTTTGGCGCCATGGTGGGTATCAAGGCGGCAGCAGGCAGCCTGCAGAAGAGCTGTTATGTCGTTATTGATGAGATAAATCCTTCGCTCCAGCCTCTGGTAGACCTTTACAAAGGGCACCAGGATTTTGAGGAAGGTTCCATCGTATCGCCCCAGCAGGCTATAGAGCTGGCGGATCCTACGGCAGTGGTGGTGGTAGTGGATGTTAACCGCCCCAGCATCACGGAATGCCCCGAATTATTAAAGCGCTGCAAGACCATAGTGGTACTGGATCATCATCGTCAGGGCCAGGAGACCATAGAGAACGCCACCTTATCCTATGTGGAACCCAACGCCTCCTCCGCCTGCGAGATGGTTTCGGAGATACTGCAGTACATAAACAACGGCGTGAAGTTCAAGGGCGTTGTGGCAGACTGCATGTACGCCGGCATAGTAATGGATACCCAGAGCTTTACCACCAAGACAGGTGTGCGTACCTTTGAGGCGGCGGCTTTCCTGCGCAGGAACGGCGCAGATGTCACCAGGGTGCGCAAGATGTTCCGCGAGGACGCAGTGGACTACATGGCAAAGGCAGAGTCCATCAGGAATGCGGAAGTATACCGCAAGGATTACGTGATAAGCAGCTGCCCTGCGGAGGGCTTAAAGAACCCCACTGTTGTGGCGGCTCAGGCAGCGAACGATCTGCTGAACATAAACGGCGTAAAGGCCAGCTTTGTGCTGACGGAATACCAGGGCCAGATCTTTATATCGGCCCGTTCCATCGATGAAGTGAACGTGCAGATAATCATGGAGAAACTGGGCGGCGGCGGACATATCAACAGCTCCGGCGCACAGTTAAAGAACACCACCATGGAAGCTGCGATAATTGTTGTAAAGAATACTTTGGATACAATGATACAGGAGGAAGAGATCTGATGAAAGTTATATTAACGGAAGACGTAAAATCCCTTGGCAAGAAGGGTGATGTAGTGGAAGTGAGCGACGGCTATGCCCGCAATTTCATATTAAGCAAAAAGAAGGGTCTGGAGGCTACCGCAGCCAACCTTAACAACTTAAAGCTTAAAAAGGCAAACGACGAGCGTATCGCACAGGAGCAGCTGGATGAGGCAAAGGCTTTTGCAGCGGACCTGGCAACAAAGCAGGTGAAGCTCTCCATCAGGCTGGGCGAAGGCGGAAAGACCTTTGGTTCCATCACTTCCAAGGAAATAGCGGCTGCAGCAGAAGAGCAGCTGGGCTTAACCCTTGATAAGAAGAAGATAGTCCTTAAAGACCCTATCAAGAGCGCCGGGATTACCAATGTGCAGATAAAGCTGCATCCCCAGGTTACAGGCGAGCTTAAGGTGGTCGTAGAGGAGGAGAAATAACATGGCGGAGGGAAACGAAGCTTCTGCCCGCCGTGTAAAACCCAATATGCGAAAAGCCGAAGAGGCCGTTATAGGCGGTCTCTATATTGATAATACGCAGATCCGCGCCGTAAAGGATCTGCTGCCGGACGGAAGTTATTTTTACAACGAACTTTACGGGCATATCTACGATGCCATGCTGGATCTGGGCCGCAAGGGCTCTGCCATCGACGTGCTGACCCTTAACGCAAAGCTCAGGGAAATGGGCGTGGCGGAGGAAGTGATAAGCGATCAGTTTATCATGGATATCTTTGACCGTGTGCCTACCTCCGCAAATGTTAAGCATTATGCGAAGATAGTGGCGGATAAGGCGCTCCTGCGCGATCTGTTAAAGGTTACGGAGGATCTGACCGAAGAATGTTACAGGGACAATGACGATATCAATGTCATCCTGGAAAAGGCCGAAAAGGACGTATTCCAGGTAGTGCAGCGCCGCAGCGTGGGACGTATCACCCCCACTCCGGATATAGTCATGACCTCCCTTGAGTCCATCGACAAGGCGGCAAGGGCTACCGGTGATGTGACCGGTCTGGCAACGGGTTTTACCGATCTGGACCATAAGACGGCAGGCTTACAGAAGGGCAATCTGGTACTGGTGGCGGCGCGTCCCGCAATGGGAAAGACGTCGTTCGTGCTCAGTGTTTTGCATAATATAGTGGTAAGGCAGAAGAAGGCGGCATTGATGTTCTCCCTGGAAATGAGCGAGAACGAGTTGATGAACCGTCTGCTTTCCATGGATTCCGGTGTTGATTCCCAGAAATTCAAGACCGGACAGCTTTCCGATGCGGATTGGGAACTGCTTACGGAGAGCGGCGGCAACCTGGCAAATTCGAAGATATTCTTAAACGAATCTGCCACGACCCTGGGAGAGATAAGCTCCATCGCCAGAAAGGTAAAGGCGGAGAACAACATAGAGCTTGTCGTTATCGACTACCTGCAGCTGATGAATTCTTCCAGCAAGCGCAACGACGGCCGCCAGCAGGAGATATCGGAGATATCCCGTGGACTTAAGCTCCTGGCAAAGGAACTGGGCATACCCATCATCGCCCTTTCCCAGCTTTCCCGTGGCGTTGAGAGCCGTAATGATCACAGGCCCATCCTTTCGGACCTGCGTGAGTCCGGCGCCATCGAGCAGGACGCAGATATGGTTATGTTCATCTACAGGGATGAAGTATATAACGAGGATACAGAAGATAAAGGCATCGCGGAGATAATCATCGCGAAGCACCGCAGCGGCCCCATCGGCACCGTGAAGCTCGTCTGGATCCCCGAACTGACGCAGTACAAGAATATGGAGTATAGATAAACCCGAGAAATTATGGCCAAAATTAAACACCTTTCAAAAGAAGAATACGAAGAAAAACTCTACGAGCAGGACCAGTACCTGGGCGAGGGCGACGAATACCTTGACGACGACGGCTATCCGGAGGACGGATATGCCGGAGACGGCGAATACTACGAAGAGGACGGCGAATATTACGAGGACGGTGAATACTACGACGATGGCGCCTATGATGACGGCAGCTACGACGACGGTTCCTACGAAGATGACGCCTACGCTGATGAGGATTACGCCGGAGACGGAGAGTATTACGACGACGGTGAATATTATGAGGACGATAACTCCTACAGCGAAGACGAAGGAGACCTGGAATATCTTGACGATGAGGAATTCTATGACGAAAACGGCCGCTCCCTTGGCACGGAGGAGCCTTATTACGATCCTTTAGAGAATTACGAGGAGATAGAGATCCCCGGAAGACGCCGCACTGCAGACGGCACTTACAGGCGTAACGCCAGCGTATCGTCACGCCGCACCGCACCCACGACCCGTGCCACCACGAGACGCAGCGGAAGCACTTCAAGCCGCAGCACCGGCACATCGCGCACCACTGCATCTTCATCTCGCAGGTCCTCCTATGATGAGGCACCCGGGAAGAAGCGCAGCATAGGTGCAAAGATCTGGGGCGTTGTATGGCGTGTCCTGGTATTCCTGCTGGTTACCGTAATATTATTACTGGTATTCTGCTATGGCGCAGTCAAGCTCATCTTACTGGGGCCTTCCAGCGCCATGTCAACCCAGTATGTATCAACCTTCCACGAGACCAGTGCCCTTAAGTGGCTGCCCGGTGTGTTCTTAAGCGACGAGGAGGTCGAGGCCATCCTTGCAAAGAACATGATGCCCGAGGCAGAAGTGGGTACCGTATCCGACAAGGATCTGATCGTTATCGACGAGACCCCCAAGGAAGACGTGGAGCCCATCGTGCTGGAGGAGATCTTCGGACCCACCTACCACGGTTATATGATGATAGTACAGGATCCTTCCACCGTTTATTTGGGAGTCATCGACCAGTTCGCCCAGACCTCCGGCTGGATAGTTCCCGCCTTTGCCGAAAAATACGGTGCTATCGGCGGCGTTAACGGCGGAGAGTTCGTGGATATGGGCAGTTATTCCTATACGGCCATGCCTGTGGGCGGCGTTATCAGCCAGGGCCAGGGCCTGCATGAGAATAACGGCGCAGGCGCATGGAACCTTGTATGTATGACCAACGAGAACAAGCTGCTGCTCCTTAAGGGCTATTCCGTAAAGGCAGCCTTGGAGATGGGCGTGCGCGATGCCTGCCATGTACGTCATGAGACCGGACCTTTCCTGATCATCGACGGCGAGCCTCTTGAAGTGCCCGATACCGAAGTATACGGCGGCGGAAAGAATCCCCGTACCGCTATAGGCCAGCGCTCCGACGGCGTTATGCTGCTCTGCGTGGTTGACGGACGCCAGGCTTCCAGCCTTGGTGCCACATTTAAGGATATGATCGATATCATGAGGGAGTACGGTGCTGTTAACGCAGCCTGCCTGGACGGCGGTACTTCCACCCAGATGTATTATAACGGTGAGATAGTGAACAATCCCTATTCACCCACAGGGCCCAGACGCTGCCCTACCGCATGGTTAGTAGGAGGTGGCAACTGATGGCTAAGAGAAGAAAACAAGCTGCTAAGGTGCCCGTATACGGCATATTCATGCTGATATACATAATAGTGGGCGTGATATTATGCTTCCATCTGTGGAACAAGCTGGAGAAATACCTGGTAGACCTGGAGGCTTCCCTGCCCAAATACGGCATGGACGAAGTAATGACGGCCATCAGCGAGAACCGCATCGACGACATAATCCGCCAGGATACCCTTCAGACCATCGCAAAGTACGAAGGCCTTGAAGAATACAGAAGCCTGTTAAAAGAGAAGCTGGCATCCGGCGAAGTGACCATGCAGGAATCAAAGCAGGCCACCAAGGAAGTGCCCAGATATACCGTACTTGCAGGCGGCCAGCCCGTAATGGACGTAAGCCTTAAGGTGGTCGGAAAGAACGACCATGATCTGGACCTTTGGGGCTATGACAAATTCTATGCTGACGATTACAGCATCGGCGATACCGTCTACGAAGTGACCGTGCCCGACGGCAGTGTGGTCACCGTAAACGGCCACACCCTTACCGATGCCGATATAGCAAGGGACGAAAACGGCGACCAGAAGGTTACCGAGATCGCGGACCTTAAGGTGATAGAGCAGTACCTGGATTACGTGCCCAGCTTTATAACCTATGCGGTGGAGGGCTTTATCGTGGAGCCCCGCTTCTCTGCTGTTGATAAAGACGGCAACGCAATGGAACTGACCCGTGACGGAAACAGCTACAGCGCAGGCCTGCCTACATATCCTGATGCTGTTGCGGAGGTTCAGGCCCTGGTGCCCACCATCATGGAAGCCTACGGCCTGCACTTTATAGGAAAGAATACCGGCGGCGTTTACAAATACCTCCTGCCGGATTCCCAGTACAAGGAAGATGTTAAATCCGTTGTGACCTATTTCTATCCTACGGAAAAGATTACTTCCTATGAATTCGGTAATGAAAGCTGTGATGATTTCGTCACCTACTCACCGGACTGCGTATCCTGCCATATTTATTTCGACCTGATAGTGAGATTTAATTCGGCGGCCTACAAGACCAAGAATGAAGGTTCCGATGCCACCTGGATATTCTTAAAGAGAGACGGTACCTGGTATCTTTCTCAGGTGCTGCGGCAGAAGAGCATAGAGTATGACGGAGACTAACGATAAGAATGATAATAAGAAAGGTAAAAAGGGCTGGCTCTTTGCGCTGGTCTTTTGCCTTTTATTGGCTGTTGGTGCGGTAGTCTATCTGGTCATAGATATGGGCACCCAGAAGCGGGCACAGGAGGAATATGAGCGTATGCAGGCCATGGCGGCGGAAGTAACGCCGGCCCCCACGGTAACGCCCACACCTGCACCTGCGGAAGAACAGCAGCCCGCGGCAGATCCCACTTCGACGTCAACACCCACCCCCACGCCCAAGCGCGAGATGGTGGACGTACCGGAAAAGGATATAGACTGGGACGCACTGCATGCAAAGAACCCGGACATCTATGCCTGGATCTATGTGCCCGGCACCCGGGTCGATTATCCCATTCTGCAGCACCCCACTGACGATTCCTTTTATCTCAACCATAACGTGGACGGCAGCAGCGGCTATCCCGGCTGTGTCTATACGGAGAGGGAATGGAACACAAAGGATTTCGACGATCCCAATACCGTACTTTATTCCCACAACTTAAGGAGCGGCGAGATGTTCTCCACACTTCATTATTTTGAGGATGCGGAGTTCTTTACCGGCGACCATTATATCTTTATCTACCGTGAGAACGGTGACCCCCTGGCGTATCAGATATTCGGCGCTTACGAAACAAACTCCGTGCACCTGCTGGCCAATGGGGATATGCACAATATCTACCAGTACGAGCAGTATCTTGCGAATATCTATTCTGCCGGCAGCAGGGTAGCCAATTACCGCTACGACATACATCTTGATACGGACGATTACATAATAACCCTCTCCACCTGCACCAACGGAGCGGGCAAGGACAGACGCTGGCTGGTACAGGGCGTACTTTTGAACCCGCCCATGCCCGGCAGCGATCTGCCTGACATAGACCTATGAAAAAGCCTTTAGGGAAAAAGATCTTCAAGGTGTTTTTAACCCTGCTGGCGGTGCTGGCATCGGTTGCGCTGGTCATTGCGGTGGTGGTCTTTGCACTGCGCCTGAAGGGGAAGAAGTCCCTGATGGAAAACACAAGGAACCTTCCGGCCATAGACCTTAGCGTTTCTGCAGGCAGCATTGATATATCGCATATAGGGCAGCTTCCGGACAGCGCCAAAAGGCAGCTTAAGGAGGGCGAGGTCCGCTACAAGGATAAGATCTATTCCTATAACCGCGATGTGGTCTGCATGCTCTTTATGGGCATCGATAAAAAGGGTGAGCTCTCCGATGCGAAGGACGGCATGGACGGCGGACAGGCGGACGCTTTGTTCCTCCTGGTATTTAATCCGCATAACAAGGTCTACAGCGTGCTCACCATAAACCGCAATACCATGACGGATATCGACGTCTTTGACAAGGAAGGCAATTTTGTGGGAACCAGGAAGGCGCAGATAACCCTGCAGCACGGCTACGGCGACGGCAGGGAGGTAAGCTGCGAGCGCCAGATAAGGACGGTCTCACGTTTTATGCATAACATACCCATCCATGCTTATGCGGCTGTCAACGTGGCTGCGGTACCCGTGCTGAACGATGCGGTGGGAGGCGTGGATGTAACGGCCCTTGAGGACATAAAGTACGGCAAGGTGGACTGGAAAGCCGGACAGGAGCTGCATCTGATGGGCGAGGACGCCCGCACCTATGTGCAGTACAGGCAGGTGGACGTATTCGGCTCCAACGAAGGGCGCTTTGCAAGGCAGAAGCAGTACATGGCCTCCTTTGTGGCTAAGACCAGGGAACTATTAAAGAGCAACCCCGGCCTGGGCGTGGACCTTTACAATATAGCCATGGATTACATGGTGACGGATATAGATGTGAGCCGTGTGACCTACATGACCACGGAATTCTTAGATTACAGCATGAACGAAAAAGGCATAATGAGCGTGCCCGGGCAGCTTATACAGGGCGTTGAATTTGAGGAATATTATGCCGACGACGAGGCCGTAAAGGATCTGGTAGTGGAACTCTTTTATGAGCCTGTAGAGGAATGAGCTTGAAACTGACGGATATACACTGCCATCTGCTCCCCGGGGTGGATGACGGCGCCAAGAATATGGACGACACAAAGCAGATGCTGGATATAGCAGCTGCCGACGGTATTGAAAGGATAGTCTTTACGCCGCATATACGCAGGCCCTGGCTGGACCGCCCCTGGTCGAAGGTGACGGACGCCTTTGAACAGGTTAAGGAATATGCGGCCTCCGCCCATCCCGGGCTGGAGCTTTATCTGGGAAGCGAATTTGACTATTCCCGCACCATACTTACCGAGGAGCCGCAGCAGCTCCACGACATAGCAGGGAGCGGTATCATACTGCTGGAATTCAAGCCCTACGACGCCTTCGACCGCATAAGGGACGGCATACAGCAGGTGCAGATGGCGGGATACGATGTTATGCTGGCCCATATCGAGCGTTACGATATAATGCTGACGGACATAGACCTGGCAAGGCGCATCTCCGAGCTGGGCGTACTGATACAGGTAAACGCCGACGACATAACCCGCCCCTTAAGCTTTAAGATGCGGGGATACATGAAGAAGCTGATAGACAGGCGGCTTATAGATCTGGCGGGAAGTGACGCCCACGATGTGAAGTACAGAAAGCCCGAGCTGTCAAAGGCATATGAAACAGTTAAAAAGCGTGCGGGAGCCGATTATGCGGACTATATCTTCGGCGGCTGCGCGGATAAGATACTCAAGAGGTAAGCTGTAAAAGGTGGAAGAAAATCTGTTATTGGAAAATGACGATACCACGGAGATAGATCTGGGTGAGCTTTTATTCGAGCTCTGGATCAACAAGTGGGAGATACTGATGATGATGATATTTGGGGGAGCCCTGGCTTTCTTTATATCGTCATGCATTCTTACGCCCGAATACACCTCTGTTACCAGTCTTTACGTGCTGGCGCAACAGGATAACGAATCCATCACCACGGCGGATCTGACCGTGGGTACCCAGCTTACCAACGATTATGCGGTGCTGGTAAAATCCCGCCCCGTGCTGGACCAGGTGATCCATGATCTGGAGCTGGATATGACCGCGGAGCAGCTTGAGAAGCTGATAAGCGTGGAAAACAAGAGCAACACCCGTATAATCAAGATATCAGTAAGTTATGAAGATCCCCTTCAGGCCAGACTTATAGCCGACAGCCTGCGTATCGCGGTGGGGGAACAGATAGTATCCGTTATGAACATCGACGCCGTAAATACCGTGGAGGAGGCCAGCCTTCCTCTTGAGCCCAGTTCGCCCAGGGTGCTCCGCAATACCCTGATCGGTGTGCTGGCGGGCATGGTGCTGGCGGCGGCGTTCTTTGTTATCAGGAATGTTGTTGACGATACGGTCAAGACTTCCGAGGATGTGGAGAAGGCGCTGGGCCTGCCGCTTTTAGGCAGCATACCCGATTCAAAGAGCGCGGACATCATCAGGAAGAAATAGGTGGGACAGATGGAAGACGAAAGCAAAAAAGACGTGCTGGCGGAAAATGTAGCGAAGCCCACCCGTAAAAAGATAGTCATGCGCCTGCCCAAGTATGAGGACGATTACGCATTAAGGGAGGCCATGAAGGCGCTTCGTACCAATATAGAATTCATGGGCGAGGACAAGAAGGTCCTGGCCGTGACCAGCTGTGTCCGTGACGAGGGCAAGAGCTTTATCGCCATGAACCTGGCGATGGCGCTGGCCGATGCAGGCAAGAGCGTGCTCTTTATAGACGCCGACATGCGTAAATCCGTGGTGGTGGGCCGCTATAATATCAAGGGCCAGAGCGAAGGCCTGTCCAATTATCTGGCTGCCAGGGTGAACATCGAATCCGTGCTGGTGAGCACCAACATGAACAAGCTGGACGTGATAGTGGCCGGGCAGGTACCGCCCAATCCTTCGGAGCTTTTGGGCACCAGGCGCTTCCAGAAGATGATGAGCATACTGCGCGCCCACTACAATTACGTTATCGTGGACTGCCCGCCCATCGGCGAGGTTATAGACGCCGCCGTAGTGGCCAGGGCCTGTGACGGTGCCATACTGGTGACCGCCTCCGGCCACGACAGCAGCCGCTTCCTGCGCGACGCCCGCGAGCAGATGGAAAAATCCGGCTCCAAGGTGCTGGGCGTGGTCCTCAACAAAGTACCCAGGGACCGCCGCGGCGGCTACGGCAAATATTACGGCCGCTACAGCCGCTACTATGGCCGCTATTACGGCCGCTACGGATCTTATGATACCGGGGACGATAAAAAATAACGTCCCTGTCATCCTGAGCGCAGCGAAGGATCTTAAGTGCGTGTCATCCTGAGCGAAAAAGTACAGTGCGTGTCATCCTGAGCGAAGCGAAGGATCTTAAGTGCGTGTCATCCTGAGCGAAGCGAAGGATCTTAACCCCGTGTCATCCTGAGCGCAGCGAAGGATCTTTCAGAAAGTAAATTATTATGAAGAGAATACTCTATTTTGTCATACTGGCTCTTCTCTCCGCAGGTCTCATTGCGGCTTCTTTTGTTATGAAAAAGCAGAAGGATACCACTGTGCCCTCCATCACCCTGCCCGCAGGCGAATTAAGCTATACCGACGGCGATTCCTACGATGACCTGCTGGCCGGCGTAAGCGCCTGGGACGATAAGGACGGCGACCTGAGCAAAGAGGTCTTTGTATATGAGATAGTTCCCATTCAGGCTACCGGCATGGCTAAGGTGGTCTATGCCGTGAGCGATTCTTCAAAGAACGTGGCCACCGCCGATCTGATGGTCAGATATTCCAGAAAGAAAGAGACCATACGCATGGGCCTTGGCGGTGAACCTGTCCTGCGTCTTTCCGCCAACGGCACCACCATCAGCAAGGGCGAGATCTTCGATCCCCACGAGTTCATCAGCTCCGTCTTCGACGATTCCGACAGCAAAGAGGATCTCTTAAACCGCCTTGTTGTCAAAGGCAGCTACGACCTGACCCGCATCGGCCACTACCGCCTCAAGATGTACGTCGTCGACAGCGAAGGCAAGGAAAGTAACACGGTGGAGTTCTTATTGGTGGTAGAGTAGTGTCATTCTGAGGAGCGTAGCGACGAAGAATCTTTCGTTATTTTATATATTATCACCTGTTTTAATCTATACTTTCTTGTGATAAAATATTATCGTTGCATAAAAATTCCCTAAAAAAGGAGATAATTATGGATAATCTTGAACTTAAGCGTCATGCTAATGAAGTACGCAGGGGCGTTGTTATCGGCACCCATGCAGCCGGCGCAGGACATCCGGGCGGATCACTCTCCGCAGCCGACATTTTCACTTATCTTTATTTCGAAGAGATGAACGTAGATCCCAAGAATCCCAAGGATCCCGGCAGGGACCGTTTCGTACTGAGCAAGGGACATACCGCTCCCGGCCTTTATGCTGCACTGGCAGAAAGAGGCTACTTCCCCAAGGAAGATCTGACCACTCTGCGTAAACTGGGCTCTCATCTGCAGGGCCATCCCTCACTTAAGTGCACCCCGGGCGTAGATATGAGCACCGGTTCACTGGGCCAGGGCATCAGCGCTGCAACAGGCATGGCTATGGCAGGCAAGCTGGATAACGCTTCTTACCGTGTATACACCCTTCTGGGCGACGGTGAGATCGAAGAAGGCCAGGTTTGGGAAGCTTCCATGTTCGCAGGCGCAAAGAAGCTTGATAATCTCGTAGTTATCGTTGATAATAACGGACTTCAGATCGACGGACCCATCGAAGAGGTCAACAATCCTTATCCCATCGATAAGAAGTTCGAAGCATTCAATTTCCATGTGATCAACGTGGATGCACATGATTTCGACGCCCTGCGCGCAGCTTTCAAAGAGGCACGCGAGACCAAGGGCATGCCTACCGCTATCATCGCTCACAGCTTAAAGGGTAAGGGCATTTCCTTCATGGAAGGCCAGGTGGGCTGGCACGGCAAGGCGCCCAATGATGATGAGTTTGCCATAGCTATGGCAGACCTTGATAAGATAGAGGAGGGCTTGAAATAATGGCAGATGTTAAGAAGATCGCAACCAGAGAGAGTTACGGTAACGCACTGGCAGAGATCGGTGCGGAATATCCCAATATGGTAGTTTTGGATGCAGACCTTTCCGCGGCTACCAAGACAGGCGTTTTCAAGAAAGCTTTCCCGGACCGCTTCATCGACTGCGGTATCGCTGAAGGCAATATGATGGCTATCGCAGCAGGTATGGCTACCTGCGGCAAGCTGGTATGGGCTTCAACCTTCGCCATGTTCGCTTCGGGGCGTGCATACGAGCAGGTCCGTAATTCCATCGGCTATCCCCATCTTAACGTAAAGATCGGCGCTACCCATGCAGGTATCACCGTTGGTGAGGACGGCGCAAGCCACCAGTGCCTTGAGGACATCGCACTTATGCGTGTTATCCCCGGCATGACCGTTATCAGCCCTGCTGATGATGTAGAGACAAAGGCAGCTGTACGCGCAGCATGCGAGCTTGACGGACCCGTATATCTTCGTACCGGCCGTGCAGGCGTACCCGTTATCAATGACAATCCGGATTACAAGTTCGAGATCGGCAAGGGCATCCGGCTTAAGGAAGGCGGCGATGTAAGTATCGTTGCTACCGGAATTATGGTAAATTCCGCGCTGGAGGCAGCAGAGCTCCTTGCAGCAGACGGCATCAAGGCTGATGTTATCAATATCCACACCATCAAGCCCATCGATAAGGACATCCTTGTTAAGACCGCACAGAAGACCGGCAAGGTATTCACCGCTGAAGAGCACAGCGTTATCGGCGGCCTTGGCGCAGCAGTTACCGAGGTTCTTTCCGAGGAGTGCCCCACCAAGGTACACCGCATCGGCGTTTACGATGTATTCGGCGAGAGCGGCAGCGCAGGCGCCCTTCTTCAGAAGTACCGCTTAGACGGCAAGGGCCTGTACGAGCAGATAAAAGAGAAGATGTGATGTCATCCTGAGGGCGTTAGCCCGAAGGATCTTAAGCGCATGTCATCCTGAGCGAAGCGAAGGATCTTTAATAAAGGAGAATTCCATGGGTCTTTTTGACAGTATCGCCAAGCTGGCGAAGTCGGTAACCGACGCAGTATCCGATACCACGCAGCAGCCTGTGCAGCAGTCTGCTCCGGGTATGCAGTCCTATCAGGAAGAGACCAGGCGCCTTGAGCGCCAGGCCACGCAGGATGCCAGGCCTTTCGATGTCAAGCTTCATGACGTGACATCGGCTATACCGGGCTGTCAGGTAGACTTTAATATCGCTCCTGATTATCTGGAGGCACAGGCAGGGCGCCAGATCTATGCACGCGGCGGAAACCGCTGCCTGCCCCAGAATTTTAATTACGTGATCACCTTTAACGGAAAGAGCGTGATCATCAGACTCTGGAAGAAATACACGGAATACGATCACGCTGCCAACAGGGCGATCCGTACGCACTGTGAAATGAACGGGATCAAAATCCTGGATTTCTTCGATTATCTTCCGAACGGCGTAAACTACATAAGACAGCGTGTAGTTGAAGCACTGGAGATCAGATAAAAGGAAAAACGGAAAGAGAAATGTGAGATATCACGCCTGCGGCGGGTGCAGCGGGGGACTTAAACAGGCATTGCAGGCTGCCGTGTCCCGTACCACCCTGTAGAAATAAGCAAGCTTTATTTCTTTCAAAGACTTTTCTCTTTCCTTTTTTATTTCTTATGGATATCATCAGTTCAATTCTTGACAGTTCCAAATGGGAGGAGTTTATAAGCTACAGACTGCGCAGCCGCCATCTCACAAAGGCGGAGGCCCGATCCTGGCGTGAATTTATTGACGCAAAAGCTTATCTTCCCCTGGCGGAGCAGCTTGCGGACGCGGACTTTATCTCGCCACTGCCCGCAAAGATAGTGATCAACAAGACCGGCAGTTCCAAAAAGCGCACGGTCTATTCTTACCCAGATGATTTTAACAGGATCTTAAAATATATCTGTTATGCGCTTTACCGCTACGACAGTGTTTTCTCCGGCTGCTGCTATGCATTCCGGCCCACTTTGAGCGTGAAAGATGCAATAAGGAAGATCAGAACCAGACTTGGCAGCGCGGACTGCTATTGTCTCAAAGCCGATATCAGCGATTATTTTAATTCCATTGATACCGGCAGGCTTCTTGAGCGCCTGTCTTTTCTTAAAGAGGAAGACGGGAGGCTTTACGGTCTTTTTGAAAAAATGCTCACGGCCGATGCGGCCCTTGACGCCAAGGGAAATGAGCTGCATTTGAAGCGCGGCGCCATGGCGGGCATTCCCGTAGCGCCCTTTTTCGCAAACGTCTATCTTAACGATACTGACAGGTATTTTGAAAAGCAGGATCTGCTGTATCTGCGTTATTCCGATGATATCCTTATCTGCGCGGACAGCAGGGAGCGCCTTGAAACGGCGAAGGCAGAGCTGCTGGACCGCCTGGCCGCGGAAGGGCTTAAGCTCAATCCCGACAAGCTGTGCGAATACGGCTGCGGCGAAGCCGTGGAATATCTGGGTTTCCGAATAGGAAAGGAAGGCATAGATCTTTCCGGCGTCACCATGACCAAGATGAAGGATAAGATGCGCCGCAAGGCCCATTCCCTGCGCCGCTGGGCCATAGAGAAGAAGCTGCCCCCCGAGCGCGGAGCCAAGGGCTTTATCACTGCCATGAACCACAAGCTCTATACCCGCTCAGAGGATAACGCCTTTTCCTGGAGCCGCTGGTTCTTCCCCTGCATCACCACCGACGAAAGTCTGAAAGAACTGGACGCCTATATGCAGCAGTATGTGCGCTGGTGCGTCAGCGGCAGGCATTATAAAGGCAATTACCGCATAGGCTACGACACCATAAAGAGCTGGGGCTATAAAAGCCTTGTCCACGAATACCACAGCGGCGTTGAAAACATAGAGAATTCACAATAATTTCTTTGCACTGACTTTGTGCATGTGCTATACTTTCACTATATTTTAGAAAGACGGAGGTAATACCGGTGGAGCGTTATTTTCAGGAAGAGATCGAATGTGCTTCTGAGGAAACTATACGTGAGATGCAGAATAAAAAACTCGTGGAGCAGGTAAAGCATGTTTGGGATAATGTGCCTTACTATCGTAAGAAGATGGAAGAGAAGGGGGTTACGCCCGAGGACATCAAGTCTGTGGACGACCTTCACAAGCTGCCCTTCCTTTCCAAGTATGATCTGAGGGATTCCTATCCCTACGGATTGCTGGGTGTGCCGAAGAAAGACGTGGTGCGTATCCATTCAACCAGCGGTACCACGGGCAAGCGTGTGGTTGCCTATTATACACAGGGCGATCTGGACCTGTGGGAGGAATGCTGCGCCAGAGCTATTGTTGCGGCCGGCGGCAGTGAAGAAGATGTAGTCCAGGTTTCCTACGGTTACGGCCTTTTCACCGGCGGTCTGGGACTGCACGGCGGCTCACAGAAGGTTGGCTGTATGACGGTTCCGGCTTCTTCCGGAAATACGGAGCGCCAGATCATGTTCATCCGTGACCTTAACGCTACCATCATCTGCTGCACCCCTTCTTATGCGGCATATCTTGGTGAGAGCATGAAGGAAATGGGCCTTACTCCCGATGATATCCCCTTAAAGGCAGGTATCTTCGGCGCAGAGGCATGGAGCGAAGAGATGCGCCGCGATATCCAGAATACCCTGGGTATCAAGGCATTTGATATATACGGACTTACGGAGCTTTCCGGCCCCGGCGTTGCTTTTGAATGCTGCGAGCAGAACGGCATGCACATCAATGAGGATCACTTTATCGCAGAGATAATCGATCCCGATACGGAGGAAGTGCTTCCCGACGGAACACAGGGTGAGCTGGTATTCACCGCCATCGATAAGAAAGCATTCCCGATGCTCCGTTACCGCACACGCGACATCTGTACGCTGACCCGCGGCAAGTGCAGCTGCGGCCGTACCTTTGTCAAGATGGCTAAGCCCAAGGGACGTACCGACGATATGCTTATCATCCGCGGCGTTAACGTATTCCCCAGCCAGATCGAGACCGTGCTCCTTGAGCATGGCTATCAGGCAAACTACCAGATAATCGTGGGCCGCGAGAACAATACCGATACCCTGGACGTACATGTAGAGATGACTCCCGAGATGTTCACCGATGATATCAAGGAGATCAACAAGCGCCAGGCGGATCTGGTCAAGGGCCTGCTGAGCATGCTGGGCATCAAGGCAAAGGTTACTCTGGTGGCACCCAAGAGCATAACCCGCAGCGAAGGCAAGGCTGTCAGAGTAATAGATAACAGAAAAATATGATAGGGGATAAGGAGGGTTACGATATGAGTGTAAAACAGATTTCAATATTTCTTGAGAATAAGACCGGCAGACTGGACGAGATGACGGACGTGCTGTCAAAGAATAATATCAACATGCGCGCCGTATCGCTGGCAGAGACCGACGGCTTTGGCATCGTGAGAGTCATCGTTGACGATCCCTACGGCGCTACCACAGTGCTTAAGGATGCAGGCTATATCAACAAGCTCACCAGCGTGGTCATCGTTGAAGTGCCCAATGTACCCGGCGGCCTTAACAAAGTGCTTAAGGTCTTCACCGAGGCGGGTATCAACCTGGAATACATCTATGCACTCTCTGCAGGCAAGGAGCCCCAGAAGGCTTACATGATCTTCCGCGTCAGCGATCACAAGACCGCAGAAGCTGCGCTCACCCGCGCCGGCATCCGCGTGCTTACACAGGATGATATTGTTGAATTATAAGGTAACAGGGCGTGTCATCCTGAGCGAAGCGAAGGATCTTGACAGAACTACCGGTACCAAAGAATGCCAGGCTTTATCTATCCCTGCAATCATTCAAGATCCTTCGGGCTAAAGCCCTCAGGATGACATGAAATCATATTATATTAAACGAGGGAGGTATCCACATGGAAATAGGCATCACTAAACTTCAGGATCTCATAGACCATTCCGATAACATAGTCTTTTTCGGCGGCGCCGGCGTTTCCACGGAAAGCGGCATCAAGGATTTCCGCAGCGTGGACGGCCTCTATCACATGAAGTTCAAATATCCGCCGGAGACCATGCTTTCCCACAGCTTCTTTGTGACCCACAAAGAAGAGTTCTTCGACTTCTATAAGGACAAGCTGCTGGAATGCACCTGCGGCGAAAATCCCGCAAAGCCCAATCCGGCGCACCTTAAGCTGGCAGAGCTGGAGAAGGCCGGCAAGCTTAAAGCCGTGATCACCCAGAATATCGACGGGCTGCACCAGGCAGCCGGCAGCAGGACAGTATACGAGCTTCACGGCAGCGTGCTCCGCAATTACTGCCAGAAATGCCACAAGGGCTTTCCGGCTTCCTATCTTTATAAAGCGGACGGCATTCCCAAATGCGACGACTGCGGCGGCGACATCAAGCCGGACGTGGTGCTTTATGAAGAGGGGCTTGACTCCGATACCATGAACGGTGCTATCCGTGCCATCATGGAAGCTGACATGCTGATAATAGGCGGTACCAGCCTGGTTGTTTATCCGGCAGCAGGCCTGATCGACTATTACCGCGGAGATAAACTGGTACTTATCAATTACGACGCCACCGCAAGGGATTCCGTTGCAAATTATTCCCTGCACGGAAAGATCGGCGAGATCTTCTCACAGATAACAGTCTGATGCGCGGCCGGCTGATAGTAAATCATTTTGTAAAGAACGATAAATTCGGGGAGCTGTTCGCCATGCTCGAAGCAGCGGCAGCTCCTTTTGACGTTGAGCTGAAGCGCTGCAGCAATTCCGCCATGTGGCTGGAGCTGGCCCGCTGCGGCTATGAGCTTAAGGATAAGCCGGACTTTATCCTCTTCTGGGATAAGGACGTGCGCCTGGCTTACGAACTGGAGCGGCAGGGCCTGCGGGTTTATAATCCCGCATCGGCCATTGAAGACTGCGACGACAAGACCCTGACCTGGCTTAAGTGCGAACACGCCGGCATACGCCAGCCGAAGTCCGTAATATCGCCGAAGAAATTCCATGCCGACGGGCTTTTTGATGAAGAGCTGGCGTCCGCGGTGAGGGAGCATATCGGTTTCCCCTGCGTGGTGAAGGAAGCCTTCGGCTCTTTCGGACAGCAGGTGGCACTGGCTGCGGACGAAGCAGAACTGATAGAGAGAGTCAGGGCCTGCGGCGACAGGCCTTATCTGATACAGGAATACATTGCTGCCTCAAAGGGCCGCGACATACGCCTGCAGGTGGTGGGAGATAAGGTTATCGCCGCCATGCTGCGTGAAAATGCAAACGACTTCCGCGCAAATATCACCAACGGCGGCACTGCCACAGACTATACTTCGAGAGTCAGCGCCGCTCAGAAGCAGATGGCACTTGACGCCTGCCGCGTGCTGGGCCTGGACTTCGCCGGCGTTGATATACTTTTCGCCCCGGACGGCGAGCCCATCCTGTGCGAAGTCAATTCCAATGCACACTTTAAAAATCTCTATGACTGCACCGGCATCAACGCCGCGGAAGCGATAATTAAGTATATAATAACGAGGGGGTAAATTTTATGAACTACGTTTACGAAATGCCAAAGGAGATGCTTGAGGAATGTGCGCAGAAGGGCTCCGTGGAGCGCTTCGAGTACGATTCCTTCACCTATGATGAGGGCGATTCCAAGCCCATACACAAGGGCGCCTGGGTCTACCTGCCGCACGGTTACGATGCATCGCAGAAATACAACATACTTTATCTGATGCATGGCGGAAACTTCATGGAGGAGTGGTGGTTCAAGCTCTTCCCCGATACCGTCACCATCCTGGATAACATGGTAGCAAAGGGCATCTGCAAGCCCTGCATCATCGTAACTCCCACCTTCTACCGCGGCGAGTACGATAAGGAAGGCATCAACGAGGACAGGCCCGAGCAGTTCTGGCAGGAACTCAGAAAGGATCTGATCCCCGCTGTGGAGAAGAAGTATTCAACCTATTGCGGCGGCGATGTATCCGATGCGAACCTGGTGGCAACAAGGCAGCACCGCGCCTTCGCAGGTCTTTCAATGGGTTCCATGACCACCTACCGTGCAGCCCTGTACCGTAACTTTGATCTGTTCTCATGGTACGGACCTTTCTCCGGATGCTGCGGCCCTCACGGCGATCATGCAAAAGAAGTGGAGCGCATCTGCACCACTCTGGAAGAAGGCGATAAGAAGGGACTTAAGCTTGATTACATGTTCTGCGGAAACGGCACCGACGACATGGCCTATGCAGAGCACAAAGACATTATGGAGAAAGCAGTGGAAGCGAGCCCTTACCTCAAGCCCGGTGAGAACTATGAATTCTACGTGATCCCCGGCGGCGTCCACGACATGAAAGCATGGCAGCTGCATCTGTATCACGCATTGCAGGTGTTCTTTGAATAACTGCCGCCTGTGTCATCCTGAGCGAAGCGAAGGATCTTGAAAGACTGCAGGCATAAACAGAACAACAGCCTGTCATTCCTTGAATCGTGAACTTCTGTCAGGATCCTTCGGGCTAAAGCCCTCAGGATGACAGGGACCCTGACTCAGGATGACATTGAGACAATATACTCTACAAACATCTTCACCACATCAATATCCGTATACTTATACAGCATCCGGCTGCCCACAACGTCTTCCAGTTCATTGAAGACGGGGCGGCCGTTGTGGTATATCAGGTCGATCCCGGCGTGGCCTATATCCAGCGCCGATAATATCTTATCGACTATCTCGGCTTCATCGGCGGTCAGCGGCGAAAACTCTGCGCTGCCTCCAAGGGAATAATTGCTGCGGAAGTCATCCGCACCGTGTCTGAGCATGCAGCCCACCACTTTATTTCCCACGATATAAACGCGCTTATCAAGTCCCGGCGAATCGCAGAATTCCTGGAACAAAAGCTTCCTGCCTTTCAGCATGGACAGCGCATCGCTGAGCTCCGCTTCATTATTGACCAGGAACACTTCGTCCCCGCCGTGGCCGTCCACGCTCTTCATCACATAGGGATAGTTATCCGGCACCCGGGAATAAGTCTTCATCACAGGAATACCCCTGGCCTGCATATATCTTATCGCCAGCAGTTTATCATTGCCCAGTTGTGCAATAAGGGAATTGTTATAGACCGTAAAACCACGTTCTTCAAGATATTCGGTAAGAACTGCGTCCCTGGAACGGTTGATAAAGATATCCTTACCGGGAGAGCAGCCTTCCGTGAGTGTACTGAAATCGGTAACGCCGCAGCCCGGACGTCCCGTTATCTTAAGGGTACACTCCAAACCACGGCGTTTGCATTCGTTTTCGTATAGTTTTATATATTCAATGTTTTTATCAGCATCTTCCTGCTGGTAGATAAGGATCAGGTTCATATATCAGAATGTCTGGCCGCTCTTTCCGCCTGCGTTTGTTCCTACCGGAGGCTGGTTGCTCATGTAACGGGGGTCTGCATCTGGATATAATCTGTAGTAAACCCAGCCGTTACCGCGGCCTTCACCGTCTGTACCGGGAGCTATGGGGCATACCCACACTTCAACACGCCCGTTCTCAAGATTCTTCGCAATCTTGAACTGTCCTATGCTGTACTTGCGGTACATAATGGTGATCTCTGTGGTTGCAAGCTCGTCTACATATTCATCCCACAGTATATCCTGGCCTTTTTGCGTTACCTGTTTACGTGCATTTCTCAGAACGCCGTCACGGTAGTTCTTTTCGTAAGCCTTATTAGTTATATCACCTTTTCTGGTAAGTGTAAATTCAAATACGTTGGTGATAACGTAGGATTTTCCGGTGTAATCGGTAACCGTATATTCAACGTGGCTCTGGCCGCCCTTTCCTTTCTCGTCGATTATCTCCCATTCACCGCAGACATTAGGGTCTATGGCGATGCAGCGCTCCAGCGCCGTTCCCAGCACTCTGGCCATTTCCATATCCCTTACTTTTCTGGCCTTGTCAAGATACTGGAGAAAATCCGGCACTATAATGGCCACAAGCAGGGACATTATACCGATAACGATTATCAGTTCAACCAGGGTAAAACCTTTGTTATTTCCGGATGCGGATCTGAGATTCTTTTTCATAAGCGTCACCTTCCTTTTATAGGTATTTCATAGTAAGATTCGGAAAGTGGACAATTGCAGCTGGCTGCCATTTTATAGGCCCTGTAGCTTTGCGTCACAGGATTTCTCCTGTTTTGCCCATCTTTTTGAGGCGGTATCCGCCTTGCTTACATAATTCTATCACATATATCGGCAAATATCCATACAATTTAAGCCTTTTTATATGTATTTCATGACATTTTTCGCAGGGGAAAAGCCCGGTTTTACAATATCTTGTGGGCGGACAAAAGATGACAACTATTTGAAAAAAAAGCTTGCAAAGAAAATGGGTGCGTGTTATGATGAAGCTCCGTGAAATATCCTTGCTCCTGACAAACAGGGGCCATTCGGCTTGTATAAAACAGGTCAGACCATAAGGAGGTAAAGAGTAGCATGAACAAATACGAATTAGCCGTTGTTGTCAGCGCTAAAGTCGAAGAGGAAGAAAGAAATGCTACCGTCGAGAAATGCAAGAGCTATGTCGAGAGATTTGGCGGCACAGTACTTGATGTAGAGGACGGCGGCAAGAAGAAGCTTGCTTACGAGATTCAGGACATGAGCGAAGCTTACTACTATTTCATCCACTTTGAAGCGGACAGCACTGCACCTGCCGAGATCGAAAACCGTATTCGTCTCAGGGAAGATGTGATCCGTTATTTATGCGTTCGACAAGACGAGGCATAAAGAAAAGAGGATTTTAGAATGAACAAAGTTATATTAATGGGACGTCTCACTAAAGACCCGGACGTAAGATATTCAAACAACAGTGAATCACCCATGTGTATCGCAAGATACACCTTAGCGGTAGACAGAAGATTCTCCCGCGGTAACGGAGCCGGCCAGGACCAGCAGACAGCAGATTTCATCGGCTGTGTTGCTTTCGGAAAGTCCGGTGAGTTTGCAGAGAAGTATCTGCACAAGGGAACCAAGATAGCCATCACAGGCCGCATCCAGACAGGCAGCTATACCAATAAGGACGGCCAGAAGGTCTACACCACAGACGTAGTCGTTGAAGATCAGGAATTTGCCGAGAGCAAAAATTCCAATGGCGGCGGCGCAGGTGCAGGCGGAAACGGAAGCTATGGTAATGCAGGTCCCGCACCCGATGGTGATGACGGATTCATGAATATCTCTGAAGGCATTGATGACGAAATGCCGTTTGGGGGCTGACGTGAGCTTTTGAGTTAAACAGGAGGAAAGATCATGGCATTTAACAGAGAGTCTGATAAGGGCGATGCACCCAGGAGAAGAATGGGCACCGGTATCCGCAGACGCAAGAAGGTATGTGTTTTCTGCGGTAAGGACAATGAGATAAGCTATAAGGATCCTAACAAGCTTAAGAAGTATGTGTCTGAGCGCGGAAAGATCCTGCCCAGACGTGTTACCGGCTGCTGTGCAAAGCATCAGCGTGCGCTGACCCTGGCAGTTAAGCGTGCACGCCACATCGCACTTATGCCTTACGTAACAGACTAAATATAAAGAAGGCACTTAAATTAAAAAGGATTTTCACTGGCCGCTCCGGTTTCGCCGGAGCGGTTTTTACTTTCATTCCGGGCGCGGGGCCGTAAAAGGAAATTTTTTCGCTTAATTATGTTGCGGATATGGTTTTGCTTGTGATATTGTAACGTTATGCTGTTTTAAAAAGGTGGATGTATCATTGAAGCGTATTGAGATAGTAGTTCCCTGTTACAATGAGGAACCCTGTATAGTTCCCTTATATGATGAAGTTGAAAAGACCTTTGCCGGTATAAAGGATTATGACTGGTCTCTTTTGTATGTAAATGACGGCAGCAGCGACGGTACCCTTGAAGAGCTTAAAAAGCTTAAGGAAACTAAAGGGGACAGGGTTCAGTATATCTCCTTTGCCCGTAACTTTGGCAAGGAATCGGCTATCTATGCCGGCCTTAAGAACAGCACCGGTGAACTTGTGGTGCTGATGGATGCGGATCTGCAGCATCCTCCCGCAATGCTGCCCGAGATGATAAAGGGCATCGAAGAGGGCTATGACTGCTGCGGCGCCAGACGCGTGAGCCGCAAGGGTGAGCCCATTATAAGGAGCGCTTTCTCAAAGCTGTTTTACGGTATCATCAATAATGTAACGGAAATGAAACTGGTCCAGGGCGGTTCTGATTACCGCATGATGACCCGCCAGATGGTTGATTCCATGCTGATGCTCACCGAACGTGAGCGTTTCTCAAAAGGTATCATGAGCTGGGTTGGCTTCGATACCAAGTGGATACCTTACGAGAATGTGGAGCGCATCGCGGGAAAGAGCAAATGGAACTTCTTCGGGCTGGTCAAATATGCCTGGAGCGGCTTTATAGCTTTTGCCACGGCACCTCTGCGGGCCGTGATATATCTGGGCTCTATAATAGTGCTTATATCCGCCATTTATGCGGTCTATCTTGTGGTGATGGCCATAACCCATCCCGAGCAGAACGGTTCCGGTTTCGGTACCATCGCCCTGCTGATCCTTTTTATCGGCGGCGTGATCATCACCCTTCTGGGCGTCATCGGCGAGTACATCGCCCGCATCTACATCGAGCTCAAACACAGGCCCATATATATCGAGAAGATAAATACCCTTAAAAAATGAAGACACGGCGACGGAATCGAGCGTGTCCGGGATCATGCATGCTGCGATACGCCATAAAGAAAAGTATGAAAAGGACCGTCCCTGCGTCCTCCCCGATAACTCTTGACTTTATCGGCATGTTCGCTTTATAATCTAGCCTTATAAGATTAATCGGTCCAAAAATTATCCGACCCGTAAGCGGGGCGGGTGGTTTTTCGTTTCTTCTTTTATAAGGGAGAACGGAAATAATCATGGGAGGAAATAACTATGTACAAGAAGGTAGCCAAGGATCAAAACTTTGTGGCGAGGGAAAAAGAGATCGAGCAGTTCTGGAAAGATAAGGACATTTTCAGAAAGAGCATTTCCGAAAGAGAAGGATGCCCTACTTACATGTTCTACGACGGACCGCCGACAGCAAACGGCAAGCCCCACATAGGGCATGTGCTTACCCGTGTCATTAAGGATATGATCCCCAGATACCGGACCATGAAGGGATATAAGGTGCCCCGTAAGGCCGGCTGGGATACTCACGGGCTGCCTGTTGAGATAGAAGTGGAGAAGATGCTGGGCCTTGACGGCAAGGACCAGATCGAGGCTTACGGCCTCGAGCCCTTCATAAAGAAATGTAAGGAGAGCGTCTGGAAGTACAAGGGCATGTGGGAGGATTTCTCCGGCACCGTAGGTTTCTGGGCGGATATGGACGATCCTTACGTTACCTATGATGATAATTACATCGAGAGCGTCTGGTGGGCACTTAAGGAGATCTGGAACAAGGATCTGCTCTACAAGGGATTTAAGATCGTGCCTTACTGCCCCCGCTGCGGAACCCCGCTTTCCGCACAGGAAGTGGCTCAGGGCTACAAGGATGTAAAGGAGCGCTCCGCTATAGTACGCTTCAAGTGCGCAGGAGAGGACGCTTATATACTGGCATGGACCACCACACCCTGGACCCTGCCTTCAAACGTGGCTCTCTGCGTTAACCCCAATGAGACCTACTGCAAGGTAAAGGCAGTTGACGGCAATACCTATTATATGGCAAAGGCTCTGCTGGATACCGTGCTGGACCAGCTTCTTACAAAAGAAGATAAGGAAGCAGGCAAGGCATCTTACGAGATCCTTGAGACCTATAAGGGTACCGATCTTGAGAAGAAGGAATACGAGCCTTTATACGACTGCGCTAAGGCTTCTGCCGATAAGCAGAAGAAGAAAGGCTTCTATGTAGTATGCGACGAATACGTTACCATGACAGACGGTACCGGTATCGTTCATATAGCTCCCGCTTTTGGTGAGGATGATGCGAACGTAGGCCGTAAGTATGACCTGCCTTTCGTACAGATGGTAGATGAGAGCGGCCACATGAAGGAGGAGACTCCTTTTGCAGGCATGCGCTGCAAGCCTACCGAAAAGGAGATAAAGGCCGGTGCTGTCAGCGCCGATCCCGAAGTATTAAAGGAGCTGTCTGCAAGAAAGCTGCTCTTTGCGGCACCCAAGTTCGAGCACAGCTATCCTCACTGCTGGCGCTGCGATACTCCGCTGCTTTACTATGCACGCGAGAGCTGGTACATAAAGATGACTGCGGTGAAGGAGAACATGATCCGCAATAACAATAAGATCAACTGGATCCCCGAGTCCATCGGCAAGGGCCGTTTCGGCGACTGGCTGGAGAACCTTCAGGACTGGGCTATAAGCCGTAACCGTTACTGGGGCACCCCGCTCAATATCTGGGAGTGCGAATGCGGCGAGTTCCATTCCGTAGGCAGCCGTGCAGAACTGGCAGAGCTTAGCGGCGATCCAAAGGCTGCAGAGGTAGAGCTTCACAGACCTTATATCGACGAAGTGACCTTCCCCTGCCCCAAGTGCGGAAAGACCATGCACCGCGTACCCGAAGTTATCGACTGCTGGTTCGATTCGGGCGCTATGCCTTATGCGCAGCATCACTATCCTTTCGAGAATAAGGAGCTGTTCGAGGCACAGTATCCCGCACAGTTCATATCCGAGGCCGTTGACCAGACCCGTGGCTGGTTCTATTCACTGCTGGCTGAGAGCACCCTGCTCTTTGACAGCCCCTGCTACCAGAACGTTATAGTGCTGGGCCATGTGCAGGATGAGAACGGTCAGAAGATGAGTAAGTCCAAGGGCAATGCAGTTGATCCTTTCGATGCACTGGCTAAGCACGGAGCAGATGCTATCCGCTGGTATTTCTACATCAACTCCGCGCCCTGGCTGCCCAACCGCTTCCACGACGGAGCCGTTACCGAAGGTCAGAGAAAGTTCATGGATACCCTGTGGAATACCTACGCATTCTGGGTGCTGTATGCAGAGATAGACCAGTTCGACGCTACCAAGTATACGCTTGATTACGATAAGCTGCCCGTTATGGACAGATGGCTGCTCTCCCGCTTAAATACCGTAGTGGGTGAGATTGACGCCGACCTTAATGATTATAAGATCCCCGAAGCTGCAAGGGCACTTGACCAGTTTGTGGACGAGATGAGCAACTGGTATGTGCGCCGCGGACGTGAGCGTTTCTGGGCAGGCGGCATGGAGCAGGACAAGATCAATGCTTACATGACCCTCTACACCGCGCTGGTAACCATAGCAAAGACCGCAGCACCCATGATACCTTTTATGACAGAGCAGATATACCAGAACCTGGTAGTGAGCATCGA
>JAEEGL014302739.1_pt1 | contig 27292 bp, 20 predicted proteins | sample 9134231 | NCBI WGS metagenome assembly JAEEGL01 (sample SAMN16246548, study PRJNA631951) | gut metagenome | biome: gut microbiome; feature: rumen; material: fiber-attached | host: Bos | place: Iran: Karaj | collected 2018-10
AAGGTGGCCCCCGCCATCATCTTCATCGACGAGATCGACGCCGTGGGCCGCCAGAGAGGCGCGGGCCTGGGCGGCGGCCACGACGAGCGGGAACAGACCCTCAACCAGCTCCTGGTGGAGATGGACGGCTTCGGCACCAACGAGGGCGTCATCGTCATGGCGGCCACCAACCGGCAGGATATCCTGGATAAGGCTCTGCTTCGTCCCGGCCGCTTCGACCGGCAGATCTACGTCGGCATGCCCGACGTGAAGGGCAGGGAGGAGATCCTGAAGGTCCACGCCAAGGGAAAGCCCCTGGCGGAGGACGTGAACCTGGCCACCATCGCCAAGACCACCATCGGCTTCACCGGGGCCGACCTGGAAAACCTGCTGAACGAATCCGCCCTCCTGGCCGCCCGGCGCGGCCGTCGCTTCATCACCATGACGGAGATCGAGGAGGCCATGATCAAGGTCATCGCCGGTCCGGAGAAAAAGAGCCGTGTGGTGTCCGACAAGGAGCGCAGGCTCACCGCCTATCACGAGGCGGGCCACGCCGTGGTATCCAACGCCCTGGAGCACAGCGATCCCGTGCACCAGATCAGCATCATCCCCCACGGGATGGCCGGGGGCATGACCATCTACCTTCCCGAGGAGGACAAGAGCTTCAATTCCCGCAGCGAGATGCTGGACGATATCGTGTCCCTCCTGGGCGGCCGCGTGGCGGAAAAGCTGGTGCTGAACGATATTTCCACCGGCGCCAGCAACGACCTGGAGCGGGCCACCTCCATTGCCAAGTCCATGGTGATGAAATACGGCATGAGCGACGCGCTGGGCCCCGTGGTCTACGATTCCGGCTCCGGCGAGGTGTTCCTCGGCCGGGACTACGGGCATATGAAGAGCTACTCCGAAAAGGTGGCCGCGGAGATCGACGAGGAAGTCAAGCGGATCGTGGAGGAAGCCTACGCCCGCTGCCGCAGCATCCTGGAGGAGAACATGGACGTCCTGAAGCTGACGGCGGAATACCTCCTTGTGAATGAGGTCATGGACGGGGAGACCTTTGCGAAGGTCTGCCGCGACCGGGCCATCCCGGTGAAGGACGAGGCCCCGCAGCCGACTGTGCCGGAGCAGAAGGAAGCGGAACGGCAGGAGCCTCAGTTCATCGACGCGGAGGCGCCGGAGACGGAGCCCATGCCCGGGGAAGCGCCGGAGGGAAGCACGGAGCTCCCGGCGACGGATCCCCCCGCCGACGAGCCCTGAGCCGCCCGAGCGACCGAATCACGGAGAGCGCACCGCGGGAAATGCCCTGCGATGCGCTCTTGTCTCATTGCCCGCATGCCGCTCGCTTCACGGAAAATGGAAAATTCTGCTGCATAAAACCGGGCAGGTTAAATAATTCTTTGCCTGTTCGCGTCTTATGTGTTATAGTAACGGCAAAAACAGCTCCAAAGGGAGCGGAAGGAGACGCCGATGAAGCTGCTGTGGAGACTCAGCCGGGAAGCCGTGCGGTACAGATTCCTGTACGTCGTCGCCATCATCTCCACCTTTTGTCTGACGGGGATGAATCTGGCGGCGCCCAGGGTGCTGTCTTCGATGACGGGGATCGTAGCCCGGGGTGTGGACGACGCCGCCCTCCGGCGCATCTGGGGACTCACCGCCATCCTCACGGCCCTGTACCTCCTGCGGGTGGCGTTCCGCTTTATGAGCAATTACCTTGCCCACAAGGCTGCCTGGTACCTGGTGGGGGATATGCGCACACGCACCTACGATAAGCTGGAGCGGATGCATCTGGGATATTTTCACGACAAACAGACCGGCGACCTCATGAGCCGGGTGGTGAACGATACCCGGGATTTCGAGCTGCTTTACGCCCACATCATCCCGGAGAGCTTCACCAATCTCGTGACCTTCGTCGGCGTGCTGGCCGTGCTGCTGACCATCAACTGGAAGCTCGCCCTCATCACCTGCGCGCCGATCCCGCTGATCCTCCTGTCCGGCCTCGTGTTCGCCAAAAAGGTCCGGCCTTATTTCAAGCTCTCCCAGGACAAGACTGGGGAGCTGAACGGAAAGCTCCAGGACAACCTCTCCGGTCTCCATGAGATCCAGTCCTTCGGCCGGGAGGACTATGAAAAGGAGCGGGTGAACGAAAAGAACTTCGAGCACGTGAACGCCCAGCTCGTCGCCCTGCGTCTCAGCGCCATTTTCCACCCCTCCGTGGAATTCATCTCCTCCGTCGGCACCATACTGGTGGTGGCCTTCGGAGGCCTGCTGGCCTATCGGGAGGGGCTGGCCGTGGAGGACGTGGTGGCCTTCGTCCTGTATCTGGGCCTCTTCTACGCGCCGGTGACCGGGCTTGCGAACCTGCTGGAGAACATGCAGCAGTCCCTGGCCGGCGCGGAGCGTGTGATGGCCGTGCTGGACGCCCCTCTGGAGATCGTGGACAAGCCCGCGGCGAAGGAACTGAAGGACGTGAAGGGGGCCATCGAATTCCGGCACGTGGACTTCTCCTACATCGAGGGCATTCCCGTGCTGAAGGACGTGTCCTTCCGCTGCGAGCCGGGGAAGATGCTGGCCCTGGTGGGGCCAACCGGGGTGGGGAAGACCACCCTCACGCAGCTCATTTCCCGCTTCTACGAGCCGGACGCGGGGAGCATCCTGATCGACGGACAGGATATCCAGAGCGTGACCATCGAAAGCCTGCGCAGGAACATCTCCCCCGTGCTGCAGGACACCTTCCTCTTCAACGGCAGCATCGCGGAGAACATCGGCTACGCCGTGCCGGAGGCGACGGAGGCGGAGATCCGCGCCGCGGCCGTCGCCGCCAACATCCACGAGGACATCATGGCCATGCCCCAGGGTTACGACACCCAGGTGGGGGAGCGGGGCCTCCGCCTTTCCGGCGGACAGAAGCAGAGGGTCGCCATCGCCCGGGCCATCCTGCGGAAAAGCCCCATCATCATCCTGGACGAGGCCACTGCCTCCGTGGACGTGGAGACGGAGCGGCAGATCCAGACGGCCATCGCGGGGATCGCCGGACAGCGCACCATCGTGGCCATCGCGCATCGGCTCTCGACCATCCGCAACGCGGATATGATCCTCGTCATCGAGAACGGGCAGGTCACGGAATGCGGCACCCATGCGGAGCTGGTGGCCCTGGGCGGCAGCTATGCCCGCATGGACCGGATCCAGGCCTCCGCCGCCGGAGGCATCGCCTGATCCGCTTTTTCGGCAAGCGCCGGGAGGGAACCGTGTCCGTCAGGCAAGGAAACTCTTGAGTGAAGATAAAAACGGTGTTATAATAACAATTATTGGATTTGCAGCGACGGAATAAAACGCCGCTGTCTCGGGGAAAAACGAGACGCAGCGCGATTCTTTTACATGGAGAAGTGATCTTATGAAACTCGGCATCGTCGGCCTTCCGAACGTGGGGAAGACCACCCTTTTCAACGCCATGACCGGGGAAAAGGTGGAAACGGCAGCCTACCGCTCCTTCGACGTGCAGCCCAACCTGGGCGTCGTCAAGGTGCCGGACAGCCGCCTGGACTGGCTGGCGGAGCTCCACCAGCCGGAGAAGGTGACCCCGGCCACCATCGAATTCGTGGACATCGCCGGTCTGGCCAAGGGCGAGGGCCTTGGCAACAAATATCTGGCCGCCGTCCGGCAGACGGACGCCCTGGTCCACGTGGTGCGCTGCTTCGACAACGAGGAGATCTTCGACGAGGAGGCGGACGCCCTCCGGGACGTGGAGATCCTCAACATGGAGCTGATCCTGGCGGACATCGAGGTGGTGGAGCGCCGGGTGGAGAAGGCACGCAAGAACCTCAAGGGCGGCGACAAGAAATACCTGCACGAGGCCCAGCTCTTCGAGGGCCTGCTGGAGCACCTGAACGGCGGCCTGCCCGCCCGCACCTACCCCATCGACGACAGCGACATGACCTATTTCCTGGACGGCGGCCTGCTGACCCTGAAAAAGGTGATCTACGTGGCCAATCTCAGCGAGGACGGCTACGCCGACCTGGAGCACAACGAGAACTATCGGAAGCTGAAGGCCTTTGCCGAAGAGGCGGGGGAATCCTGCATGCCCATCTGCGCCCGGCTGGAAATGGATATCATGGAGCTGCCGGAGGAGGAGCGGGCGCCCTTCCTGGAGGACCTGGGGATCACGGAAATGGGCCTCAGCCGCCTCATCAACTGCGCCTACGACCTTTTGGGCCTTATGAGCTTCCTCACGGCGGGGAAGCCCGAGGTGCGGGCCTGGACCATCCGGAAGGGGAGCAAGGCGCCGGAGGCCGCCGGGAAGATCCATTCGGACATCGAGCGGGGCTTCATCCGGGCGGAGGTCGTCTCCTACGACGATCTCGTGCGGGTTGGCACGATGCAGGCCGCCAAGGAGAAGGGCCTCATCCGCAGCGAAGGAAAGGACTACGTGATGCGGGACGGGGATATCGTCCTCTTCCGCTTCAACGTCTCCAAATGACGGAGCAAAAGCCCGGACGCATCCAGAGCATCGACGCGCTGCGGGGACTCTGCGTGGTCCTCATGTGCGTCCACCATTTCCTCTATGACCTCACGGCCTTCCTGGGCGCGCCCTGGGTCCTCTTTTCCAATCCGGTCTTCGACGTTCTGCACTTTATCTTTGCCGGCTGCTTCATCCTCCTGTCCGGCGTCTCCTCCCGCTTCAGCCGCTCCAACGTGAAGCGGGGCCTGAAGGTGATCGCCGTTGCCCTGGCGCTGACCCTGGTCACCTGGCTGGGCGATTTTGTGGCGGAGAGACTGTGGGACGAAAGCTGGGGACTACTGATCGTCTTCGGCGTCCTCCACCTTCTGGGCTTCTGCATGCTGTTCTACGGCCTTACGAGAAAGCTGTGGGACCGGCTGCCGGACAAGGCTGCGCCGGTGCTGTATATCCTCCTCACCGTCCTTACGGCGAAATACGTCGGCGGCGTATACGGAACGAAGCTCCCCTGGCTCTTTCCCCTCGGTTTTCTGACGGAGGGCTTCTATTCCGCGGATTATTTCCCCATCCTGCCCTGGATCTTCGTGTTCCTGCTGGGTACCTGGCTGGGGGAGAAGATCCGGCTGCGGAAGCTCCCGGAAGGGTTTTACACCGCGGAGTTTCCCTTTTTCCCCATGCTCGGCAGGCATGCCCTGCTCATTTATATTTTGCATCAGCCGATCCTGGCGGGGCTGACCCTGCTGATCGGCGCAGTATTCGGCATATTATAGGCGAAGAGCCTGTGATATAGATTTACCGGGTAGTCTTTCGTATGGACGCCCAAGGAGGTTATTATGATACACATTACCCTGAAAGACGGCAGCGTGATCGAGGTCGAGAAGGGAAGTACCCTTCTGGACGTAGCCGGGAAGATTTCCGAGGGCTTTGCCCGCAAGGTGCTTTCCGCCACGGTGGACGGGAAGGTGCACGGTCTGCCCCTTCCGCTGGAGCATGACTGCGAGGTCACCTTCAACACCTTCGAAGATGCGGACGGGCGGCTTGCCTATCGCCACACGGCGTCTCACGTATTGGCGCAGGCGGTCAAGCGGCTGTACCCCGATTCCAAGCTGGCCATCGGTCCCGCCATCGACGACGGCTTCTACTACGACATCGATTCCGAGACCGTGTTCACCCCGGAGATCCTGGAGAAGCTGGAGATCGAGATGCGCAAGATCATCAAGGAGGATCTGCCGGTCGTCCGCTTCGAGATGCCCCGTCCCGCGGCGCTGCAGTTCGTGGAGAGTATGGACGAGCCCTATAAGGTGGAGCTCATCAACGATCTGCCCGAGGACGCGGTGATCAGCTTCTACAGCCAGGGCAGCTTCACCGATCTCTGCGCCGGTCCCCACCTGGCCAGCACCGGCAAGCTCAAAGGCAACGGCCTGAAGCTCACCAGCTGCACCGGCGCCTACTGGCGCGGCGACAGCAGCCGCAAGATGCTCCAGCGCATCTACGGCACCTGCTTCCCCAAGAAGGAAGGACTGGACGAATATCTCCGGCGCATCGAGGAGGCCAAAAAGCGGGATCACCGCAAGCTGGGCAAGGAGCTGGGCTTGTTTGCTTTCCGGGACGAAGCCCCCGGTTTCCCCTTCTATCTTCATAACGGCATGGTTTTGCGCAACACCCTGATCGAATATTGGCGTTCCGTGCACAAAAAATGGGATTACCTGGAAATCATGACGCCGCAGATCATGCGCAGGACCCTTTGGGAGACCAGCGGTCACTGGGATCACTATAAAGACAACATGTATACCACTTTGATCGACGGTGAGGATTTCGCCATCAAGCCCATGAACTGCCCCGGCAGTATCCTGGTCTATGATACGGAGCCGCACTCCTACCGCGAGCTGCCCCTGCGCTATTCCGAGCTGGGAACGGTCCACCGCCATGAGCTGTCCGGCGCGCTTCACGGCATGTTCCGCGTCCGCTGCTTCACGCAGGACGATGCGCATATCCTTCTGGCAAAGGAACAGATCAAGGATGAGGTCATGCGGATCGCCCAGCTTTTCGACGAAGTGTATTCCCTTTTCAAGCTGCCCTACACCATAGAGCTGAGCACGATGCCCGACGACCACATCGGCACGGAAGCCGATTGGGAAGTGGCGACCAACGCTCTGGCTGACGCGATCACGAGCCTGGGGAAGACGTACACGATCAATCCTGGCGACGGTGCTTTCTACGGGCCGAAGCTGGATTTCCATATCGAGGATTGCCTGGGCCGTACCTGGCAGTGCGGTACGATCCAGCTGGATTACCAGCTGCCCGGCCGCTTTAATCTGGAGTACGTGAACAGCAGCGGAGAAAAGGAATGCCCCGTGATGATACACCGGGTGGTCTTCGGATCCATCGAGCGCTTCATCGGCGTCATCACCGAGCATTTCGCCGGGGCCTTCCCCCTGTGGCTGAGCCCGGTGCAGGTGAAGGTGCTTCCCATCACGGACCGTACCCACGGCCGCTGCGAGGAAATCGTGCGTATGCTGGACGAAAAGGGCTTCCGGGTCGAGGCCGATTACCGCAACGAAAAGATCGGCTATAAGATCCGGGAAGCGCAGATGCAGAAGATCCCCTATATGCTGGTCATCGGCGACAAGGAAGCGGAGGACGGTTCTCTCAGCGTCCGTACCCGCACCGGCGAACAGCTGACCATGCCCGTAGAGGAGTTCCTTGCGAAGATCCGGAAGGAAACCGACGACAAAACCATCTGATTTTTCCTGACATAGTCCCTCGGCTCCTCCGTACAATAACGGTACGGAGGAGCCGATCTATGAAAAAAGCAAAGCTGACGGCGGCCATGGCCGCCCTGTTCCTGTTGAACGTGCTGCTCATCAGCCTGAGCCAGCAGGCGGACGCCGTTGCATATAAGCAGGGGTCCAGCGGCAGCACCGTGACGAAGATCCAGCAGAAGCTGCGGGACGCGGGATACTATTCCTATACCGTTGACGGGATCTACGGCAGCCGCACAACGGCGGCCGTGAAAAGGTTTCAGAAGGCGAACGGCCTCACGGCGGACGGCATCTGCGGGGAAAAGACCCTGGCCGCCCTGGGGATCCGGGTCTCCTCCGCTTCCGCGGACGCGAACAACCGGGCCCTGCTGGCCCGGCTGATCTCGGCGGAGGCGAGGGGTGAGCCCTACGTGGGGCAGGTGGCTGTGGGCGCCGTGGTGCTCAACCGGGTGAAGCACCCCTCCTTTCCCGGCACCATCGCCGGGGTGATCTACCAGTCGGGGGCCTTCAGCTGCATCGCCGACGGGCAGTTCGATCAGCCTGTGGCGGCGAGCGCCTACCGGGCGGCGGACGACGCCCTCAATGGCTGGGACCCCACCGGCGGCGCGATCTACTACTTCAATCCCGCTACGGCCACCAGCGCATGGATCTGGTCCCGCCCGCTGATCCTCACCATCGGTAAGCACCGCTTCTGCGCATAACGACGCCGGGCCGCCCGCAAAGGGCGGCCCGAACGCTGTATCTGAGGGAGGATACGCTGCCCGTCCGGCCTTGCCGCGCACCCCGGAAGGGTATTCCGGCGCGATTCCTTGAAATGCGGAGGAATACCTGATATACTGACGAAAATCCAAGCGGCGGAGCGTGTTATGGAAAACTCAGAGAAAAAAGGCTTCGGATACTGGTTCAAAAACGTATTCCTCTATCACTACGGCAAGCTGAGCATCCTGGTGCTTTTCCTGCTGGCGACGGCGGTATGGTTCACGGTGGACGCCCTGAAAAAGGTGGAATACGATATCAACGTGGCCATCGTGGCGGAAAAGGGCATCGCCCGCAGCGACACCCAGGCCCTGGCGGACCTGCTGGCTTCCGCGGCCGGTGACGTGAACGGCGACGGGAAAGCCCTGGTGAACGTGGTCACGGTGGACCTCAGCTCCGGAGAGAAGCGGGAGGAGAGCCGGTATCAGGAGCTCCTGTATCTCTCCCTGCCGGAGTATACGGTCTTTCTGATGAATGGAGAAGAATCCGCACGGTACGCGGCGAAGGACGAGACCTTCCAGCTTCTGGCGGACTACGGCATAGAGACGGCGGACGAGACCGGCCGCCGCGTCTGGGTGGGGGACCGGGCGGCCGTCCGCTCCCTCTGCGGGGAGGACTGCTACGCCTCCCTGGCGGACTGGACGGTGGATGGAAAGGGCAGCAGGGCCATGACGGAGGCCTCCGTGCGCGCTCTGAAGGCGCTGCTGGCAAGTCCCGCCGCGGAGGGCTGAGGATGGAGATCATCACGAGCCGGAAGAATCCGGTCGTCGCCCGCTTCCGCCTCCTGGCGGGCGAACGGAACGCCCGGCGGGAGGCCGGGCTGCTTCTGGGCCAGGGACACAAGCTGCTGGAGGAAGCACTGGCCGCCGGGCGGAAGCCGGCGGAGATTCTGTATTGCGGGGAAGCCCCCGCCGCACCGACGGAAACAAGGCTCTATGCCGCCGCCCCGGAGCTCCTGGCCTGGGTATCCCCCATGAAGAGCACCCCGGAGCTGCTTTTTACCCTGCCCATCCCGCCGGAGCCGGAAGCACTGAAGGGTCGGATCCTTCTGGCGGAGGATATGCAGGATCCCGGCAACGTGGGGACCCTCATCCGCACGGCGGCCGCCTTCGGCTTCGACGGCGTGCTGCTGTCCGGCGCCTGCGCGGATCCCTGGGGACCGAAAGCCGTGCGGGCCAGCATGGGCGGCGTGTTCCGCCTGGGGATCCGGGAGCGGACGGATCCCGCCGAAGCAATGAAGGAGCTGGCCGCGGCAGGGCTGCCGGTCTATGCCGCCGCCCTGGCCGTGCCGTCAGAGCGGGCGGGGCGGCTGCGCTTTCCGCCGGCCTTCGCCCTCGCCATCGGCAACGAGGGGCACGGCCTCCGTCCGGAGACGATTTCGGCTGCGGAGAAGCTCGTGCGCATCCCCATGGCGCCCGGCGCGGAATCCCTCAACGCCGCGGCCGCTGCGGCGGTGCTCATGTGGGAAGCATTTCGGGAGATGGAAAACGATGTCTGATCTTCGATATTGGCTATGGCTCGCTTCTCTGCCCATCGGCGCAAGAGCTGCCAGGCGCTATCTGCGGGAGCTGGGCTCGGTGAAGGAACTGTTCCTTGCCGGGGAGGAGGTCCTGCGGCAGACGCCCGGCGCCAAGAAAAACGAGGTGCTCGCCCTCTGCCGGAAGGATATCTCCGGTGCGGAGGCCGTTGAGCGGAGCTGCCGGAAAAAGGGCATACGCGTCCTGTGCCTGCGGGACGCCGACTATCCGGACCGGCTTCGGAACATCGACGATCCGCCCATCGTCATCTACGTGAAGGGAACGCTGCCGCCGGTGGACGACCGGCTGTGCATCGGCGTCGTGGGGACGAGAAAAGCGACGGAGTACGGCCTAGAGACCGCGGAGCGCATCGGCGGGGAGCTGGCCGCCGTGGGAGCCGTGGTGGTCACGGGTCTGGCGGAGGGCATCGACAGCGCCGCCGCCCGCGGCGCGCTTAAAAACCGGGGCGACGTGATCGCCGTGCTGGGCACCGGGGTGGACCGGGTCTACCCCTCCTGGAACACGCAGCTGCAGGAGGCCGTGGCGGAAAAGGGCGCCCTGGTGAGCGAATACCCGCCCGGTACCGGCTCCACCCGCTACAGCTTTCCGCGGCGCAACCGCATCATCAGCGGGCTGAGCCTGGGCGTCGCCGTGGTACAGGCGCCCGTGAAGAGCGGCGCTCTCATCACGGCCGGCTTCGCCCAGGACCAGGGAAGGGATGTGTTCGTGGTCCCCGGCGCGGTGGACGATCCCGGCTTCCAGGGCTCCAACGCCCTGATCCGGGACGGTGCGCAGCTGATCCGGGGCAGCGGAGACATCGTGGAGGAATACCGCTGCCGTTACCCCGAGTTTCTCCGCCCCCGTCCCCCTCAAAATGACGAAAACCGCGGGGAAGCGACAAAAGAAGCTATTGACAAGGCAGATACCTCAGGTTATATTTCACTAACAGAACAATTGGAGAGCCTTTCGGAGGAGGAACTGCGCCTGATCGAAGTTCTGGCGAAGGGCGTCTGCTATGCCGACGTGCTGATCCGCAGGAGCGGTCTGGAGGCGCAGGGGGCCATGGCGGCCCTGACCATGCTGCAGCTCCGGGGCTACGTCCGGGAGGAATACGGCAGGTACCGCCTCCTGGTCCAGCCGAAGGACGCCGCCGGCGTCTGAGGGCCTTCAGACGCATCATCATATAAAGGAGCTCGCAGGAGGACAGATGGGAAAGTCACTGGTCATTGTGGAGTCTCCCGCGAAAGCGAAGACGATCGAAAAATACCTTGGCCCGGAATACCGGGTCAGCGCGTCCATGGGTCATCTTCGGGATCTGCCCAAGAGCACCCTGGGCGTGGATATCGAGGCCGGGTTCGTCCCGGATTATCAGCCGATTCCCAACCGGGAGGAGACCATCGATAAGCTCCGCACGGAGGCCGCCGGGGCGGACCGCATCTTCCTGGCAACCGACCCGGACCGGGAAGGGGAGGCCATCTCCTGGCATTTGACGGAGCTTCTGCACCTGCCCCCGGAGCGGACGGTGCGGGTCACCTTCAACGAGATCACGAAAAAGGTCGTGCTGGAGAGCATACAAAAGCCCCGGGCCATCGACATGGGCCTGGTGGACGCCCAGCAGGCCCGGCGCATCCTGGACAGGATCGTGGGCTATAAGCTGAGCCCGCTCCTGTGGACGAAGATCCGCCGCGGCCTTTCCGCCGGGCGGGTGCAGTCCGTGGCCGTCCGCCTGGTGGTGGACCGGGAGGAGGAGATCCGCGCCTTCCAGCCCCGGGAATACTGGCTGCTGGACGCGCATCTCAGCGCCGAAGGGCAGACCGATACCTTCACAGCCCATTATCACGGCACGGAAAAGAAAAAGCAGGAGCTGCACAGCCGCGCGGACGTGGACGCCGTCATCTCCGCGGTGAAGGACGCGCCTTTCACGGTGAAGACCGTGAAGCGCGCGGACAAGAGCCGGGGTCCTGCCGCGCCCTTCATCACCTCCACGCTGCAGCAGGAGGCCTCCCGCCGCCTGAACATGACGCCGCGGCGCACCATGGCCGTTGCCCAGGCGCTGTATGAGGGCCTTCCGGTCGACGGGCAGGACAGCGTGGGCCTCATCACCTATATGCGTACCGATTCCCTCCGCGTTTCGGCGGAGGCGGTGACCGCCGCAAGAAGCTATATCCAGCGGGAATACGGGAAGGAATACTGTCCTTCCCAGGCCCGCTCCTTCCGCACGGGGAAAAACGCCCAGGACGCCCACGAGGCCATCCGGCCCTCCAACGTGGAGCTGACGCCGGAGCGCATCCGCCGCAGCCTCACCGAGGAGCAGTACAGGCTCTACCGGCTGATCTGGCGGCGCTTCGTCGCCTCTCAGATGGCCAACGCCGTCTACGACAGCGTGGCGGCAGATATCGTGAGCGCCGGCCACGTCTTCAAGGCCTCGGCCTCCCAGCTGAAATTCCCAGGCTTCACCAAGGTGTACGACAGCCAGAAGGACGAGGCGGAGGAAAAAGGCCCGGCCCTGCCGCCCCTGCAGGAGGGGGACGGGCTCCTCCTGCGGAAGCTGAAGGAGGAGCAGAAGTTCACCCAGCCCCCCTCCCGCTACACGGAGGACACGCTGATCCGCGCCCTGGAGGAAAAGGGCATCGGCCGTCCCAGCACCTATGCCCCCACCGTTTCCACCATCCTGGACCGGGAATACGTGGTGAAGGAGGGCAAGCTGCTGCGCCCCACCGCTCTGGGCGAGACCGTCACGAAGTTCATGGAAGACCGTTTCGGGAACATCGTGGACGTGCAGTTCACCGCCAACATGGAGGCCCAGCTGGACCAGGTGGAGGAGGGGCAGAAGCCCTGGAAGACCGTCCTCTCCGATTTCTACGGCGACTTCAGCAGGACCCTGGAGGAAGCGGAGACCGGGCTGAAGGGCGTGCGCATCAAGGTGCCGGACGAGGTCACGGACGAGATCTGCCCCAACTGCGGGAAGAACCTGGTGGTCAAGAGCAGCCGTTTCGGCCGCTTCCTGGGCTGCCCCGGCTATCCCGACTGCAAATTCACCAAGCCTATCGTCATCGAGATGCCCGGCCGCTGCCCGAAATGCTCCGGCCGCATCCTGAAGCGCACCTCCAAGAAGGGATACACGTATTACGCCTGTGAGAACGTGGCCGACTGCGGCTTTATGACCTGGGACGTGCCCGTGAAGGACGACTGCCCCGAGTGCGGGAAGACCCTGTTCAAGCGCTCCGGCCGCGGTTACCGCAAGCCCTTCTGCATCAACGAGGAATGCCCCAACTTCCTGCCCGAGGACAAACGGGGCTACCGGAAAAAGAACGCAGACGGCGCGGAAGCGCCGGCGGAAGCGGAGAGCGCCCCCGCGGAGGCCGATCCCGGGAAGAAGTCCTCCGCGAAAAAGCCCGCGCCGAAAAATGACGCGGCAAAGAAGGCTCCCGCGAAAAAGCCTGCGGCAAAGAAAACAGCCGCGAAAAAGCCCTCTTCCGGGAAGTCCGGCGGGAAGAAGGGCGGGGAGGCTCCCGCGTGATCCCCCGGGTCACCGTCGTGGGGGCGGGACTCGCGGGCTGCGAGGCCGTGTGGCAGCTCAGCCGCCGGGGCATCCCCGTGCGTCTGTGCGAGATGAAGCCGCGCAAGAAGACGCCTGCCCACGTTTCTGCGGATTTCGCCGAGCTCGTCTGCTCCAATTCCCTCCGTTCCGCCGACCCGGTGAACGCCGTCGGCCTCCTGAAGGAGGAGATGCGTCTGCTGGATTCCCTCATCATCCGCAGCGCGGACCGCAATCGGGTGGAGGCGGGGAGCGCCCTGGCGGTGGACCGGGAGGGCTTCGCCCGCACGGTGACGGAAGCCGTGCGCAGCCTGCCCGACGTGGAGATCGTTGAGGGCGAAGTCACGGAGATCCCGGAGGGGATCGTGATCTTCGCCACCGGCCCCCTCACCAGCGACGCGCTGACGGAGAAGCTGATGGCCCTGCTGGGCGGCAGCGCCGATCTCCATTTCTACGACGCGGCTGCCCCCATAGTCACCGCCGGGAGCGTGGACATGGACCTGGCGTTCTTCGCCTCCCGCTACGGGAAGGGCAGCGCGGACTATATCAACTGCCCTTTGGACCGGGAGGAATACCTGGCCTTCCACCGGGAGCTGGCCGCGGCCAGGGAGGCGCCCGTCCACGGCTTTGAGGACAGCGGCGTCTTCGAGGGCTGCATGCCTGTGGAGGTCATGGCCCGGCGGGGGATGGATACCCTGCGCTACGGGCCCCTGAAGCCCCGGGGCATCACGGATCCGGCCACAGGGAAGGAGCCCTATGCCGTGGTCCAGCTGCGCCGGGACAACTTCGAGGGCTCCCTTTACAACATCGTCGGCTTTCAGACCCACCTGACCTTCGGGGAGCAGAAGCGCGTCTTCTCTATGATCCCCGCCCTGCACGACGCCGAATTCGTTCGCTACGGGGTCATGCACCGGAATACCTACATTGATTCCCCCCGCCATCTGGACGGACAGTACCGTCTCCGTGCCCTGCCCCGCATCCGCTTCGCGGGCCAGGTCACCGGGGTGGAGGGCTATGTGGAATCCGCCGCCTCCGGGCTTCTCTGCGGATTGCAGACCGCCCGGGAGCTCCTGGGGAAGGAGCCCCTGGATTTCACGCGGAAGACCGCCATCGGCGCCCTGGCCGCTTACGTCAGCGACGGGAGCGTGGCGGATTTCCAGCCCATGAACGTGAATTACGGGATCATCGAGCCTCTGGGCTACCGGGTCAGGGGAAAGAGAAATAAAAACGCCGAGCTGAGCCGCCGGGCGCTGGAGATCATCGCCGGGCTGGACAGGGCGTGACGGGAGAGAGCGGTATATGAAGATCATCGTAGACGCCATGGGCGGGGACAACGCCCCGATGGAGATCGTCAAGGGGGCGATCATGGCCGTGCAGGAGCTGCCCACGGAGATCCTACTGGTGGGGAACACCGAGGCCATTCTCCGCTGCGTGCAGGAGCTGGGCCATCAGAATCTTCCCAAGGGTCTGGAGATCGCCAACGCGTCCGACGTGGTGACCATGGAGGACGATCCCGCCCGGGCCGTCCGGGACAAGAAGGATTCCTCCATGTCCGTCATGCTCTACAAGCTGCGGGACGGGGAAGGGGACGCCGCCGTCTCCGCCGGCAGCACCGGGGCCCTGCTCTCCGGGGCGACCCTGGTGGTCAAGCGGGTGCGGGGCATCCGCCGCGCCGCCCTGGCGCCGATCCTTCCCTCCAAAAGCGGCGGCTACGTCCTCATCGACTGCGGCGCCAACGCGGAGTGCTCCCCGGATTATCTGCAGCAGTTCGCCTATATGGGCGACGTGCTGGCCCGGAAGTATCTCGGCAAGGGCGAGCCCCGCGTCGGCCTGCTGAACATCGGCGCGGAGGACACGAAGGGGACGAGCCTTCAGAAGGAGACCTTCGCCCTGCTGCAGGAGGACGGCGAGGCCGGACGGCTGAATTTCGTGGGCAACGTGGAAGCCCGGGACGTATTCAGCGGCGTCTGCGACGTGCTGGTGACCGACGGGTTCAGCGGCAACGTCCTTCTCAAGGGCATCGAGGGCACGGCCCTTTATATGAGCGACGGGCTGAAGCAGGTCTTTATGCGCAGCGCCCTCAGCAAGCTGTCCGCTCTCCTGGTGAAGGACGGACTGCGGGAATTCAAAAAGTCCATGGATTACACCGAGGTGGGCGGCACCGTGTTCCTGGGGATCAACAAGCCCGTGATCAAGGCCCACGGCTCCTGCAGCGCCAAGGCGCTGTGCTCCGCCGTCCGCCAGGCCGTGAAGCTGGCCTCCGCCGATATGGCAGGGGAGCTTGCCGCCATGCTGGAGGCCCGCGGGGCGGAGGCGGACCGTGTCTGAGCTGGAGGAAAAGCTGGGCTACCGTTTCCGGGATCCGTCCCTGCTGGAGCTGGCCCTTACCCACTCCTCCTGGTCCAACGAACGGGGCCTGGGTCACAAAGGGTGCAACGAACGCCTGGAATTTTTGGGCGATTCCATCCTGGGCTTCGTGGTGGCGGAGACGCTGTACAGGACCTTCGGAGACAAGCCGGAGGGGGAGATGACCCGCCTTCGGGCAGAGCTTGTGTGCGAGGCGAGCCTGGCGGAAGCGTCCGTGCCTCTGGGCCTGGGGGAGAACCTACGGCTGAGCCGCGGCGAAGCCATGGGAGGCGGCCATAAGCGTCCCAGCATGATCGCCGACGCATATGAGGCGGTGCTGGCTGCCATTTACATCGACGGGGGCGAGGCCGCCGCCAGGGAGTTTCTGAACCGCACCCTCATGCCCCGGCTCCGGGATACGGCGAACCGGGACTACAAGACCCTGCTGCAGGAGGCCGTACAGCGGGAGGGCAGCGCCGCGCCCACCTATCGGCTGGCCGGGGAGAGCGGCCCGGACCATCAGAAAACCTTTACTGCCCAGGTGATCTTCGACGGCAGCGTCGCCGGAGAGGGCACGGGGCGCAGCAAAAAGGAAGCGGAGCAGGCTGCCGCCCAGGCCGCCTACGCTCGCTTTCGGGGGAAGAAGAAATGACGCCGCGGCGGCGGATCGTCCCCGTTTTCGTTCCCCATTTGGGCTGTCCGAATGAATGCGTTTTCTGCGATCAACGCACGATTTCGGGCAGCCTTCATCCTGCCTGTCCGGAGGACGTGCGCGCCGCGCTGGAAAAAGCGCGGGCGGTATCGGACTACGCGGAGCTTGCCTTTTACGGGGGCAGCTTCACCGCGATCCCGGAGGAAACGCAGATATCCCTCCTTTCCGCGGCGCAGCCCTGGCGGGAGAGCGGGTTCCTCACATCTCTCCGGGTCTCCACGAGGCCGGACGCCGTGACGGCGGAAAAGCTCCGCCTCCTGCGGTCCTTCGGCGTGGAGACGGTGGAGCTGGGCGCCCAGAGCATGGACGACCGGGTGCTTCGCCTCTCCGGACGGGGCCACACCTCCGCCGATACCGAGAAAGCCGCCGAACTCACGCGGGCCGCCGGGCAGAAGCTCGTGCTGCAGATGATGACGGGGCTTCCCGGGGCGGACCGGGCCTCCGATCTCCGCACGGGGGAGCGCCTGGCGGCGCTTCGGCCGGACGGGGTCCGCATCTATCCCACGGTGATCCTCCGGGGAACGGCGCTGGAAAGGCTCTGGAGGGCCGGGAAATACCGGGCGCATACGGTCTCCGAGGCCGTGGAGACCTGCGCGCCCGTCGCGGACTGCTTCCTCCGGGCGGGGATCCCGATCCTGCGGCTGGGGCTCAATCCCACAGCAGAGCTCTCCGGGGGAGAGGCGGTCGGCGGCGCCTACCATCCGGCCCTGGGAGAGCTTGTTTACGCGAAGCTGTATCTGGAGAAGGCCAGGGCCGCCATCCGCGCCCTGCCCCGGCCGCCCCGGCGCGTGACCCTCCTGGTGGCGGATCCCTGCGTTTCCCGCATGACCGGGCTTCGGCGCTCCAATCTCCTGGCCCTGCGCTGGGAATTCGGACTGGAGGATATTCGGGTAAAAGGCGGCGCTTTTCCGTCGGAAACCGTTGCAATCGAAGGGAATTTATAGTAAAATAATTTATCTATGGCATCATGCGGGGGCGTTTCCTCCGTAATTCATGGTTTCGGAGCGATGGGACATTGTATCTGAAGGCGCTAGAGATCCAGGGCTTCAAATCCTTCCCCGATAAGGTGGCGCTCCCCTTTGAGCGGCGGTTCATCGCCATCGTCGGGCCGAACGGAAGCGGAAAATCGAATATTTCCGACGCGATCAGCTGGGTCATGGGCGAGCAGCGCTCCAGGGCGCTGCGGGGCGCCAAGATGGAGGACGTGATTTTCGGCGGCACGGCCCAGCGCGGTCCCGGGGGCTTCGCCCAGGTCTCCCTGATCCTCGGCAACGAGGACCGCAGTCTGAAGTCCGACGCGGACGAAGTCGTCATCACCCGCCGCTACTACCGCAGCGGCGAGAGCGAATATTTCCTCAACCGCCAGTCCGTGCGGCTGAAGGACGTGAACGAGCTCCTGATGGACACCGGCCTGGGGCGGGACGGTTATTCCCTCGTAGGCCAGGGCCGGGTGGACGATATCCTTTCCGCCCGCAGCGAGGACCGCCGGGAGGTCTTCGAGGAGGCGGCCGGCATCTCGAAATACCGGCACAAAAAGGAAGAGACGGAGCGGAAGCTGGAGAAAACGGCGGAGAACCTTCTTCGGGTCGGCGACAAGATCGCCGAGCTGGAGCTGCAGGTGGAGCCCCTGCGGAAGCAGGCGGAGACCGCGAAGAAATACCTCGTCCTTCGGGACGAGCTGCGGGGCCTGGAGATCTCCCTCTGGATGGATAACCTGGACAAGCTGGCGGAAAAGACCCGCAGTCTGAACCAGGCGTACGATGAGGTCGGCACGCTCCTGTCCGGAGAAAAGGAAACGGTAGAGGAGCTGTATCGGGAGTCCGAGCGCTGCAGCGAGGGCATCCGCACGGCAGATGAAACGGCAGAGGCCCTTCGAGGGGAGATCGCCGGGATCGAGCAGGAGGCGTCCGCCCTGGAGAGCGAGGCGGCCGGTCTGGAGGGGGAAAAGCAGAATAACCTGGGCAGCCTTGCCCGGCTGGAGGAGGAGCAGTCCCGCCAGACGGAGCGGGTGGAGGAGCTTCGGCAGAAGCTCGAAGATCGGGAGGCGCGCCTTGCCGCGCTCCGGGAAAAGCTCTCCGATCTCCAGGCACGGATGGAGGCCCTCTTTGCCGACAGCAGCGCCGCCGCCGCAGAGGCGGACGAGGCCGCCGCGAAGCTGGATGCGCTGATGCGCAGGGCCGCGGCGGAGGAAAGCGCGGCCGCGGCGGAGGACGCCCGGCGGGAGGCCGTCCGCAGCGCCCTGGAAAACCTGGCGCAGCGGGAGCGGGAAGCTGCGGAAGCGCACGCGCAGCAGCGGGAAAGGCTTGCAGCCGAGGATGCCGCTCTGGCGGAGACCGCGGGAAAGCTCGAAGAAAAGGAGGCCGGGGCGGAGGAAGCCCGCAACGCCGTCCGGGGACACGAGCTGAGGCTGTCGGCAAAGCGCCGGAAGGCGGAGGATCTGGGGGAAGAGCTGCGCGGCGCAAGGCTGGAGGAGAGCAGCATCCGTTCCCGCATGAGCCTTCTCTCCGATATGGAAAAGGAATACGAGGGGTTTTCCCGGGCCGTACGCACGGTGATGCGGGAGCGGGAACGGGGAAACCTGAAGCATATCCACGGCACGGTGGCGGAGCTCATCCACACCGAGGACCGCTATACCGTGGCGGTTGAAACGGCCCTGGGCTCCGGTCTGCAGAGCATCGTGGTAGACCGGGAGGAGGACGGCAAGGCCGCCATCACGCTCTTGAAGCGGCTGGACGCGGGGCGGGCCACCTTCCTGCCCATGAGCACCATGCGCGGCAGCGAGCTCAGCCAGCCGGGTCTTATGCAGATGGACGGCGTGGAGGGCCTTGCCTCACAGCTGGTGACCTGCGGGGAGGAATACCGGGGCGTCATCCTCTATCAGCTGGGGCGGACGGTGGTCGCCAGGGATCTGGACGCCGCCATCGCCGTTTCCCGACGCTTCGGCGGGCGCCTGCGCATCGTCACTCTGGACGGACAGCTCATCAACGCCGGCGGCAGCATGACCGGCGGGAGCGCCGCGAAAAACGTGGGCGTTCTCAGCCGCGCCAACGAGCTTGCCCGCCTGCGGGAGCGGACGGCAGCGCTGGAAACAGAGCTGGGCAGCCTTCGGGAGCGGCAGAACGCCGCGGAGAAGGACCTGGCGGCCGCCGCCTTCGCCGCAGAGACCGCGGCCGGAGAGCTGCGAAGAGCGGAGGACGCCTGTCTGCAGCTCCGCAGCGAGCTGAACCAGCGCAAGGCGCTGACTGAGGCCCTGCGCGAAAGCGCCTTCGCCGCGGAAAAGAGCATCGCCGAGCTTCGAAGGGAAGGCGCTTCCCTCAAGGCGGCGGATCAGGCGGCCCTTGCTTCGGCGGAAGCCCATCGGGCGGAAGCCGCGCGGCTGCAGAATGAAGCTGCCGAGGGGAGCCAGGACAGGGAAGCCCTTTCCGGGCGCGTCCGCAGCCTGACGGAGTCGGCGGCGGCCCTGCGGGCCGAGGAAGCCTCCTGCCGCGCTGAGATCGCCTCCGCGGAAGAGGGGATCGCCGAATGGCAGTCGCTGCTGAAAAGCTATGAGGGGGACCGGGAGAGCCGGGAAGCCCTGAAAAAAGAGCTTGCGAAGAAAAACGCCGTCCTGCAGGCGGAGGCGGAGAAGCTGAGTGACCGGGCTTCCGCCAGGCGGGAGCAGGCCTCGGCGCTGAAGCCGCGGCTGGCCGCAGCCATGGCCTCCAGGCAGGATCACGAAGCCCGCCGCAGCCGCGCGGAGAAGAACGCCCAGGAGAGCAACCGCCGCATCGGCGAGCTGGAGCGCCAGTTCGCCGGGCTGGAGCAGAAGAAGGCGGCGGCGGACATGGAGGAAAAGCAGCTGCTGGACAAGCTGTGGGACAGCTATGAGCTGAGCCGCAGCGCCGCCCAGCGCCTCCGGCAGCCCCTGGAGAGCCTGAGCCAGGCCCAGAAGCGGGTCGGTCAGCTGCGCCGGGAGATCTCCGCGCTTGGCGCGCCGAATCTGGGGGCCATCGAGGAATACGCCCGCGTCAGCGAGCGCTATGAGTTCCTCACCGGCCAGCGGGACGATATCGAGAAGGCCCGCAGGGAGCTGCTGCAGATCATCGCGGAGCTGACCGGGGAAATGGAACGGATCTTCCGCACGGAATTCGAGTCCTTGGCCCGGAGCTTCAGCGAGACCTTCACCGAGCTCTTCGGCGGAGGCCGGGGCGAGCTCCTGCTGGAGGACCCCGGGGACATCCTCAACTGCGGCATCGAGATCCGGGTCCAGCCGCCTGGCAAGGCTCTGAAGACCCTCTCCCTCCTCTCCGGCGGCGAGCGGGCCATCGTGGCCATCGCACTGTATTTCGCCATGCTGAAGGTGCGCCCCGCGCCCTTCTGCGTACTGGACGAGATCGAGTCCGCCCTGGACGAGAACAACGTGGGCCGCTTCGCCCGCTATACCCGGGGAATGTCGGAGCGGACGCAGTTTTTGGTCATCACCCACCGGCGGGGCACCATGGAGGAAGCGGACATGCTCTACGGTGTGACCATGCAGAAGGGCATTTCCCGCGTGATCAGCGTAGAGCTGGACGAAGCGATCAAAACCGGAACAGGTTAAAGGAAACGGAATATGGGAATATTTGAAAAGATCAAGAACGGTCTGAGCAAGACGAGGCGCAGCCTCACCGGCATTTTCGACAGCTTCACCGGCGCCAACGAGGAATTCTTCGACGAGCTGGAGGAGACCCTCATCACCGCCGATCTGGGCGTCGACCTGGCGGTGAGCACCGTGGACGAGCTGCGGAGCGTCGTGAAGAGCGGCGGGATCCGGGGCGCGGACGGCGTCCGCGAGGCCCTGGCCGGCTTGCTGACGGAGCGCCTGCGGAACGCCGACAGTGCGCTGCACGTTTCCACCACCCCGTCCATCATCCTGATGATCGGCGTCAACGGCGTGGGGAAGACCACCACCATCGGGAAGCTGGCCGCCCGCTTCACCGCCGAGGGGAAAAAGGTGCTCCTCTGCGCGGGGGACACCTTCCGCGCCGCGGCGGGAGAGCAGCTGAGCATCTGGGCCCAGCGGTCCGGTGCGGAGATCGTCCGCCACGAGGAGGGCTCCGATCCCGGCGCCGTGATCTTCGACGGGATCGCCGCCGCCAAGGCCCGCAAGGCGGATATCATCATCTGCGATACCGCCGGGCGTCTCCACAATAAGGCAAACCTTATGAACGAGCTGGGTAAGATCAGCCGCATCATCGACCGGGAGCTTCCCGGCGCAGACCGGGAAAATCTCCTGGTGCTGGACGCGACCACGGGGCAGAACGGGCTTATCCAGGCCCGGCAGTTCTCCGAGGCCGCCGGGGTCACCGGCCTGGTGCTCACCAAGCTGGACGGGACGGCCAAGGGCGGCATCGCCTTCGCCGTGACCGGGGAGCTGGGCATCCCCATAAAGCTCATCGGCGTGGGCGAGAAGGCGGACGATCTTCTGGATTTCGACGCGGAAGCCTACGTGAAGGCGCTGCTGGAATGAGGGACGAGTGCTTTGTGCTGGCCAGCCACAACCCGGGCAAGCTCGCTGAGATGCGGGATATCCTGGGGGAGCTGGGGATCCGGGTGATCTCCCAGCGGGAGGCCGGCGTGGACGTGGAGCCGGAGGAGACCGGCGAGACCTTTGAGGAAAACGCCGTGATCAAGGCCGTCGCCGTGATGAAGGCCTGCGGTCTGCCCGCCGTGGCGGACGACAGCGGCCTTGCGGTGGACGCTTTGGGCGGCGCTCCCGGCGTATACAGCGCCCGCTACGGCGGCGGACACGACCGCAGCGACGCCGATCGCAACGCCTTCCTGCTGAAAAACATGGAAAATGAGGAACATCGGGGGGCAAAATACGTCTCAGTCATTGCGGTCGCTTATCCTGACGGGCGGGTGATCACCGCCCGGGGCGAGTGCCGCGGAGAGATCGCCAGGGAAGAGAAGGGCGCGGGCGGATTCGGCTATGATCCGCTGTTCCTCCTGCCCGACGGGCGGCACATGGCGGAACTGAGCAAGGAAGAGAAAAACCGCATCTCCCACCGGGGAAACGCCCTGCGGGAGCTGAAACGGAAACTGACGGAGCAGGATCAGAAATGACAGGGAAACAGAGAGCGTATCTGCGCGGCCTTGCCAACGGTTTGGACACGATCCTTACCGTGGGGAAGGGCGGGCTGACGGAAAACGTGATCCGGCAGGCGGACGAAGCGCTGACGGCCCGGGAACTCATCAAGGGCCGGGTGCTGGAATCCGCCATGATGACCGCTGCGGAGGCCTGTGCGGCCGTCGCGGAGGCCACCGGCGCCGAGGGCGTACAGTCCATCGGCAGCCGCTTCGTGCTCTACCGGGCGAACCCGGAGGAGCCGAAGATCCGTCTTCCGAAGGGCTGAGAGGCATGAAGCGGGGCTTTTTCGGCGGCACCTTCAATCCGCCCCACCTGGGACACGTCCGGGCAGCCGAGGCGGCAGCCCGGCAGCTGGAGCTGGAGTCCCTCTGCATCATTCCCGCTGGCACGCCGCCCCACAAGAAGCTGCCGGATGGCAGTCCCACGCCGGAGCAGCGCCGGGAAATGGCGGAGCTCGCCTTCGGGAGCGTCTCCGGGCTGCGCCTGCTGGACTGGGAGCTTCTGCGGCCCGGCCGCAGCTATACGGCGGATACCGTGGAGCGTCTCCTTGCGGAGGACCCGGAGGGAGAGCTGTGGCTCCTCTGCGGCACGGACATGTTTGAGACCCTGCCCCACTGGTACCGGGGCAAATGGCTCCTCAGCGTTCTGCACGTGGCCGTCTACCCCAGGGAGGCAGGTCAGGAAGAGCTGATCGACGAGCTGGCGGAGCGATACCGCCGGGAGTATAACGCCAGGGTCCGGCGCATCGAACTCACGCCGACGGCGGTATCTTCCACGCTGCTGCGGAGCCTCCTCCGGGAGGGAAAGGGCGCGGAATACCTGCCGGAGCCGGTCTACGCCTATATCCTGAAAAACAGGCTCTACGCCGTCCGGCCGGAGCCGGAGGCCCTTTGGAAGCTGGCGGAGGGATGGTACAAGCCCTCCCGCATCCCCCACGTGCTGGGCTGCCGCTCTGAGGCCGTGCGTCTTGCACGCCGCTGGGGAGCGGATCCCCTGGACGCGGAGACGGCCGCCATCCTTCACGATATCACGAAGAAAATGCCGGCGGAGGAGCAGCTGCGCCTCTGTCGGGAGCGGGGGACGCCCGTCCCCGATTATCGGCCGGAGCTGGAGGCCATGCTCCACGCCTTTTCCGGCGCGGCGGCAGCCACCCTGGAATTCGGCGTATCCCCGGAGGTGGAGAGCGCCATCCGCTGGCACACCACCGGCCGGGCGGACATGAGCCTGCTGGAGAAGATCGTCTGGCTGGCGGATTATATCGAACCGAACCGCAGCACCCCCGGCGTCGACGCCGTGCGGGCCGCTGCGTACAAAAACCTGGATGAGGCCCTGACCCTGGCTCTGGAGCACAGCCTGGAGTATCTGGAACGGAAAGGGTTCACGCCCCATCCTGCCACGCGGGAAGCGCTGGCTTTTTTGCAGCGAGGAGAAACAGGCAGATGAAGCTATTCGGCGGATTTCACGGAAACAGAAGCAGCGACGGACAGCAGCCGCAGCAGACGGAAGAGGCGGCTGCCGCGATCGTCCCGGAGCCGGAGCGGGACCCGGTCCCTCCGGCGGCGGAACCGGACCGGGTCCCCGGGGAGAATCCGGCCCCGGCGGCGGACGCAGGGCAGGAAGACGTGACGGAAGAGATGCCGGCGGAGAAAACGGAAGAAGGGGAGAAAGCCCCCGCGCCTCTCCCGGCGGAAGAGAAAGGGCCCGGGGAAGCGCCCCGGAAGCCGATCAAAAGCTCGGCGGAGGAAGCGGAGATCGAGGAGATCATCGCGGCCTATCAGAAGAAAAAGAAGCGCAGAAGGCTCATCGCCCTGATCGTCGTGATCCTGCTTGCCGTGGGAGGCGTCGTCCTCTGGCGCACGACGGTGAAGCCGCCGGAGATCGTGCAGCCCACCGTGAAGCCCACGGCCGCCCCGACCCCCGCAGCGCCTACGGCCACGCCGGACGTTACGCCGTCGGCGGAGGAGACGCCGCCTCCGGCGGAGCCGACGCCCGCAGCGGAGCGGCAGCGCCGTGAGAACGTATATACCTTCCTCCTGGTGGGCCGCGATCAGATCGGCGGCAATACGGACACCCTCATGGTGGGCGTATTCGACGCAGCTGCGGGCACGGTGGACGTGGTGAGCATTCCCCGGGACACCTGTGCCAACGTGGAGTCCGACGAGGCGAAAAACGAGACGAAAAAGATCAGCGCCGTTTACGCTCGGGCGGACATCGAGGGACTGACGGCAGCCGTCTCGGACATGGTGGGTTTTCCCATCGACTGTTACGTGAGCGTGGGCGTGGGCGGCTTCGTGAGTCTGGTAGACACCATCGGCGGCGTTAATTTCAATATCCCGCATTATATGAATTATGACGATCCCACCCAGGACCTGCACATCCATTTCAGCGCGGGGGAGCAGTATATCAGCGGCTCCGACGCCATCAAGGTGGTCCGCTGGCGGCAGAACAACGACGGCACCAATTACGGGGATATCGACCGGATCCAGACCCAGCAGAACTTCCTGAAGACCGTGCTGAAAAAGTGCCTGAGTCTGAACAATCTCGTCACCAACCTGGACGATTACATCAAGATCTTCCAGGACAACGTGAAGACGGACCTGAGCACGGGGAACATGACCTGGTTTGCCAAGGAATTTCTGAAGCTGGACATGGACAACGTCCGATTCCACACCATGCCCAGCAAATACAACGACATGATCCGCGGCTTCGCCTATGGCACCATCTACGTGGATGAATGGCTGGACATGCTCAACGAATATCTGAACGTATACAACCTGCCCATCACGGCGGAGGACATCGACGTCATCTACCGGGATGAAAACGGGGACCTGGCCGCCACCAGCGGCGAGATCCGCGGCGGGATGGATTCCTTCCTGAGGATGGAGGACTACGTGCGCCGCCTGGAGGCGTGGAACCGCCAGCAGGCCGGCAGCAGCGAAGCCTCCGGCGGGGAAGCCTCCGGTGATTCCGGCGGGGAAACCGCCGGTTCGGAGGCCGGGAGCGGCGAGAGCGGCGGCGAGACCGGCGGAGAAGCCTCGCAGGAGCCCGCCGGAGACGACAATACGAACGGGGGAGAATGATAAATGCTGACGCCCAGGGAAGTCATGGAAGAGATCGTCAAGGCCCTTGACGGCAAGAAAGCAAAAGAGATCACGGTGCTGAAGACCGATCAGGTCTCAGTCCTCGCGGACTATTTCGTCATCTGCACCGCGGGCTCCACCACCCAGATCAAGACCCTCTCCGACGAGACGGGCAAGCTCCTCACCGAGCTGGGGGAGCCGCCCCTCCGCAGCGAGGGCTACCGCAGCGGCGGCTGGGTGCTGCTGGATTTCGGCTGCGTGGTGGTGCACCTGTTCCTCAAGGAAATGCGGCAGTTCTACGATCTGGAGCGCCTTTGGAGCGACGCGCCCCAGGTGGATATCTCCGGGCTCCTCACCGAATGACGTTAGGAAAGCTGGATAGAAGATGAAGTACGAATTCCATCAGATCGAGAAGAAGTGGCAGAAGGTTTGGGAGGAACGGAAGGTCAACGCGGCGGTGAACGGCGGCGACAAGCCCAAGTTCTATGCCCTCGTGGAGTTTCCCTATCCCTCCGGCGACGGGCTGCATGTGGGCCATCCCCGCCCCTACACGGCTCTGGACATCGTCAGCCGCAAGCGCCGCATGGAGGGCTACAACGTGCTTTTCCCCATCGGCTTCGACGCCTTCGGTCTGCCCACGGAGAACTATGCCATCAAGAACCACGTCCATCCCAGGGAAGTGACGAAGCGGAACATCGCGCGCTTCACGGATCAGCTGAAAATGCTGGGCTTCTCCTTCGACTGGGACCGTGTGGTGGATACCACGGACCCGGATTATTACAAGTGGACCCAGTGGATCTTCCTGCAAATGTTCAAGAAGGGCCTCGCCTACAAGAGCAGGATGCCGGTGAACTGGTGCACCAGCTGCAAGTGCGTGCTTGCCAACGAAGAGGTGGTCAACGGCGTCTGCGAGCGCTGCGGCTCCCCGGTGGTGCGCCGGGAGAAGAGCCAGTGGATGCTGGCCATCACGAAGTATGCCCAGCGCCTGGTGGACGATCTGGACGGACTGGATTACATCGAGCGGGTGAAGATCCAGCAGCGCAACTGGATCGGCCGCTCCACCGGCGCGGAGGTAGTGTTCAAAACCACAGCGGGGGACGATATGCGCATCTTTACAACCCGGCCGGATACCATGTTCGGGGCGACCTACATGGTCATGAGCCCGGAGCACGAGCTTCTGGCGAAGTGGGCCCCGCTCCTGGAGAACGCGGCGGAGGTGAAGGCCTATCAGGAGGAAGCCGCCCGGAAATCCGATTTTGAGCGCACGGAGATGAACAAGGAGAAGACCGGCGTCTGCCTGCAGGGCGTGCGCGCCATCAACCCCGTCACCGGCGCGGAGATCCCCATCTTCATTTCCGACTACGTGCTGGCCACCTACGGCACCGGCGCCATCATGGCCGTCCCCGGCCACGACGAAAGGGACTGGGAGTTCGCCCGGGCCTTCGGCCTGCCCATCGTGGAGGTGGTGCAGGGGGGCGACGTGACGAAGGCCGCCTTCGTGGACAAGGACGAAAACGCACGCATGGTCAATTCCGGCTTCCTGAACGGTCTCAGCGTCAAGGAGGCCATCCCCACCATGATCCGCTGGCTGCAGGAAAAGGGCCTGGGGGAGGCAAAGGTGAACTTCAAGCTGCGGGACTGGGTCTTCTCCCGTCAGCGCTACTGGGGCGAGCCCATCCCCATCGTGATCTGCCCCGACTGCGGGTACGTGCCCCTGGACGAAAAGGATCTGCCCCTGCTGCTGCCGGACGTGAAGAGCTATGAGCCCACGGATACCGGGGAGAGCCCTCTGGCCCACATGACCGACTGGGTCAACTGTTCCTGCCCGAAGTGCGGCGGCCCCGCCAAGCGGGAAACGGATACCATGCCCCAGTGGGCGGGTTCCAGCTGGTATTTCCTCCGGTATATGGACCCCCACAACAGCGAAGCCCTGGTGGGGAAGGACGCCATCGGTTACTGGAACCGGGTGGACTGGTACAACGGCGGCATGGAGCATACCACCCTGCACCTGCTCTATTCCCGCTTCTGGCACAAGTTCCT
>JAEEGL013882199.1_pt1 | contig 27289 bp, 25 predicted proteins | sample 9134231 | NCBI WGS metagenome assembly JAEEGL01 (sample SAMN16246548, study PRJNA631951) | gut metagenome | biome: gut microbiome; feature: rumen; material: fiber-attached | host: Bos | place: Iran: Karaj | collected 2018-10
CTGATCGCGAACCCCAAGAGCCTTCTGCTCGGCGCTGCGGCGCAGGTCGGCATCTTCACCGCCTTCCTCGGCGCAAAGCTGATCTTTAAGTTCGACGACGGCTTTGCCGCCTCCATCGGCATCATCGGCGGTGCGGACGGCCCCACGGCCATCTACGTCACCTCCATGCTCAAGCCCGAAAAGCTAGGCTCCATCGCGATCGCGGCCTATTCCTACATGGCGCTCGTGCCGGTCATCCAGCCCCCGTTCATGAAGCTGCTGACCACCAAGAAGGAGCGCGCCATCGTGATGAAGCAGCTGCGCCCCGTTTCGAAGACCGAGCGCATAATCTTCCCGATCGTCGTCACCATCGCCGTGGCGCTGCTCGTGCCCTCGGCCGCGGCGCTCGTCGGCATGCTGATGCTCGGCAACCTGATCGCCCAGAGCGGCGTGACCGACCGTCTTTCCAAGACCGCGCAGAACGAGCTGTGCAACATCGTCACGATCTTCCTCGGCATCAGCGTCGGCGCGACCGCGACGGCGGCGTCGTTCCTCAGCATCGAGACCCTCGGCATCCTCGTCATGGGCATCATGGCGTTCATCATGGGCACCTGCGGCGGTCTGCTGCTCGCCAAGCTCATGAACCTGATCTCCGGCGGCAAGATCAACCCGCTGATCGGTTCGGCCGGCGTTTCGGCGGTCCCGATGGCGGCGCGCGTGTCGCAGGTCGTGGGCCAGAAGGAGAACCCCGGCAATTTCCTGCTGATGCATGCGATGGGCCCCAACGTGGCCGGCGTCATCGGCTCGGCTATCGCCGCGGGCGTGTTTTTATCACTGTTCAGATAATTCAGTACCGGAAAGGATTTTAATATGAGCAAGCTCAATATCACCGATACGATCCTGCGCGATGCGCATCAGTCCCAGGCTGCCACCAGGATGAGGACGGAGGAGATGCTCCCCGCCTGCGAGATCCTCGACAGCATCGGCTATTGGTCCCTTGAATGCTGGGGCGGCGCGACTTTCGACAGCTGCCTCCGCTTCCTCAACGAGGACCCGTGGGAGAGGCTTCGCACCCTCAAGCAGCATCTGCCGCACACCCGCCTGCAGATGCTCTTCCGCGGCCAGAACATCCTCGGCTACAAGCACTACGCCGACGACGTCGTGGAGCAGTTCTGCCGCAAGGCCATCGAGAACGGCATCGACGTCATCCGCATCTTCGACGCGCTGAACGACGTCCGCAACCTCGAGGCCGCGATCAAGTTCACCAAGAAGTACGGCGGCCACTGCGAGCCCGCGCTGAGCTACACGATCAGCCCCGTGCATAACGAGGACTATTTCGTCAAGCTCGCAAAGGAGCTCGTCCAGATGGGCGCGGATTCGATCTGCATCAAGGACATGGCGAACCTGCTGCTGCCCATGCCCGCGTTCAACCTCGTCCGCAGGCTCACGCAGGAGGTCGCCGTCCCGATCCATCTGCACACCCACAACACCACCGGCACCGGCGATATGACGCTGCTGCTCGCGACCTTCGCGGGCGTGGACATCGTCGACACCGCGCTCTCGCCCCTCGGCAACGGCACCAGCCAGCCCGCGACCGAGAGCCTTGTCGCCACGCTGCAGGGCACGAAGTACGACACCGGCCTGGACCTTACCAAGCTCAGCGAGGCCGCGAAGCTGTTCCGCCCCGTCGCCGCAAGGCTGAAGAAGGACGGCTACCTCGACCCCAAGGTCCTCTCCGTCGATACCAACACGCTGATGTATCAGGTCCCGGGCGGCATGCTCTCGAACCTGATCTCCCAGCTCAAGCAGGCGAATGCCGAGGATAAGTACTACGACGTGCTTGCGGAGGTCCCGCGCGTGCGCGAGGATTTCGGCTATCCGCCGCTCGTGACGCCCACCAGCCAGATCGTCGGCAGCCAGGCCGTGCTCAACGTCCTCGCCGGCGAAAGGTACAAGATGTTCACCAAGGAATCCAAGGGCCTGCTCAGGGGCGAGTACGGCCGCCTGCCCGGCACGGTCAACGAGACCGTCCGCAAAAAGGCCATCGGCGACGAGCCGGTCATCACCTGCCGTCCCGCCGACCTGCTCGAGCCCGAGCTGGATAAGATCCGCGAGGAAGCGGGCGAGCTGGCCGAGAGCGATGAGGACGTCCTCAGCTACGCGCTGTTCCCGCAGGTCGCGAAGAAGTTCTTCGAGGATCGCCTGCGCGCCAACGGCGGCCGCAAGAAGGACGGCACCGTGCCCCATGTCAAGGCGTTCGACGAGGCCGCCGAGCTGATCGTCGAGGACTTGACCAACGGTATGACGCTGTAATCAAAAGCTATACGCGGGAGTCTTTGCGGACTCCCGCTTTCTCTTATCCCCGATCTTGTCAAAGAGGGTACATTTCGGTGAAACCGGCCGCCGTTTATTGAAACCGCGGCACCTTTATGATATGATCGTATCACAGCATGAAAGGAGCGGAATATGTTCGATTCATTCTACCCCGACCGCAGCTTCGCCTCGGTGAGCATCATTGGCTCGGTGATCTTTGCCGCGGTGATCTGCCTTTTCGTTCTTGCGATCGTGAAGGCGATCAAGGAAAAAAGAAGGAACGACGCGTCGCCCCGCCTGACGGTGGATGCGTTCGTCGTTTCAAAGCGCGAGGACGTCAGCAGCATGAACCAGCCCCTCGCAGGCGATGCGACCGGCGCGCGCGGCTTCCACACGATGACCACGACCTGCTATTTCGTGACCTTCGAGGTGCGCAGCGGCGACAGGATGGAGCTTGAGGTCGAGGGCGACGACTACGGCATGCTCGCCGAGGGCGACGCGGGCCGGCTCACCTTCCAGGGCACCCGCTATCTGGGCTTTGAAAGGGAGGTCTGACCCCGACCTGAGGCCCTTTTAAGACGGACCGAAAAGCATTGACATACCGGCCGAAAAGGTCCTATAATCAAACAAGGTTTTATCGGCCGAACAGCCGAAAGGAGGCGGATCCCATGGCATTAACAGACGCAAAATGCCCGAATTGCGGCGGCGCGCTCAAGCTCGACAGCACGCTCACGACCGCGGTATGCCCCTTCTGCGATTCGCAGATCTTGGTCGGGGAAGCGATCAATAACTACTATATAACGAACAATCTCTATGCGCGCAATGTCAACGTCACCGGCAAGGGCGACGCGGAGAAGGAGCGCCTGCTCAAAAACGCCGCCACGCGCGAGCGCTTCGGGGATATCGACACCGCGCTCAACATCTACGCGCAGGTCGCCGAGGATTACCCGGACGATTACCGCGGGTGGTACGGCATCGCCAAGCTCAAGTCCGAGGGCTTCACCGCCAAGCCGGTCTTCGGCGTCTATGAGGAGACGGCCGACAATATGCGCCGCGCGCTGATCGCCGCGAACCCGGCCGAGCGGGAGAAGCTGCAGGCCGAATGGGACGGGTATCAGCAGCTATACGGCGATTTCCGCGACCTCAAGCGCAGCGACCTTTCCGCCATGCGGCAGAAGCGCGACGGGATAAATGCCGAATACCGGGCCGTCGCCGAGCAGTTCTCGAACCACGTCAAGGCCATGGGCGATTTCGACAGCGCGAATCCGGACCGGCACAGGAAGCTCAAGCTCCACAGGTTTTTCTACCTGGTGCTCGCGGTCGGCGTCATCTGCCTGATGAGCGGTTCAAGATCCGAAGGCGCGCTGACCATGGGGCTGATCTTCACGGGCGTCTTCGCGCTGGCGGCGGTGATCACCGCGCTCGTCAAGGCCAAGAGAAAGGCCGCCGTCACCCATTATGAAGCGATGCGGGTGGAGCAGGCCCGGCTGCAGAGCGAGATGAACCGGCTGAACAATCAGCTCGCCGCCTCGGACAGGGAGATCGAACAGCTCCGCGCGCTCTATGATATCTGATATCGGCAAAACCGCTTTGCGTAAAGCGATCCCTGCATCATAAACCGATATCGCAGCGCCGGGGGAAGCCCAACGGCGGTGCGGAAGGACAGAAAATCAAGGCCGAAGACCGGGAAGACCGGTTTTGCGGCCTTTTCATTTGGATAAATGCCCAAATCCCGATTTGAAATCCCGCTCCGTATTTGGTATAATAAAAGTTAAGAGATTTTCGGAGACGGATCATGAAGATACTTATCACCAACGACGACGGCTTCTTCGCCCCGGGCATAAAGGCGCTCGCCCTCACGCTCTCAAGGGAGCACGAGGTGGTGCTCGTCGCCCCCAAATACAATCAGAGCGCGGTCGGCCACGGCCTGACGCTGCGCGACCCCCTGCGCTATGAGAGCGTGCGGGCCGATTTCCCGTATCTTGACGAGGCCTACTGCGTAAACGGGACCCCCGCCGACTGCATCCGCCTGACCCTTTCGATGAAGGACCTCAGGCCCGACTGCGTAGTCTCCGGCATCAACAAGGCCGGCAACATCGGCACGGACGTGCTCTATTCGGGCACGGTCTCGGCGGCGGAGGAGGCGGCCATGCTCGGCTGCCGCGCGATCGCGGTATCGAAGGACATCTATTCCGACGAGCATTTCACCGACGCGGCGGAGCATTTTGCCGAAAATTTCAATCTGTTCCTCGGCTGCACCACGGCCGAGAAGCGGCTCCTCAACGTCAATTACCCCAATCTCCCGCGGGAAAAATACCGCGGCATCCGCGCCGCGTACCTCGCCGAGCAGGTCTACGCAAACGACTATAAGCGCATTTTGCTCGAGGACGGCACGGAGGCCTTCATCACCCCCAGCGACAAGATCACCGTCTGCGATGAGAACGACACCTCCGATGAAAAATACATCCGCGACGGCTTCATCACCGTCACGCCCATCAAGTACGACGTGACCGATTACGAGCAGCTCGCCCGCATATCGGCCTTCGCCGAGCGCAATTACTGACGGAAGGGGAGGGGACCGATATGCCCGATATCGCCGTTATAGGCGCCGGAGCCGCGGGGCTCACGGCGGGGGCGCTCGCCGCCCGGGAGGGCGCGCGCGTCGAGATCATCGACCGCAACGAGCGGGCCGGCCGCAAGCTCTACCTCACCGGCAAGGGCCGCTGCAATATCACCAATTCCGCCGATCTCGACGGGTTTTTAAAGAACACCGTCCACGGCGGCCGCTTCCTTTACAGCGCGTTCGACGGCTTCTTTTCAAACGATATCCTCGATATCCTCGCTCGTGAGGGCGTGCCGGTCAAGCTCGAGCGCGGCGGCCGCTACTTCCCCGAGAGCGATAAATCCAGCGACGTCATCCGCGCGCTCGTGGCCTATGCTTCCCACTCGGGCGCAAGGCTGCTGCTCGGCACGATCGTCGAATCCCTCGAAAGGGAGGGGGAGCGCTTCAAGCTTCACATGCGGGGCGAGCACGGCGGCGTCCGCCGCTACGACCGCGTCATAATCGCGACCGGGGGCCTGAGCTATCCGCTGACCGGCTCCACGGGCGACGGCTACCGCTTTGCGGAAAGCTTTGGGCACACGGTCGAGGCGCCCAAGCCCTCGCTGATCCCGTTCGAGACCGTGGAGGATTGGCCGCGCGAGCTGATGGGGCTTTCGCTCAAAAACGTCACCCTCGCCGCGTACAAGCCCGAAAAAGCAGGCGCGGCAAAGAAAAAACCGAAGCCCGTCTATGAGGAGCTGGGCGAGATGCTCTTCACGCATTTCGGCGTCAGCGGTCCGCTCGTGCTCTCGGCCTCCGCCTACCTCGCGGATGCGCCGGAGGGCGCAAAGCTGACCATAGACCTCAAGCCCGGCCTCACCCCGGAGCAGCTCGACGCGAGGCTCCTGCGCGATTTCGAGAAATACCGGCATAAGCAGGTCAGGAACGCGATGGCGGATCTGCTGCCCTCGCGCCTGATCTCCGCCGTGCTGACGCTCGCCGGCGTGGATGAGGAAAAGAGCATCGATAACCTGACCCGGCAGGAGCGCGCGGCGATCGCCTCGGTGCTCAAGCGCATGGAGCTGACGGTCCTTCGCGCCCGCCCGATCGAAGAGGCGATCATCACCAGGGGCGGCGTTTCGGTCAAGGAGATCGACCCCCGCACCATGGAGTCGAAGCTCGTGCCCGGCCTGTATTTCGCGGGCGAGGTCATGGACGTGGACGCCTGCACGGGCGGCTTCAATCTGCAGATAGCGTGGTCCACCGGCGCGGCGGCGGGAAGAGCCGCGGCGCGCGAAGGATAAACGATAATTCGAAAATACCTTTTGAAAAGGGGAAAAGCATATGCAAAAAGATCAACTCAGAGCCCTTGAAAACGATCCGGCGACCTCGCGTGCGCCGTTCTCCGTCGCAATAGACGGCCCCGCCGGCGCGGGCAAGAGCACCGTCGCAAAGCGCATCGCGAAGCGGCTCGGCATAATCTACGTCGACACCGGCGCGATGTACCGCGCGCTCGGCCTCAAGGCGCTCCGCCTCGGCATAGAGCCCTCGGATATCGAAAACGTGCTGCCCATGCTGCCCGGCACCGATATCTCGCTCGACCATATCGACGGCGTGCAGCATATCTTCCTCGACGGTGAGGACGTTTCGGGCCTTATCCGCACCGAGGAGGTCTCCCAGGCCGCCTCGAAGATCAGCGCGATCCGCGAGGTCCGCGAAAAGCTCGTGGAGCTGCAGCAGGCGCTCGCCGAGAAGACGAGCGTGGTCATGGACGGCCGCGATATCGGCACCGTCGTGCTGCCCCACGCGAAGTATAAGTTCTACGTCACCGCCTCCGCCGAGGTCCGCGCCGAACGCCGCTACCGCGAATACGAGGAGAAGGGCAAGCTCGACGGCAGGAGCTATGAAAACATTCTCGCCGAGATCATCGAGCGGGACGACCGCGATATGAACCGCGAGGTCACGCCGCTCCGCCCCGCGGAGGATTCCGTAATAATCGATACGAGCGACCTCGGCATCGAGGAATCCGTCGCCGCCGTGCTCGAAAAGATGGGCCTCAGCGCCCTGTAACGGGGGAAGCAATGCTTTATACGATAGTCATAATCCTGTTCGGATGGCTCGTGCTGCTGATCTGGCGGCCGAAGCTCTACGGCAATAAGAAAAACCTCAGCACCAAGGGCGGCGTCATCTTCATCGCGAACCATCAGAACCTGCTCGACCCGGTGCTGATGGCGGTCACGATCCGCCGCCGCGTGCATTTCATGGCCAAGAAGGAGCTCTTCGACTCCAAATTCGGCAACTGGCTCTTCCGCTCGCTGCTCGTGTTCCCGGTCAACCGCAAGACGGCGGACATGAAGTCAATCAAGAACGCGCTCAAGCTCCTTGAGGAGGGCTGCGCCTTCGGCATCTTCCCGGAAGGCCGCCGCGCCGTCATGGACGAGATGGATGATTTCGAAAAGGGCACCGCGCTGATCGCCTCGCGCACCGAGGCGCCGATCGTGCCGATATATATCAGCCCCTCCACCTATAAGCCCGGCGGCCGCATGCGCGCGATCGTAGGCGAAAAGATCCTCGTTTCGGAGGTCAAGGCGCATATGGGCTCGAGAAGGCTCGTGGACGCGCTGACCGAGCGCATGCAGAAGGATATGGAAGCGCTGAAAGAAAGCCTTGAGGAAGCGACCGGCAAACGAAGGGCAAGGAACTGAGAATAGAACGATGAACATCATCCTCGCAAAACACGCCGGCTTCTGCTTCGGCGTTCGAAGGGCGGTCGAGCTCGCGAAGGCGACCGCCGCAAGGGTCTACGGCGAGGGGGGCGCCCCCAAAGAAGGCCCGAAGGTACATACCTGGGGCGAGCTGATCCACAATAAGACCGTCGTGGACGAGCTCTCAGCGCTCGGCGTCACCGCTATCGCCTCCGTTGAGGAGGCCGAGCCGGGCGACAGCGTCGTCATCCGCTCCCACGGCGTGCCGCAGTCGGTCTATGATTCGCTTTCCGCCTGCGGCGTCGATATCGTCGACGCCACCTGCCCGTTCGTCGCGCATATCCACGATATCGTCTCCGCGGCGCACGAAAGGGGCGAATGCGTCATCATAATCGGCGAGCCCACGCATCCCGAGGTGGTCGGCATCAACGGCCACTGCGGTTCCGGCGCGCGCTTTATAAGGACCACGGAGGAGGCCGAGGCGGTGCTCGAAGCGCTTGAAGACGGCCCGGTCACGGTCGTCGCCCAGACCACCTTCGACCATGCGGCCTTCAACGTCATTTCCGCGCTCATAGCCGAAAAAAGGCCCTCGGCGACCGTCTGCAACACGATCTGCCCCACCACCCGGGAGCGGCAGAGCGAGGCCGAGGAGCTGAGCCGCAAATGCGACGCAATGCTTGTTTTGGGCGATAAAAACAGCTCCAACACGAGGAAGCTTCTGAAAATTTGCGAAAAAAATTGCAAACACACCCAAAATGCAGCAAAACCGGGTGAAATTTCTCTTGATTTATTGAAAAATGATGGTATAATTATAGGAGTTGTCGCCGGTGCATCCACACCGGATTCAGTTATCACGGAGGTTATCTACACAATGAACGAACAAGGTAAGGCTGAAATCAACGAAGCCACCGAACCCATGACCACTGCCGCGGCCGAAGTCGCCGAAGCCGTCGAGACCGTCGCCGAGAACGTCGAGAACGTCGTCGAAAACGTTGAGAACGCTGTCGAGACCGTCGAGGCCGCCGTCGAAGAGCCCAAGCAGGAAACTCAGGAACCCATCGAAGAGAATGCAGTTTTCGATGAAGATGCGATCAACAAGACGATCGTCCGCATCCATGGCGGCCAGATCCTGACCGGCACCGTTATCCAGATCGTGGATGGCGAAGTCAGCGTCAGCATCGGCTACAAGTCCGATGGATACATCCCCCGCGCCGAGTTTTCCAACGACCCGGAGCTTGACCCCGCTTCCGTCTACAAGGTGGGCGATCCCATCGACGTTGAAGTTCTCAAGGTCAACGACGGCGAGGGCAATGTTCTGCTTTCCCGCAAGGACGTCGAGCGCCAGAAGGTTTGGGACGATTTCGCAAATGATCCCGAAGTCAACGAAAAGGTATTCGAGGGCGAATGCAAAGAGGTCATCAAGGGCGGCGTGCTCGTTGCTCTGAATAACGGCGCCGCGATGGCGTTCGTGCCCGCTTCGCAGGTCTCCACCAGGTTCGTTCAGGATCTGAAGCAGTACGTCGGCAAGCCCATGAAGCTCAAGGTCCTCGAGATCGACACCAAGCGCAGGCGCGTCGTCGGTTCCTGCAAGGCCGTCCTCCAGCAGGAGGCCGAGGCCAAGGAAAAGGCTATCTGGGACAACCTCGAGGTCGGCCAGAAGCTGCAGGGCACCGTCCGCCGTCTCACCAGCTTCGGTGCGTTCGTCGATATCGGCGGCGTAGACGGTCTGGTCCATATCACCCAGTGCGCATGGGGCAAGATCAAGGAGCCCAGCGAGGTCTTCACTCCCAACCAGAAGATCGACGTCATCATCCGCGAGCTCGATAAGGAGAACAAGAAGATCTCCCTCGGCTACAAGGAGCTCCTTCCCAAGCCCTGGACCACCGCAGACGAAAGGTACCCCGTCGGTTCCTTCGTTGAGGGCAAGGTCGTCCGCATCGTGCCCTTCGGTGCGTTCGTATCCCTCGAGCCCACCATCGACGGTCTGATCCACATCTCCCAGGTAGGCCTCAAGAGGGTCTCCAAGGTCGAGGACGAGATCAACGTCGGCGACCGCGTACGCTGCAAGGTCATCGAGATCGACACCCAGAAGCGCCGTATCTCCCTCAGCCGCCGCGATGCGCTGATCGACGAGAATCCCGAAGAGGCTGCCGAGATCATCGCCCGCGAGCGCGAGCAGCGCGAGCGTGAGCGTGCGGAGCGCCAGGAAAAGCGCGTCCAGGAGGATCAGGCCCGCAGGGAAGCTCAGGCCAAGGAGCGCGAGGAGCGCCGCCGCGAGCGCGGTGAGCGCCGTGAGCGCCGCCGTGAGGAAGAGTACGAGCTGCCTCCGGTAGAGGCCGCCACCACCAGCCTCGCATCCCTCCTCGGCAATTTCGTTGCCGCCGAGAACGAGGCCGAGGCCGTTGTCGAAGAGGTCAAGGAGACCGTCGAGAACAACGAGCAGTAATCGCTGAATAAACAAAGGCATCCGGTTGACCCGGGTGCCTTTTTGCATGCCGCAAAACAAAAACCGTGCCCGCTTCATACGGACACGGTCCTTTTGATTAAGCCTTTATTCCTCGTTCATATAGCTCTCGACCAGCCTGTTGAGCGCGTCCTGATCCTTCGCGCCCATGGTCTCGCGGGCGGAGTGCATCGCCAGCATCGGCACGCCGACGTCGGCCGTGCTCATGCCGAGCTGCGAGGCCGCGTAGCTGCCCAGGGTCCCGCCGCCGCGCAGGTCGGGGCGGTTCATATAGCGCTGGAACGGGATATCGTACTTCTTGCAGAGCCCCTCGATGATGCCGATGCCGCGCGCCTCGGTGGAATAGCGCTGCTCGTAGTTCATCTTCAGCGAAACGCCCGCGTTCATAAGGCTGCAGCTCGAGCCGTCGGCCATCTCGGCGTGGTTCGGATGCACGGCGTGGGCCACGTCGCAGGAGAGCATGAAGCCGCCATTGAGCGCATCGAGGTATTCGCTTCTGCTTGAGCCGAGGGCGAGCGAGATCTTCTCGAGCGTCATCCCGAGCGTCGCGCTGTCGGCGCCCTGCTTCGTGCCGGAGCCGACCTCCTCGTTGTCGAAGAGGATCGCCGCCGTGACGCCGCGCTTCCTCGCCGTGTTCGTTATGCCGTAGAGCACCGCGTAGGTCGAGGTGATGTTGTCGAGCCTCGGGGCGGTCAGGATGTCCTTATCGAAGCCGCAGAGCACGGGCTGCTCGGCGTTGTAGAGGCAGAGGTCGAAGCTGAGGATATCCTCGCTGTTGACGCCCAGCCTTTCGGCCAGCTTGCCCAGGAAGAAGCCGTCCTTATTGAATTCCTTTTCGACCGTCTTCGCGATGGGCAGCATGTCCTTATTGGGGTTCATCGCCACGCCCTTGTTGACCTCACGGTTGAGATGGATCGCAAGGTTCGGGACGGTCAGTATCGGCTCCTCAAAATCGAAGAGCCTGCGCTGGGGCTCCAGCACGTTTGCGCTTTTGACGGTCACGATGCCGGCACAGCTGAGCGGACGGTCGAGCCAGGTGGCGTGGATCATGCCGCCGTAGGGCTCCACGGCCAGCTTGAGGCAGCCGCCGGAGACCTGCTCGGGCGCGGGCTTGACGTAGTAGCAGGGCCAGTCGATATGGCAGGCGGCCAGGCGGAAGGGATCGCCGGGCCTGTATTCGCTGCCGACCGTGAAGGCCACCATCATGGTGCCGAAGCATTTGACGAAATAGCTGCCGCCCTTTTGAAGCTTCCATGCGCCGCGCGCGGGCAGCTCGGCGAAACCGGCGCCGCCGAGGAGCGCCGCGGCCTCGTGCATAGTGTGGTGCGGGGAGTGGGAAGCGTTCAGAAAGGAGATGAGCGAGGATAGATCGTTCGTTAGGGGATGCCTGTCGTTTGCCTGCATTGCTTTGCCTCCTGAATATTATTCTGTTAGAAATGTTTATGGTTTAGCCTCAGTACCTGCCGCGGCGCGCGTAGCTGCGGCGGCGGGAGCGGCGGCTCTTTCTTAAAATGATGCCGCGGATGATGATCAGCGCGATCAGCAGCAGCACCACGATCAGCACCCAGAACAGCACCCCGCTGCCCGCGCTGCGGCTGAGCAGGCGGGAGGCGTTGGTGATATGGTAGCCGTTGGAATGGCTCTCGAAGCGCCAGATCATGCTGTCGTCCACGCCGCCGGTGATGACGCCGTTTTCATTGACCTCCACCGGAACGCCCGCAAGCGTGCCGTCCTTCGAATCGGTGGTGAGCGCCAGCCCGTCCGAAACTATGACGTACTCCTGCCCGTCCGAGATAAAGTCCTGGGAAACGTAATAGGCGTTGCCGAGGCTGTCGAAATAGCGGCGGTAGAGCAGGATATTGCCGTTCTCCGGGCCCGTGGACGCCGCGCGGAACACGCCGTCCTGCTGATAGAGATAATGCCATTCGGTATTGTTCATCGTGTAGATCGCGTTATCGTAATAGATCCACACGAAGTACTGGTCCGAGCCGGAGCTGCGCTGCAGGGAAAGATTGCTGTTCTTGCCGCTGCCGGGCGGGGGAGTGGTGATGATGACGGCGGTCTCGTGCGGCTCGGGCGTGGCGTCCGAAGCCGAGGCGACGTCGCGCATGGAAACGAGCTTGGCGCGGACCGCCGAGCCCTCGTAGAAGTAATAATCGACGTAGCCGACCTCGTCGCCCTTGCGTATGGGCGCGTTGACGTAGTCGGCGGACACCTCGGTGCGGATCAGCGAGGGATCGTCGAAGAAATGCTGCAGATTATTGCGCGCGCCTGTCACCGAAAGCCCGTCGATCTGCGCCTCGGCGATGAAGCGCCCGGCGTTCTCATCCAGCGGGGAATAGTTCTCGGCGGTGAGCTCGAACTGCGTTTGCAGGCCGAATTCGGAGAGCGCAAACGCGCGGTAGTTCTCGAAGCCCCAGTCGTAGAGCCGCCTCGCCACCTCGTAGCGGTAGGTGGAGGCGATGCTCTCGTTGTCGTCGCCGAACTGGACCAGCACGAGGCGGGTATCGCCCGAGCGCGCGGCCGAAACGAGGCAGTAGCCCGCGGCGTTGGTCTCGCCGGTCTTGCCCGCAAAGCATTTGTCGTAGAGGAAGCTCTGGGTATCGGCCTCCTTCTTGCAGATCAGCTTGTTGGAGTTCTCGAGGAAGAAGCCGTCGGGATGCATATTGGTGGGAGCGACGCGGTAGGTCGCCGTGCCCATGACCTGCACCAGGATCTGATTTTTGAGCACCTCGCGCATCAGGATGCCGAAATCCTCGGCAGTGGTGTAGTGATCGTCGTCGTGCCGGCCGTCGATCGTCGCAAAATGCGTGTGCGTCATGCCAAGCTCCTGCGCCTTCTCGTTCATCATGCCCACGAACAGATCCACGGCTTTGGAGGGGTCGGTATCCTCGCCGTAATGCTCGGTGGCCGCCTCCATCGCGAGCGCCTTCGCCGCGTCGTTGCCGCTGCGCAGCAGCATGCCGTAGAGGATGTCGATCAGCGCGATCTCTTCGAGCGCTTCAAGGCCCATCAGCGAGCTCGTCGGCCCGAAGCCGACCACGGGACGCCAGCCGAGGGTCACGACCTTGTTCAGATCAGGCAGGTTCTCGACCGCCACGAGCGCGGTCATCAGCTTGGTGGTGCTGGCGGGGAACGCCTTTTCCTGCGCGCTGCGCTGATACAGCACCGCGCCCGTATCGACCTCCACGAGATAGAGATAGGGCGTGGTGATATCCGCGAACGGGTCCTGCCCGGAGCCGCCCTCGGCAAACGAAGCGGGCAGCAGCGAAAGCAGCATCAGTATCGAAAGAAGAATTACGAAAAAGCGTTTCATGCGCATCCCCCGAGGCATATATTAACATTATTATATCATTCGCCGGGGCGGTTGACAATAAAAAACGCAAAAATAAATCGGTGCGTGCAGCGCGCTGCGGCGGGGAACGCCCGCTAAGCGCCGTCCGCCCGTCCGCGCGCCTTGGCTCGGGCGCGAAGACCGTTTTTCGGGGGCTTTTCACCGGCGCAAAACGGTGGTATAATACTATCATCGGCAAGTATGCGGGAGCCTCCGCATGCACCGAATACGAAAAAACGGAAGTTCGGGAATATGAAGATCATCATTAAAGCGAATAAAGCCCCGCGCGCCCGGCTGACGGCGGCCTGCGCCCTGCTGCTGGCGCTGTCGATGCTGCTTACGGGCTGCACGGCCATAAGGAATTATCTCAGGGAGGCGTTCGCGACGCCCGAGCCCGCGCTTACCGCCGCGCCGGATGCGTCCGCCGAGCCCGATCCCACGAAGCAGCCGCCGCTGACCAGGCCGCCCCGCACCGTGGACGCCTTTTCGGACCTGCCCGAGCTCGAGGGCGTCCGCTACGACTATTTCGCGATCCCCGATATCATCCTCAAGCTTATGAGCAAGGCCGATATCGAGCTCTACAAGCGCGTTGTGCTCGCGTATTTCGCGGGCGAGGAGAGCGTCCCCGTCGAGCCCGGCGAGGAGGAGCATCCCGATCTTTGGCGCGTCATAGATATGTACTGCCCGGTCTTCTTCTTGGACGTGGACGATACGACCATCACCGAAACGCCGACCGAGATCGCCTGGAAATACGGTGACAAGGCCGCTCACGCCTCGAATATCGCCATGTTCGAGGAGAGGATCGACGACCTGCTCTCCTGCGTGCCCGACGAGGGCCTGCCGATAATGCGCCTGCTCGCGATGTATAAGGAATACACGAGGCAGATCGAGTACGACGGAGCGCTGACCGTCGAGGACGACGAGAGCTCGCCCTACGTCTACCGCCACAGCGTCAACGCGCTGATGGACTGCGTGGGCGTCTGCTGGTGCTTCGCAAGGGGCTTCAACTTCCTGATCTGCCAGCTCGGCTTCGAGTCAGCGACCGTGCACGGCCTGCGCGGCGGGGACGACGCGATCCACGAATGGGTCGTCTTCCGCGACGGGACCGAATGGCGCTACTGCGACCCCACCTGGGATATCTACGGCACGCTGACCTATTTCGGCTTCACCATCCGCGTGCGCGAACACTACAACTACGCCGAGAACCGCGTTTACGTGCTCGAGGGCACGCGCCTTCGGGCGTCGCGGTACTTCCCGGTCAACGATACCTTCTACAGCCCGCTCTACACGAACATCTGCTCGGGCGACGATTACCGCCTGGAGCCCGAAACCGACGAGATCGTCTTCATGCGCTCCCTCGGCCTGGGCGGGATGCAGGATACGATCAGCTTCAACGTGCTGACCGGAGAGGTCAAGTACCGGTGAACGCTTCCGACGAGCTTCTCAAAAAACGCTTTGTCGAGCTCGCGGAGCGCGCCGACCGCACGGGCTTCTTCACCTACACGCCGTTCCTCGGCCTCGCCGAGCAGGACGTGCTGATGCGCATGCGCGCTTCGCTGCCGATTCCCTTCGAGCTCTTCGGCGGCGCGGAGGGCTGCGAGAGGGTCGTCTGCCGCTTCGGCACGGAGGAGCTCTTCGGCTGCGGCGAAGGCTGGCCCATCGCGCTTTTGAAGGCCGCGCCCGTCAGCATGAGGTTCGCCGGCGCGCTCTCCCATCGGGATATCCTCGGCGCGCTGATGGCGCTCGGCATCGAAAGGAGCGGCACGGGCGATATCGTGCTGATCGAAAACACGGCGCATATCTTCTGCCTCGAACGGCTCGCGCCCTATATCGAGGAGAACTTCACCAAGGCCGCGAACACCGTTTTGAAGACCGTGCGCGAGACCGAGCTGCCCGAGGGCGAGCTCTTCCGCCTCAAAAGCGAGACGCTGAACGTCGCTTCCGCACGGCTCGACGCCGTTGCCGCCGCGTTCTGCAGGCTCTCGCGCGGGGATATCCGGGCGCTGATCGAAAAGGGCCTCGTGTTCGTGGACGGCCGCATGACCGAGAACGGCGCAAAGGAGCTTGCCCCGGACGCCGTCGTCTCTGTGCGCGGCTGCGGGCGCTTCATCTACCGCGGCGAGGACCACGTCACGAGAAAAGGCCGCAGCGCGGTCACGATAGACCGCTATATCTGAAAAATCAATGTGACCGAAAGGAGTTTTTGCAATGAAGTATTCCATCATCACCGAGGGCATGGGCTGCCCGCACTGCATCAAGAGAGTCACCAAGGCCATGGAGGGCGTCGGCGCCGAGATCCATAGGGTCGAGCTCAACGATATCTCCGTCTCCACCGACAAGGCGCCCGAGGTGCTCAGGGCAGCGATCGAGGCGCTCGGCTTCAAGGTCAAGTCCGTGACCGCCGAACCGGCCGGCCGCGCATAAGTCCGTAATGGCGGAGCCCGGCGAAAACCTCAGCGGGATCGGCGGCAAGGTCGTTATCGGCCTTTCCGGCGGCGTGGATTCCTCCGCGGCGGCGCTGCTCCTTCGCGAGCGGGGCCTTGACGTCGTGGGCGTTTTCATGAAGAACTGGGACGAGCAGGATGAGGACGGCTGCTGCACGGCGGAGCAGGATTATTCCGACGCCCGCCGCATAGCGGAGCAGATCGGCATCCCGTTCTATTCGGTCAGCTTCACGAAGGAATACGAGCGCCGCGTCTTCGCCTATTTCCTTGAGGAATACCGCCGCGGCCGCACGCCGAATCCCGACATCCTCTGCAATACCGAGATCAAGTTCAGCGCCTTCCTCGACCTCGCCATGACGATGGACGCCGCCGCGCTCGCGACGGGGCACTATGCAAGGCTCGATAAAACTGAGGGCACCAGGCTCCTGCGCGCGAGGGACGCGGGCAAGGACCAGACCTATTTCCTTGCGGGCCTCACCGAAAAGCAGCTCGAAAAGGCGCTGTTCCCGATAGGGGACCTGCAAAAGAGCGAGGTCCGGGCGATCGCCGCGCGGGCCGGGCTCGTCACCGCCGGGAAGAAGGACTCCACCGGCGTCTGCTTCATCGGCGAACGCAATTTCAAAAAATTCCTCATGCAGTACCTTCCCGCGCAGCCGGGCGACATGATCGACACCTCGGGCAGGGTCGTCGGCAGGCACGACGGGCTGATGTACTACACCATGGGCCAGCGCCGCGGCCTCGGCATAGGCGGCATGAGCGCCGGCACGGGCGAAAGCTGGTTCGTGGTGGGCAAGGACCTTAGGAACAACCGCCTTATCGTGCAGCAGGGCGAGCACGAGGAGCTGTATTCCACCGCGCTCACCGTAAATAAGCTGCACTTCATCGCGGGCGAAGCGCCTGCAAAAAGCTTCCGCTGCACCGCGAAGTTCCGATACCGCCAGCCCGACCAGGGCGTGACGGTCACACTGAACGAAAGCGGGGGAGCGACCGTCGATTTCGACCGCCCCCAGCGCGCGATAACGACGGGGCAGTGGGCCGTGCTGTACGACGGCGAGACCTGCCTCGGCGGCGGCCCGATCGACGAGGCCGTGCCGCTCAAGGCGCTTGACCCCGCCCTATTCCACTAAAAACCGATCAATTCTGATCCATCGGAGGTAAATATGGATATCCGCAAACTTATCGACCACACCCTGCTCAAGCCCGATGCGACGGCCGAGCAGATAAAGAAGATCTGCGCCGAGGCGCGTGAAAACGGCTTCATGAGCGTCTGCGTCAACCCCGCGAGGGCGGCGCTCGTGTCCGAGGAGCTAAAGGGCAGCGGCGTCAAGACCTGCTGCGTCGTCGGCTTCCCGCTCGGCGCGACACTGCCGGCCGTCAAGGCCTTCGAGGCGAACGCCGCCATCGAGGCCGGCGCCGAAGAGGTGGACATGGTCATCAATATCGGCGCCGCTAAGGACGGCGACTGGGAGCTCGTCGAGAGCGACATCAAGGCCGTCGCAGACGCGGCCGCCGGGCGCGCGCTGGTCAAAGTCATCATCGAGACCTGCCTGCTGACCGACGATGAGAAGATCCGCGCCTGCGAATGCGCGATGAGGGCCGGCGCGGACTTCGTCAAGACCTCCACCGGCTTCTCCACGGGCGGCGCCAACGCTTCGGACGTGGCCCTTATGCGCTCGGTCGTGGGCGAGAGCCTCGGCGTCAAGGCTTCGGGCGGCGTGCGCACCCCCGAGGATGCGGCCGAGATGATCGCCGCCGGCGCGAATCGCCTCGGCACCAGCAACGGCGTAAAGCTGCTCGGCTGAGCCGACCGTTTTTCGGCCCGGCTTTCGGGCGGCCATGGGCCGCCCGTGCTGCGCCGCGTGCATTTTTGGCCCGCGGCGGGGCAAAATATGCCTGTTTTTTGAAAAATAACTATTGCATTCTTTATAAAACTGTGGTATCCTTTAATAGATGCGGGAAACTGCGTTGTTTGCGATGTCTGAAATCGCTTTTGTTGTGCGGCTGACGCCGCTGTGTACCTTTGAAGAGTGGGCGAAACCCGCTCTTTAATTTTGAAGCGGGCAAAAGCCCCGCCTTTTCCGCGGAGGGACCGATTTGAAGCTGACCGACAGGATACAGGAGCTACTTGAGCCGACCGTCAAGGCCCTCGGCTACGAGCTCTACGACGTTGAATACGAAAAGGAATACGACAACTGGGTGCTGACCCTCTATATCGACCGCGAGGGCGGCGTCAGCCTCGACGACTGCGAGCTCGTCTCGAACACCGTCGATCCGATCCTCGACGAAGCCGACCCGATCGACGGCGCCTACTATCTTTCCGTAAGCTCCGTCGGCCTCGACCGCCCGCTCAAAAAGGATAAGGACTTTGACCGCAACCTCGGCAGGAAGCTCGATATCCGCCTCTACGCGCCGCTCGACGGCAAAAAGGAGCTCGTCGGAACGCTCGTTTCGTTCACCGGCGAGGAGCTGACCGTCCTTATGGAGCAGGGCGCGAAAAAGAACGAGCTGACCCTAAGCCGCAAGGCCTGCGCGCTGATAAGGCCGCATATCGATTTCTGACGGGACTTAATTTATAAAGTAATCAAATCTAAGGAGTAAAAATATGAATTCCGAGCTTATGACCGCCCTTCGGCTGATCGCCAAGGAGAGGGGCATCTCGATCGAAACGCTTGCGGACGCGATCGAGGCGGCGCTCGTCAGCGCCTACAGGAAGAACTATTCCACCAACGCCAAGGTGCGCGCCAGCCTTGACCGCGAGACCGGCAAGATCGAGATCTGGGCGTCCAAATCCGTCGTCGAGACCGTGACCGATCCCCTCAGCGAGATCTCCCTCGCGAACGCGCGCAAGATCAACCCCGCGTTCCAGATCGACGACATCGTGGAGGAGGAGGCCAGCACCAAGGAGTTCGGCCGCATCGCCGCGCAGACCGCCAAGCAGGTCGTCATGCAGCGCATCCGCGAGGCCGAGCAGGGCGCCATCTTCGAGGAGTATGCCGAGAAGGAGAACGAGGTGCTGACCGCCATCGTTCAGCGCGTCGAGAAGAACGGCGTCTTCGTCGAGCTCGGCAAGACCGACGGCGTTATCCCCATGAACGAAGTTATCGCGGGCGAGGACTACAACCCCGGCGACCGCGTCAAGGTATACGTGCTCAAGGTCCAGAAGGACACCAAGGGTCCCCAGATCATCGTTTCGAGGACGCATCCGGGCCTCGTCAAGCGCCTGTTCGAGCTTGAGATCCCCGAGATCCAGTCCGGCGTGGTCCAGATCAAGTCCATCGCCAGGGAAGCCGGCCAGCGCACCAAGATCGCCGTCATGAGCACCGATCCCCAGGTCGACGCCGTCGGCGCATGCGTCGGTCAGCGCGGCGTGCGCGTTGAACGCATCGTCAGCGAGCTTCATAATGAGAAGATGGACATCATCGAGTGGGATCCCGATATCGCGATCTACATCGCGAAGGCGCTCGGGCCCGCCAAGGTGGTCATGGTCTTCATAAACGAAAACGAGAAGGCCGCAAGGGTCATCGTGCCCGATTCCCAGCTCTCCCTCGCCATCGGCAAGGAGGGCCAGAACGCCAGGCTCGCCGCCAAGCTCACCGGCTGGAAGATCGATATCAAGAGCCAGTCCCAGGTCGAGGCCGATTCCCTGCCCGGCGATGAGGACGTCGAGGCCGAGAACGATGACGACGATCTGTTCGCGGATCTCGCCGGCGAGGACGAGGAGTAAGCGGCTTTTGCAGAGCTTATTATAACGAAAAACGGTACTGATTTTCGGAGGTCCCTTTTGCAGAAAAAGATCCCAATGCGAATGTGTGTAGGCTGCCGCACGATGACGCCCAAGCGCGAGCTCGTGCGCATCGCCTGCTCGAGCGAGGGCGAGGTCACGGTCGATCCCACCGGCAAGGCTCCCGGACGCGGCGCCTACGTCTGCCGGAAGAAGGCCTGCCTCGAACGCGCCGTCAAGTCGCGCGCGCTCGAAAGAGCGTTTTCAAGGGCGATCCGCCCGGAGGTGTTCGAGGCACTCCGCCAAAGGGTGGAAATGCTCGAAGCGGAGGACGCCTTGAAGGCTTCCGAGGAGGGAGGCGGCGCGGATGGATAACGAACGCGCAAGGGGCGTCGTGGGGCTCGCGATGAAGGCGGGCAGGCTCGTTTCCGGCGGATTCGCCGTGGAACGGGCGCTCAAGAGAGGCGCGGCGCTCGCGGTGATAGTCGATGACGAAGCATCGGAAAACACCAAAAAGCAGCTTCGGGACGCCTGCGCCTACCGAAGGATCCCGCTCTATGAGCTGGGCGGCCTCGGCAGGGCGATAGGCAGGGAGGAACGGATGGAAGCGGCGATCACCGACCGCGGCTTCGCCGAAATGCTGAAAAAGAAATTCAACGTACCGGACGAAGGGACCGGAAGCACCGAAGCGGACGGAGATTCCGCAAACAGCCGCGGGCAGGAAGAAACATCGCCCGATGGACTCAACGACGGAGGCGATGACCTATGACTAAAAACGAACTGATACAGGGAACCAATACAATACAAACCAATGCCAAAGCGCTGCTCGAAAGGGCCGCCGCTCTGCGCACCGACGCCGGCAACCTTCTGCAGACCGCAAAGCGCGCCGAAAGCGCCATGCTCACAAAGCTCAAAAACGAGGAGGAGAAGCGCCGCCAGGCCGAGATGGAGCAGCGTCGCCTCGATTTCCTCAATTCCGAGGAGCAGCACGGCGTTTACGTCAGCGATTACAGCGATATCAAGTCCGGCGAGGAGAAGCCCGTTGAGAACGAGCCCGCAAAGCCCGATGAGAAACCCGAGGCAAAGCCCGAGGTAAAGCTCGAGGAGCTGCCTGAGGAGAAGCCCGAGGTAAAGCCCGAGGAGAAGCCCGAGGAAAAGACAGAGGTCAAGCCCGAGGAGAAGCCCGAGGCGCCCGTCAGGCCCGAGAGGCCCGTCAGGCCCGAGCGCGGCGACCGCCCCGAGCGCAGGCCCCGCACCGGCGAGGACGACGCCCGCAGGCCGCGCGACCGCGGCGAGGCGAAGCCCCGCGAAGGCCGCGGCGAGACCCGCCCCGATACCGGCGACAAAAAGCCCGCCGGCAGGCCCGACAACAGGCCCGCAAGGCCGGATAAGCCCCAGGGCAGGGGCGGCAAGCCCGTGCAGGAGACGCCGGTCACGCCCAAGAAGGATACCCACAGCGGCAAGGACGCCCACGGCAAGGTCTACGTGCATACCTTCGATACCGAAGAGGGCGGCAGCAAGAACAACAAGGGCCGCAGCAAGCAGAAGCCGCGCGCGGAGATCCCGTCCGCAAGGAACTGGGAGGACGACGGCGCGCAGTACGGCTCCCGCAAGCGCAAGAACCAGCCCAAGTCCGAGCAGCATAAGCCCGAGCCCGTGGTCATCGACAAGGCCGTCATCACGACCGAGACGATCACCGTGCGCGATTTCTCCGAGAAGATCGGCAAGCCCGCCGCGGAGATCTTAAAGAAGCTGTTCATGATGAACATCATCGCGAACATCAACCAGGATATCGACTACGAGACCTGCGAGCTGATCGCCATGGACTACAATATCGAGCTCGAGCACCAGGTCGCCAAGACCTATGAGGAGGCCATGCAGGAGAACGCCGAGATCGTCGACAGGGAGGAGGACCTCAAGCCCCGTCCGCCCGTCGTCACGATCATGGGCCACGTCGACCACGGCAAGACCTCGCTGCTCGACGCCATCCGCAACACCTCGGTCACCCTGGGCGAGGCGGGCGGCATAACGCAGCATATCGGCGCCTACACCGTCAGCTGCAAGGACCCCGGCAGCAAGCAGAACAAGACCATCACCTTCATCGACACCCCCGGCCACGAGGCGTTCACCTCCATGCGCGCAAGGGGCGCCCAGGTGACGGATATCGTCATCCTCGTCGTTGCGGCGGACGACGGCATCATGCCCCAGACCGTCGAGGCGATCAACCACTCCAAGGCGGCGGGCGTTCCGATCATCGTCGCCATCAACAAGATCGACAAGCCCACGGCCAACCCCGAGCGCATAAAGCAGCAGCTCATGGAGCACGAGCTGGTCGTTGAGGAATACGGCGGAGAGACCATCTGCGTCAACGTCTCCGCGAAGAAGCAGATCAATCTGGACGGCCTGCTCGAAATGGTGCTGCTCCAGGCCGATATGCTCAATCTCAGAGCCAATCCCGACCGTCCCGCAAAGGGCACGGTCATCGAGGCTCAGCTCGACAAGGGCCGCGGCCCCGTCGCGACGGTGCTCGTGCAGAACGGCACCCTCAAGGTCGGCGATCCCATCGTCGCCGGCGTCGCCTACGGCCGCGTGCGCGCCATGATGGACGACAAGGGCAGGACCGTCAAATCGGCCGGCCCCAGCCAGCCCGTCGAGGTGCTCGGCTTCAACGAGGTGCCCTCCGCGGGCGACGTCATGAACGTTGCGGAGGTCTCCAAGAAGGTCGCCGACGAGCGCAAGAACAAGATCAAGGCCGAGCAGGCGAAGGCGCGCGAGAAGGTCAGCCTCGAGGATCTGTTCAGCCAGATCGCAGAGGGCGATATGAAGACCCTCAACGTCGTCATAAAGGCCGACGTTCACGGCTCCGTGGACGCCGTCAAGCAGGCGCTCGAAAAGCTTTCGAACGACGAGGTCCGCGTCAAGTGCATCCACGGCGCGGTCGGCGCGATCAGCGAGTCGGACGTCATGTTCGCCTCCGCATCGAACGCGATCGTCATCGGCTTCAACGTCCGTCCCGACGCCGGCGCAAGGGCGCTTGCCGAGACCGAGAAGGTCGACGTGCGCACCTACCGCATCATCTATCAGGCCATCGAGGACGTCGAGAACGCCATGAAGGGCCTGTTCAAGCCCGTCTTCAAGGAGGTCCACCTCGGCACGGTCAGCGTCCGCAGCACCTTCAAGGTCAGCTCGGTCGGCACCATCGCCGGCGCCTACGTGCAGGACGGCAAGGTCACGAGGAACGCGCTCGTCCGCGTCGTGCGCGACGGCGTGGTCATCCACGAGGGCAAGATCGCTTCCCTGCGCCGCTTCAAGGACGACGTCAAGGAGGTCGCCGCGGGCTACGAGTGCGGTATCGGCATCGAGGATTTCAACGATATCCACGAGCAGGACCAGATCGAGGCCTATATCATGGAGGAGGTAAAGCGGTAAGCGCTTTGCCCCGAAGAAGAGAACAAGCGGGGAGGGCTTTCCTCCCCGGTCAGGAGAAAAAATGCCGTCAGTCAGGTATGACAGAATAAACGAAGAGATCAAAAAGGCCCTCTCGGAGATCGTCCGCGATATGAAGGACCCCCGCATCTCGCCGATGACCACGATCCTGCTCGCCGAGGCCACCAACGACCTCAAGCTCTGCAAGGTCAAGGTCAGCGTCTACGATAAGGACGACGAGGTCCGCAAGGCCACCGTCGCCCAGCTCAACAGGGCGGAGGGCTTCATCGCGCGCGAGCTCGGCCGCCGCATCGATATCCGCAGGATCCCCACGCTGAAGTTCACTCTGGACGATTCCATCGAATACGCGGTGCATATCGCCGAGATAATCGACAGGCTCAAGGCGGAGCGCGCCGCGAACGGCAGTTCCGAGGACGGGGATGCCGAACAGGATCCCGAACGGATCGGGAAAACCGAAAAATAAAAAACGAAACGGCGGGTAGTTTTCAATGGAAGCTCAACGATGGGATTTCGGTCCCGTGATCAGTTTCATCCGCGAGGGGGAGCGCTTCACGCTGCTCTCCCATATCTCCCCGGACGGGGACACCCTCGGCTCGGCCCTGGCCATCATGCATCTGCTTGAAAGGCTGGGGAAGACCGTCGAGGCCGTCTGCGCGAACCCGGTGCCGAAGATCTATGCCTTCATGCCCGGCAGCGAAAAGGTCCTGCTGCCGGAGGATGCTAAGGGCTATGAGCGCGTGATCAGCGTCGATTGTGCGGATACGCCGCGCTTCGGCCGCGCGATCCGCTTCTTTGCCGAGGCCGGCGAGACCGCCGCGATCGACCACCACATCACCAATCCGGGCTTCGCCGGGGTGAATCTGATCGTGCCGGACGCCGCCGCCACCGCGGAGATCGTATATGAGCTGTTCCTTGCCATGGGCATGCCCGTCGATCCGGCTGTCGCTTCCTGCCTCTACACGGGGATCGTGACGGATACCGGCAATCTTTCCTACAGCAACACCACGCCGAACGCGCTTCGGATCATCGCGGACTTCGTTGAGAAGGGGCTCGTCGATATCTCCGACCTCAACCGCCGCATCTACCGCACCGTGCCCTACGCCAAGACCCGCGTGCAGGGCTGGGTGACCAGCAATATCCGCCTCGAATGCGGCGGCGCCGTCGGCATCGGCATCCTCACCAGGGCGCGCATGCTCGAATTCGGCGCCACGAACGAGGACTGCGAGGGCATCGTCGACTGCGTGCGCGATATCGACTGCGTCAAGATCGGCGTCTTCATCCGCGAGGGTGCGGACGGCAGCTACAAGGTCAGCCTCCGCAGCAAGACCGTCGGCGACGTCGGCCGCATAGCCGCAAAGCACGGCGGCGGCGGGCATGCGAGGGCTGCGGGCTACACCGCAAGGGAATCCCTCTCCACCGTCATCGCGGATATCATCGCCGAGGCCGAGGAGGAGCTGAGCCGCTGCTGAGCGCCGAAAACCGCCCGCAGGGAGAGCAGAATGCCGTTTGAAGGTATAATAAACGTCCTCAAGCCGCCCGGAATGACTTCGAGCGACGCGGTGGTGGACGTAAGACGAATATTCAATGAAAAGCGTGTGGGCCACACGGGAACGCTCGATCCCGCCGCGGCCGGAGTGCTGCCGATCTGCATCGGCAGGGCGACACGCCTTTTCGACTATCTGGTGGACAAGCAGAAGGAATACCTTGCCGAGATCCACTTCGGTATCGCGACCGACACCGGCGACGCCTTCGGGCAGGTCACTGCGCGCATGGAGCGTGAGGTCACGGCGGAGGAGCTTAAGGCCGTGCTGCCGGAATTCATCGGCGAGCAGGACCAGATACCGCCGATCTATTCCTCGCTCAGCGTGGGCGGCGTCAAGCTCTATAAGCTCGCCCGGCGCGGCGAGGTCACGGCGCCCATCGAGGAGCGCCGCCGCAGGATCGAGATAAGCGAGCTCTCCTTTATCGAGCAGCTCGGAAAAAACAGCTTCCTCATCCGCGTCCGCTGCTCGAAGGGCACCTATATCCGCACGCTCGTGACCGATATCGCGGCGAAGCTCGGCTGCCCGGCCTATATGCCGTTCCTTCTGAGGACCGCGTCGGGCAGGGCCGATCTCGCTTCGTCCCATACCATAGCGGAGCTGCGCGCGCTGAAGGAACAAGGCCTTCTTTCAAGCGTCGTCGTCCCGATGGACGAGGCCGTGCCGGATATCCCGGCCTTGCAGCTCGACGGGCTCTCCGTCCGGCAGAAGCGCCTGCTCGTAAACGGCGCGCCGATCCCGTTCGAGGGAATCGAAAACGAAAAGCCATTTAGGCTCTATATCTCGGGCGAATTCATGGGCCTTGCCGTGCTCGGCCCGGCGGGGCTCCACGTAACGGTCTGGCTCGGCGACGAAAGGCTCCAGACCGGCGAACGCGATATCGCCTCTATCGGTAAAACGGAGGAAAAGGAATGACGAAAACGGCGCTTGCCCTCGGCATGTTCGACGGGATGCATATCGGCCATAAAAAGCTGATCGATACCTGCGTGCTGCTCGCGAAGCACGCGGGGCTCGAGCCGGCCGTTTTCACGTTCTCGAACCATCCGCTCGAGCTCTTCGGCGCGCGCGTGCCCCGGCTGCTGACGAACGAGGAGCGCGCCGAGATCATGAAGCGCCTCGGCGTCAAAAAGCTGATCGAAACGGAGTTTACAAAGGAGCTCGCCTCGCTGCAGCCCGCGGCCTTCGTGGATATGCTTAAGGCCGAGACCGACCCGGGGCTGATCGTCTGCGGCTTCAACTACACCTTCGGCAGGGGCGGCAGGGGCAGCGCAGAGCTGCTCAAAAAGCTCGCTTTCGAAAGGGATATCTCCGTCGCCGTCGTCCCGCCCGTGCTGCTCAACAAACAGCCCGTTTCCTCGACCCGCATCCGCGAGCTCATCGAAAAGGGCGACGTCGCCGCCGTCCAGCTCCTGCTCGGCAGGCAGTACACGCTCTCGGGCACCGTCGTGGAGGACCGCCGAATCGGCCGCACCATCGGCTTCCCGACCGCGAATATCGACCCGGACCCGGCGCGCTGCATCCCGACCGACGGCGTCTATATCAGCATGGCGGAGCTCGACGGCAGCATCATGCCGTCGGTCACGAACATCGGCACGAATCCCACGGTCGGCGGCACGCGCCGCACGATCGAGACCCATATCATTGATTTCGACGGCGACGTCTACGGCAAGCCCCTGCGCGTGTTCTTCGTCAAGCGCCTGCGCCCCGTAATGACCTTCGCCTCGCTCGATGAACTCAAGGCGCAGATCACGAAGGACTGCGAAAAGGCAAGGCAGTATTTCGGCTGCTGAAGAAAGGAGAAAACGATGATGACGGCTGTTTTGGCAGTGATAATGCTTGTTGCGGGCTACCTTATCGGCAGCATAATGACCGCAGTGAAGATCGCCAAGGCAAGGAACAAGGATATCCGCGAATGCGGCAGCGGCAACGCGGGCTCCACCAATATCCTCAGGACCTTCGGCTGGAAATGGGGCCTTACCTGCCTGTTCTTCGACAGCCTCAAGGGCGCCGTCAGCGTCGGCCTCGGCATGGCCCTCGGCGCGCTCGCGCCCCGGCTCTTCCCGAACGCCTCGTTCATACCCGACCTCGGTCTCTTCCTCGGCTGCGTCGGCATGCTCGGCGCCGTGCTCGGGCATCTGTTCCCGCTCTTCTATCAGTTCCGCGGCGGCAAATGCGTCGCCGTCGCCCTCGGCGGCTTCCTCGTGCTCGCGCCCGTGCAGCTGCTCATCGCGCTAGCGATCGCGATCTCGCTCATCGTGATCACAAGGATGGTCTCGGTCGGCTCCGTCGTCGGCACGCTCACCGTCGCCCTGCTCGTCATCACCAAGAATTTCGGCAACATCCCGCTGATGGCCGTTTCCGTCATCACCGCGCTCATAATCGTCATCGCGCATCTGCCGAACATCCAGCGCATCATGGAGGGCCGCGAACGCCGGCTCGGCAGCATCGAATGGGAGGAGAAAAGCAAGTAAGACCCCCGCGGCCGAGGCTCATAAAAGACCTTAAATCAACCGAAAAACGCTTCCGAATAAGCCCCAACGGCGCATCCGCATAAGGAGATGCAGGTTTTCGGCAGAAACAAACCATAGAACAGAACAGATCCGCGGATAACGCAATTATCCCCGGATCTTTTCTATTTCTTATGCCGAAAACCGCGAAGCGTCTCAAAAGAGGAGATTTTTGTGTCCGGCAAGGCAAAAAGCGCAGGAATACTCGGAGCGTCTTCCGAGCATTTTTAACGCAGCCGGGCGCGAAAAGATCCCTTTTGAGGCTGTTTATCCTTATGCGGATACGCCGAAA
>JAEEGL010079687.1_pt1 | contig 27288 bp, 26 predicted proteins | sample 9134231 | NCBI WGS metagenome assembly JAEEGL01 (sample SAMN16246548, study PRJNA631951) | gut metagenome | biome: gut microbiome; feature: rumen; material: fiber-attached | host: Bos | place: Iran: Karaj | collected 2018-10
CACGAAATCTTGCAGTATTTCGCCGCCGCATGATCGAAGAAGGAAATCCTTCTTCCGCAGTACTCGAGAAAGTTTTTGGCAAAGAAGGGGCGGAAGAGTTCTTCGTTAACTGTGTGATGGCGGGATTGGATTAAAAAACTGTAGTGGTTAATAGTTTTGCTCCTTGAGGGCAGGCGAGACAGCGGGGACGGTTCTTCGCGTCTCATGAATCGGGTATTACCGGCAATCAAAAGTTGCACTTTCATGAGACACAAGAACCGTCCCCGCTGTCTTACCTGTCCCGCCATTTTTTGTGTGGAGCTGAGCGGCTGCAGTGAATTCGCGGTCGGGGACAGTTATTGGCTGCGGCGCCAATCGGCCATCCGATACATTATGAACAGCCTGAGATTCAAGAACATAGATGAATAGAAACCGTTGAATAAAGCGTAGGTTGGATACAAAATCTACGCTTTATTTTATGAAAAGTACAATATATGGCTTATAATTAATCTATATAATATCGGGATATTATCGGAATAATGTGTGGCGGACTTTGGCGCAGAATTTCGATGGTCTCTACAAGAATAGTGGGGGTTGAATTGAAAGAGAAGTTGCTATCGATTATCTATTTTCTTGCTGAGAAGGGGAAGCACTCAGGTGTAAAACGAGTTGCATTAAGAGCAAGACTTTTCCCATTTTATCAGTTTTTCTGCAAGATCTTATATAGAGTATTTGGATATTTGTACTTATATCATGTCGAATTGCCTGTTACACAAAAATGCAACTTGAGATGCAAGCACTGTGTTTTTATGATGCCATATTTTGAAAAGCCTGTTGAGTTCAGTGTTGAAGATAATCTTAAGTACATGAGAAAACTGTTTGATACCGTTGATGCTATCCAGATTTTCAGAATCCTGGGAGGAGAACCCTTCTTATATAAGAATTTAAAGCCTATTATTCAGGAGGCTTTACAATGTTCGAAAGTACGTACAGTGGAAATCGTGACAAATGGAACGTTGGTACCGCCAAAAGAATTACACGAAGTTTTAAAGAATCCCAAACTTAAAATTCAGATAAGTGATTATGGCGAATTATCTCGAAATAGGGATGCGATTAAAGAGCTTTGTGATAAAGAAGGAATCAACTGTGTGATCCGTGGTTCAAATGAAAAGAACTGGTTTGATCCCGGTGACTTGCATTTTAGAGGAAGGAATAAAAAGGAGTTACGAAAGCAGTTCAAACACTGCGGAGAGATATGTCGTAATCTCCATGATGGGAAATTGTATTTTTGTCCTAGGGCAGCATTTGGAACAAAACTTGGTATTCCGGATGTTGAGGCCGACTTTGTTGATTTTGTAAATATTGATGACAGGAAGAAGCTCAGAAATGCTGTTTATAAACTGAACCAACGAAAGAGCTTATTGGCATGCAATTATTGTGATGAAGGCACCAAAGACTATCTGCCTATACCGGTAGCGGAGCAGCTAAAATGAACGAAGATTATTTAGAAAATCCACTTGTTTCTGTAGTGATGGCATCTTTCAATGAGCCACCTGAGATTATTGGACAGGCTATAGAAAGTATTCTTGCGCAAACATATCCATATCTTGAATTTATCATAGTTGATGATAGCACAGAAAAATCAACAAAAGAAAAGATAGATTCTTATATAGATTCAAGAATTACTATAATCAGACTACAGGGACATTCGTGGTTACCAGAAAAGCTTAATGTTGGGATGCGTAAGGCAAAAGGAAAATATATAGCAAGAATGGATGCTGATGATGTCGCACTAAATGAACGGCTGGCATTGCAAGTAAAGTATTTGGAAGACCATGAGGATATATATGTATTAGGCGGACAAATTAATTTGATAAATGCTGAAGGAAAGGTGTTTTCTGAAAAGAGATATCCTTTAGGCGGATTAAAGCTTTACTTGCATTCTACATATAAAAGTCCATTTAATCATCCAAGTGTCATGTTTAGGAGAGAACTGATTTATAAAGGTTTCTATTATAGTGAGGATTTGATCAAGACTTCTGAAGACATTGATTTATGGCTTAGAGTAATCCATGAAGGATATAAAATAGCCAACATCCCTGAAAAAATCACTAACTATAGAATAAGGAATAATATGGCTAATTGGCGTGGATCCAGGGAAGAAATCTCGTATATGGCTAATGTTAGGAAAAGAACATTCTCTTGGAAGAGACCGCTTCACTCGATACTTTCGATGCTTGCGGGGATGGTATTTGTTAGTTTGCCACAAAAAGCAGTAATAAAAATGTATGAAAAGATGTATCAAAAAGATATGGAATACATTTCAGATGCGAAATAATTTGTGAGCAGTGAGGAGTACTGTTGGATAAGATATCGGTGATTACAGTTTGCTTTAATGCGGAATTAACAATAGATAATGCTATAAAGTCTGTTCTTGGTCAGACATATCCTTTTATTGAGTATATTCTGATAGACGGCAAATCAACGGATAATACTAATTATATCATTGAAAGCTATAGGGATGATTTTTTGAAAAGAGGAATAGACTTCTACCATATATCTGAGTTGGATGCTGGAATATATGATGCCATGAATAAGGGGATTGAGCTGGCAAAAGGAAATTGGATAAATTTTCTTAATTCAGATGATGAGTATTTTAATGAAAATGTATTGACGAATGTTTTTAGTGGAACATATGAAGGAATTGATTGCGTTTATGGCGATACGGTAAATGTGTTACAAGGAAAAACATATTATCGAAAGTCTTTTGATATTAAGGTTCTTTCGTATAGAAATCCTTATGTGCATCAAGCGCTGTTTGTACGCCGGGATACGATAAAAAAATATATGTTTGATATTCAATATCAATATGCTGCAGACTTTGATCAGGCAGTAAGGATGTACAAAGGAAATGTCACGTTTAAACACATAGCTTTACCAGTGTGTAGATTTTCTTTGGAAGGGAGATCTCAGAAAAATAATAATGTTACTGTAAAGGAATATGAAATTATTAGGAAACGTAATGGTATCAGGAATAATAGGATTATACGATATTTGATTTACTTTATAGTTCTGATTATTAAACAGAATAATTTCTTTTATGGATTATATGTGAGCGTTCAAAGAATGAGGAAGAGTAGCAATGAAAGTTGTACAAATTAATACTGCGTACTATCTGGGAGGGAGTACAGGAAAAATTGCAAAGGCACTATCAGAAGCAATGTTAGAAAATGGGATAGCACCATTAGTCCTCTATGGAGTTAATAGAGGGGAAAAACATGATGAATATTCTCTTTTAATAGAAAACAGATTATATAAAAGACTTAATGAGTTGGTGGCAAGAATACGAGGGAATCATGGCTTTAATAATGTGTTGGCAACAAAACGTGCTATAAGAATTATAAAAAAAGAAAAACCAGATTTAGTTCACTTACATAATTTGCATGGTTCGTACATAAATATTGAACTTTTATTTGATTATCTTTGCAAAAGTGGAATACCAGTAGTATGGACATTGCACGATTGTTGGGCGTTTACAGGACGGGGCGCAAATTACGATTATAATGAATGCTATAAATGGATTAATGGATGCAATGCTTGTAGGTATAAATGTGAGTATCCAATGACGTGGCTTATTGATTGTTGCAGGGATAATTATCACAGAAAAAGAATCAGCTACGAGGCTAACAAGAATATAAATATAGTAACACCAAGTAATTGGTTGGCTGAGGAAGTTGAAAAATCTATTTTAAAAGATAAAAAGGTTAAAATAATAAATAATGGAGTGGATTTAGGCTTATTCCACCCGCGAAAGACGGAGGTTAAAAAAGAATACAATATTGAAAAAATGATGTTGGCTGTTGCCTATAAATGGAATAGCCAAAAAGGATTTGAATATATTAAGAAAATCTCAAAGGAAATTAGTTATCCATGGACATTAGTGGTTATAGGAGTGGATGAAAAACAGAAAAAAGAATTGGCAAATTATAATTCAATTGGTATTTCAAATATTTGTGATGGAAATAGACTGGTTGAATACTATTCAGCTGCAGATGTATTTATCAATCCTACTCTGGAAGATAATTTCCCTACGGTCAATATAGAAGCATTGGCATGCGGTACTCCATGTGTCACTTTTGACACGGGAGGGGCAGGTGAGATAATCGACCAAAAAACAGGGGTTCTAATTGAAAAGAAAGAATGGAAAAAGATGATAAACGCTGCAACATCAATCGATAAGAAAGCAATGTCGGATGATTGTGTGGCGAGAGTAAAACATTTATATGATGAGAAACTGATGGCTGAACAATACATTGAAATTTACAGAAAAATGGTGGAATAAAAAATACATAGAATGATTAGACTGCAAACAAAAAAAACTATTACAATTATCATTATTTCTATTGCCATTTTAGTAGGCGAGACTATAAATGGTATCAAGCTTCCTTGGTATGTTACGTGGATAATGCTAATGCTAGTTGTTATTTCACAGGTGAGATATAAGGTACAAGAGGAAACTTGGAATTCATTAAAGACTATCATTTTTATATTTATATCTCCTTATATATTGGCCTTACTTTTTACTATTTGTGGAGGAATATGGAATGATAGCTTTTTATATACAATGCCAAGAGCTTTTTCGCTTACAATTCAGCAAGCTTTAATTCTCTTCATTGCAGGAATTATGGTGATTACATTTGAGGATGACTGCGTAAATGTTTTAGCAGATGCTATGATATTAAGCTATATCATTAGCATTGTAATAGCAATATTTGGCATGGGATTTCAGGAGATATTTAGGTATTTGAAAAATCCCTATTATTGGCAGTTTATCAACCTTGAGAAACATGGAATTAACTACTTGGAGCGTCATGACTTAGGAGCTGCAGTTGGACTAGTTATTGTTTATCAATTTTTATTATCGGAGGGAAAGAAAAATTACTTTCAGATGGGGTTTCTTGCTTTTATAGCATATGCCTGCTATAAGAGAATTGAGCTTTTTGGTGTATGCGTAACAATCTTGGTTGGTCTCATGATTCTCAAGAAAAAAAATAAGTCAAACGAATATATCATTAATACTATTTTTTTACTTGCGATGGTTTTTTGCTGGATATACATATATTTAGTTGGTTCTAAAAAAATATATATTTTAGCAAGCGCGTTGGGAATAAGTATGCGAGAACGAAAAAACTTGTTCAATTCTGTGAGCGGTTTTTATAAACTTTCTCTTACATATTTTGGACGAGGTTTTGGATTTACGGAAAAATATCTTGGTTCAATTGCAGGATCAAAAACTGCTTATAAATTGGGAAATCTTTGGATGGGACAAATGCATAATGATATTATGAGATTATATATAGAACTTGGAATGTGGGGAAGCTTTTTGTGGTTTCTTTATTTTCTTAGAGTTGTTCCTGAAAAACTAAATAAAAGGTTTGGAGGTGGCGCAAAGCTGTGCTATTTTCTCATGATGGTTTATTCTTATATCTCCTATACCATGGATAACACGCTTGATTACACTATTTTTCAGCTTTCATTATATATAATTGTGATTTTTGGATGCTTCAAGTCAAAAATGATAAATCAGGATGCAGGATGTTTGATAAATGAAAAACATAATTTAAATTGAAATTATATAAGTGAAAAAATAGCAATGATTGATAGGCTCGGTTGTGGATTAAAATAGACATGTAATAATATCGAAAACAACATTGCGGGCATTATAAGTTAGCTGTATAGAGGAAAAAATGAGACGCCTTATTTTGGTAAATACTTATTTTCAACTTATATTTGTTGCTCAGATAAGAAACACCTTGTTTATGGGGGATCAGGTTACGCTTTTAATTTCTGATCATTCTATTGGGGCAGATGATATAGCAGAAAAACTTAGTGATTATAATTTTTTTACTAAAGTTATATTTATAAAAACATATGGTGCAAAGAATGAAAGAACACTTTTACAAAGAATAAGAGATGCTTATGACATATGCTTTAGTGATAAAAATAGATACTCAATATATATAGAAGGCGCTGACGAGGCATATGATGAGTTCCTTTCATTTAACTATACTATTGAGACCATCGCTTTATTCGCTCTGTTAAGTTCAAAGAATCCTAGTATAAAGTATTCAAGATTTGAAGAAGGCATTTTAACATACAACAGTTATAAAATGCATAATTTTAAGCGCAATATAATAAAAATTGGCAGGCTTATACAAGGAAAACCTGTAATTGAAAGGGCATATTCAAACTTTTATTGCTTTTATCCTCATTTATATAAAGGGACACTAATTCCAATTAAAGTCGACTTAATAGCAAGAGAAAGCCCAATTATTCCAATGCTTTGTGATGTGTTTGGAGTTGGTTCAGAGCCTGTAAAATACAAAGAAAAATACATCTATTTCGCTAGCGTATATGATTTTGAAGGTGGTAAACCTGTTGGTGAATTTGAACTTGTGAAAGAATTGGGAAGTCGTGTTGGAATTGAAAATATAATTGTGAAAATGCATCCCAGGGATAGAAGAAATGTATATACGGAGGCAGGATTTAAGGTTGATAAGAATTCTAGGGTGCCATGGGAGATTTTGTTGATGAATGGTGATTTTTCCGACAATGTTTTTTTAACAATTAATTCAACAAGCGTTATTGCTTCTAATCTTATATTATCGGAAAAATACACTGGATATTATTTATACAGATTATGTGACATCTCTGGGAATAGTTCTGCTATAGATAATTCTAAAACCATAGAGAACCTTTTGCAGGACAAGAAGCTTTCAGATCAATTGATATCTGTAAAGATTGTTGACAAGCTAGAAGATATTTGATTGCAAATACAGGAGAATAATATGAAGGTGATTGCGGTTGTGCCGATTAAGCTAAATAATCAGAGACTTCCCAATAAAAACATAAAGAAATTTACTAATGGTAAACCTTTATGCCATTATATTCTTTCAACTTTGCTTGAGCTGGATGGTATTTCAGAGGTATGTGTTTTTTGTAGTAGTGAAGAGATTAAGAAGTACCTTCCGGAAGGTATTACTTTTGTTCAGCGCTCTAAGGAACTAGATAGTGATGCTACCAAAATGAATGATATCTTAAAGGCGTTTGCTTTAATAAAACCAGCAGATTGCTACATTATGACACATGCAACGGCTCCATTTATTTCCGCTAATTCTATAAAAAGAGGATTAAATGCTTTTTTGTCAGGGGAATATGATTCAGCGTTTTCTGTCAAATTATTACAAGATTTTTTATGGAGAAATAATAGACCATTAAATTATGACCTTGATTGTATTCCAAGAACACAGGATCTAGAGCCAATCGCAGAAGAAACAAGCGGCTTTTATATTTACAATTATGATACAATTTGTGATCTGAATAGACGAATTGGACAAAAGCCATATTTAGTTGAAGTAAGTGAAATCGAGGCTGTTGACATTGATGAACCGGAAGATTTTGTAATCGCTGATGCCATTTTTAACTTTGTATATTGCAATAAAGAAGGAGAATGTGGTAATGAATCAAATACAAATTCTTGATTGTACACTTCGTGATGGTGGCTACTGTAACAAATGGAGATTTGGATATAATAATGCAAGAAAAATAGTCAATGGAATTGCTGAGGCAGGGGTGGAATTGGTCGAATGTGGCTTTGTGTCTAACAAGGTGTCATATGATAGAGAAATAACACGCTTTGATATTGTGGAAAGAGTTACAGACATCATTCCAAAAGATGCTAAGAAAGCCAAATTTTTAGCAATGATAAATTACGGTGAATATCTTGCCGATGACATACCTTGTAATAGCCCGGAGACGATTGATGGAATCAGAGTAGCATTCCATAAGAAAGATAAAGATGCGGCAATGGACTTGTGCCAGGCTATAAAGAACAAAGGATATATGGTTTTTGTTCAGGCTATGGTGACGGTTACCTATTCAGATGAAGAATTGCTAGATATGATAAGACATGTTAATGAAATTAAACCATACGCGTTTTATATTGTTGACAGCTTTGGCATGATGAAAGAAAAAGAATTATTACGACTTTTTTATCTCATTGACCACAATCTCGCAAAAGAAATTAAGATAGGATTTCATTCTCATAATAACTTACAACTCGCGTATTCTAATGCTCAAAAACTTGTAGGAATTCAAACAAAAAGAGGAATTATCATAGATGTTTCGATTTATGGTATGGGAAGGGGAGCGGGAAATCTTAATTCTGAACTGTTTTTGGATTTTATGAATGAAAATTTGGAAAAACGGTATAATATAAATCCGATAATAGGCATAATAGATGAAATTCTTAATGAGTTTTATCAGCAGAATTACTGGGGATATTCTTTGCCAAACTATATTTCTGCTGTTCATAATGCGCATCCCAATTATGCTCGATATTTGGACGACAAGAAAACTTTGACTATCGAAGATATGGATACAATATTTAGCTACATGGATTCTAGAAAGGTTTCTTTTAATCCTGAATATGCAGAGCAATTATATATGCAATTTATGCTATCGAGAAATAGTCAAGGTAAAAATATCCTTGAATTACGTGATGCCCTGGAAGGTAAAAAAGTCATGTTGGTGGCACCAGGTAAAAACTCCGTCAAGTATGCAGACAAGATAAAAGAATATTTAAATGAGAATGTAATAACCATAAGTATTAATCATCTTCCTAATAAACTTGATCCTGATTATATATTTGTGTCTAACCTAAGAAGATTTAAGGAGCTACCCAAAGATAAACTAGAAATATGTATTGCAACTTCTAACATACAGGAAGAGGGAATGCAATATAGTGTAAAATATCAGGATCTTATTTGTAATGATGATGCGGTTAAAGATAACGCAGGGTTAATGGCAATTAAGCTTATGACACATTTTAATGTCTCTAAAGTTATGCTTGCAGGATTTGATGGATATTCACATGATATAAATGAGAATTATGGAAGTAAAGAGCTAGCATTTACCTCACGTAAAGAAGTATTAGATAAAATGAATAGAGGTATAGCGAAGGTTCTGAAAGAGTACAGTAGAGTAGTGCCTATCGAATTTATTACCGAGTCAAAATATCTTTTTTAGCTGATGAAAGGAAATGGATTTAGATTATCCCAAAACCGATATGGATGTTAGATTAAAACACTTAATCAACAATATTGGTATACTAACGCTCAGTAATTTTGCATCGAAAATTTTGGTGTTTCTATTATTGCCATTGTATACAAGTGTTCTATCAACTGGAGAGGTGGGCATCTATGATTTGGTTGTATCATCTACTCAGTTGCTGTTCCCAATCATGACTTTAAATATAACTGACGCTACAATGAGGTTTTTACTTGATAAAGATACTTCAGACAAAGAAGTATCTATTATCTCTCTGAAGTATATGATGATGGGATGTTTATTGATGCTTATTATAGCAACAATAATAGGAAGTGTTTTACCTTATAATGGTGTATGGGGGTACTGGGGGTGGATTATTTTATATGCATTTTTTTATAGCTTTAACCAGTATTTTATTCAATTTGCAAAGGGAAGAGATGACATTGCGGCGATGGGAATCGCTGGCGTACTTGGAACAGCAGTGATGGTTTTCGCAAATTGCCTGATGCTGCTTGTTTTCAAATGGCAATTGACTGGTTTTTTTATAGCAAGTATTCTAGGACAAGCAGTCCCTACTATTTATTTATTCTGCAGAATTCGCTATTGGGAGTATTTAGTATATCCAAAAGCAATAAATAAGTGTTTGCAAAAGGAGATGCTTTTGTATTCGGTGCCGCTTATAGCTACGTCAGTAGGATGGTGGGTTAATTCATCTGCAGATAAGTATGTTGTTTCTTTGTTCCATGGAGTATCTTCAAATGGTTTATTATCTGTCTCATACAAGATTCCTGCTATTATAATAGTCCTACAACAGATATTTATTCAGGCATGGCATATAACTGCTATAAAAGAATATGAAAATGAAGATTCTGATATTTTCTATAGTAAGATGTTTGAAATGGTCAATATCTTCTTGGTGATAGCATGTTCATGGATGATTATAATGACAAGAGTATTGGCTTTTATTCTTTTTAAGAAAGAGTTTTATGACGCATGGCAGTATGTTCCATTTTTGTTGATAGCAAGTATTCTTAACGGATCTGCTGGGGTATTGGGACCGATTCTGTCTGCTCAAAAAGCTTCAAAAGCTATGGCGTTGTCTGCTGTTTATGGAGCATTGGTTAATATTTTATTGAACGTGATATTAGTGTATTTTATAGGAATTCAGGGCGCAACAATAGCGACAGTGATTTCAAGTGCAACAATTTTGGCCGTTCGAAAAAAGGCTTTAAAAAAACAATTAAGAGTAGCAAAAAACAGCAGAATACAAATGACATGGTTTTTACTACTAGTGCAGGCTGTAATAGAAATATATATGCGAGGTTATGTATTGCAGATTCTTATTCTTCTGGTTATACATATTTTGCATTTTAAAACTATTATAGAGTCAATAAAATATATAATTAAGGAAAGTGGTGACAGGCACTAAATGGGCGCAAGGCCAGTAAACATCAGCACTTGCTGGAGAACAACGTTGAGGTAATGCGCGCAATACAGTTCAGGAAATCAACGACATAATAACAAAACAGCAAGGAAGCACCTGTCAACTTGAAGAAGTTTATTCGACTAATGAAGGCAGAGCTTTTGGCAAGCCACTTGCAAGAGGTGATGATTACAATTTATGAGCTTTTTTAACTTATTTGAGCATATGGACATCAACGAATATCTGACCAAATACCGCACCCTTCCGGACGCAGTCCTTCTCGACGTTCGTACCAAGGAAGAATACGCAGAAGGTTACATCCCGGGGAGCATAAACATCCCACTGGATGATATCCTGGAGGTTGAGAACATTGTTCCGGATCACGAGAAGCAGATTTTTGTTTATTGCCTTCGTGGATCAAGAAGTAAGAAGGCAGTCAGCAAGATGAAGATGTTGGGGTACAAGAACGCTGTAAGTATCGGGGGTATAGCAAGTTACAAGGGACCCTTAGGGAAGAAATAATAAGTAAAAGGGAGTATATAACAAGGTGAAGAAAAAGAGTGATGAAGAACTATTGATTGAGATGGGCTATGTTATAAGATGCCTGGATGTTTTTGATGGTAGCGTTCTGTTTCGGGGGAATAAAGGAGTGTTCAATCGAAACAAGGATGTGATAAGGCTTGAGGAAACTTATACTTTATCAGGTGCCAAGAGAGCGTTGGCCAATTTTAACAAAAAGAACACTTCGGATAATGTTTTTTACTCTATTGAAAAGTTAAGCAGCTGTTATTTTTCAGAAGATACGATTAAGTCTCCTGACAAGAATACCGCTGTCACGGATGCGATAGAAAGAATAGATCATTGTTTTAAACGTTTGGATGAACTGATCGAAGGAAATGATTTCCACAATGGCGATAAAATGCGGATAAATGAGGTAAAGAAGTCATTAAAACAGATAAAGAGATTTCTTTTTGAAATATAGTGTAAGTGCGGAACAATGTGATTAAGGAGGTAAAAAGTCATGCAATACCAGATAAGCAGTCAACCGTTTACCGTGCTCTCTCTTCGCATGGAGCCGGGAGAAGCTATTAAGTGCCAGAGCGGTGCTATGGCGTGGATGTCCAGAGGAATCAGGATGGAGACCAAGACCGGAGGGCTTGGAGGCATTTTTAAGAAAGCTCTGGTGGGGGAGTCAATTGCCCTTAACCATTATATTGCTGAGCAGGCAGGTGAGCTGACACTGGCAAAGCATTCTCCCGGCGATATTATCGCTTTTAACGTTGGAGCAATGCCTATTATTGCACAGAAGACATCCTTCCTTGCATCCGATGAGAGTGTAGACATGGATATTTTCCTGCAGCACAGAGCCGGCACAGGCTTCTTTGGCGGCGAAGGATTTTTGATGCAGAAGTTTTCCGGACAGGGTTATGTATTTCTTGAGATAGACGGAGCAGTTCAGGAGAGGACTCTTGCTGCCGGTGAACAGATGGTTATAGACAGTGGCTACGTAGCAGCAATGGAAGCCAGCTGCAGTATGCAGATCGAAACTGTAAAGGGACTTGCCAATGTGGTCCTTGGCGGAGAAGGTCTGTTTAACACAGTTGTTACAGGCCCCGGTAAGATATGGCTTCAGACTATGCCTATCAATGCCCTGGCCATGAATCTTTATCAGTATATGCCTCATCCAAGCAGTCATTGACGATATATGGTTATTTTTCATGGCTCAAACATAATAGTTGACAATCTTGTGGTCTACTACACAGCAAAAGGTAAGCTAAAGAAGTATTAAAAACATGAATGAACTCATAAGAAGGAGGACCCCTATGTCAGAGATGAACACGAAAGCAATGTACAAGTTATCCTACGGCCTTTTTGTCTGCACTGCAGCCTTTGGAGACAAGAAAAACGGCTGCATCATCAACACTGCGCTCCAGGTTGCATCGGATCCCAACACCATCTCAATTGCTGTAAACAAGGCCAACTACACCCACGACATGATAAAAGAGGCCGGGCGCTGCAACATCTCTGTCATAAGCCAGAAGGCCAGCTTTGACCTGTTTAAGCACTTCGGCTTCCAGTCCGGCAGGGATGTGGACAAGTTTGCTGACACCGACGCATTCAGATACAACACCTCGGAGGACGGCGTGCCCTATATTACAAGCGGCACCAATGCTGCTTTTGCTCTTAAGGTAAAAGAGGAAGTTGACCTGGGCTCCCATACTCTTTTTATCTGCGAGCCCATCGCCATGAGGATCCTGGATGATGCCGCTTCCTGCACCTATGAGTATTATCAGAACAACATTAAGCCCAAGCCTCAGGCAGTGGGAACTACCCCTAAGGGAGAGACTGTATGGCGCTGCACCGTCTGCGGCTATGAATACGTGGGAGAGGACATGCCTGACGATTTTGTATGTCCTATCTGCAAGCATGGCAAGGACGATTTCGAGAAGATAGTAAGATGATCTGAAACGGGAAAACAATGCGGATGCGGTGACAGGAGTGGTGGATGAGTGAGGTTATTGCCAAGGCTATCCACGAGGCTCTTTCCAAGAAATAAGGTGAAATTGCAATTTTACAATGGAAAAAATGGCAATATAATGCTATATTTATATCAGATAAATAGCAATATATTGCTATTTTCTTGCGCCAAATTGCAATTATGACGGAGAGATTGATATGGCCAATGAGAGAATTGATCAATTAAAGAAAAAAAAGACTCAGAGAAAGCTTACATATGAAGCCATCGCAAGCATGTCAGGGCTTCCGCTCAGCACAGTTCAGAAGGTAATCGGGGGAAAAATTGCATCCCCGCGGATAGAGACTATTGAGGCACTTGAGAGAGTTCTTATGGATGGCAGCAATGGGAATACAATCGGGCATCCGGAAATATCCATAGGAAATCAGGACTTTGCAGCCATAATAGAGAACGGTTTTTTCTATATCGATAAGACTCTGTTTATCAGGAAATGGTGGGAAAGTGCTGATGTGGTAACTCTTATCACCAGACCGAGAAGATTTGGCAAGACACTTAACATGAGCATGCTGGATTACTTTTTTTCCAACAAACATGAGAACAGCGCAGAGCTCTTTTACAAGCTTAATATTTGGAATGATAGTAACTATCGAAGCCTCCAGGGGCAGTTCCCGGTGCTTTTTATCAGTTTTGCCTCAGTGAAGGGAACTGACTATGAGACTGCCAGGCAACAGATCATACAGGAAATAGTCTCTCTGTATCGCAATAACGATAACCTTATAAGTGCAGATTTTGTTACGGACATGGACAGGCAGTTCTGGAATATGGTCGGTTACGATATGAACGACGCAACAGCTGCTTCTTCGATTAAGTTCCTCTGCGAACTTATGAGTAAATACTACGGAAGGAAAGTGCTCATTTTTCTTGATGAATATGATACGCCTATTCACGAGGCTTACGCAGACGGCTTCTGGGATAAGATGACCGGCTTCATCAGGAATCTTTTCAACGCCACATTTAAGACCAATAGGTATCTGGAAAGGGCGATTCTTACCGGAATTACCAGAATCAGCAAGGAATCAATTTTCTCGGATCTTAATAATCTCAAGGTTGATACTCTGACCGGAGCTAAATATGATACGGATTTTGGTTTCACGGAAGCTGAGGTAAAAGAGGCTCTTTCGGTATATGGCCGGATGGACAGATTTGCTGATGTAAAAGAGTGGTACGATGGCTTCAGAATCGGCTCTGCATCGGAGATCTATAATCCATGGTCTGTGACACAGTACCTTGATGTGGGGGTACTTGACAATTACTGGGCCAACACAAGTGAGAATTCCATAGTGGAGAAGCTCATCAGGCAAGGCAGCGTTGATGTGAAAAAAGCTATGGAAAGCCTTTTAAACGGCGAAGCAGTGCCAGCACTTATTGATGATGAGATAGTGCTTAACCTCATAGACAGGAATGAATCGGGAATCTTCAGCCTTCTTTTGGCGGCAGGCTATCTAAAGGCGGAAAAACCCTTGGAGGAAAGCCTCGGGGTTCGTAAAAAAATGCTGGTTTCCCTCACCAATCTTGAGGTAAGGCATACCTTTGAGGATATGATCAAAAGGTGGTTTGAGGGTGACGATATCAGATACAATGATTTTATCAAGGCGCTTCTTCAGAATGACGTTAAGTACATGAACTACTATATGAATGACGTTGCGCTTAACACTTTTTCAAGCTTTGACACCGGAAACAGGCCATCAGACATGACACAGCCGGAGAGGTTTTACCACGGATTTGTATTGGGGCTTATTGTGGAACTGGCTTCTGAGTATTATATAACTTCCAACAGGGAGAGCGGCTTTGGAAGATATGATGTCTGCCTGGAACCTAAGAAGGCGGGGGCACCTGCTTATGTCCTTGAGTTTAAAGTGCATGATCCTGATGAGGAGGCAACCCTTGATGATACTGTTAAAAAGGCTTTGGAACAGATAAAAGAGAAAAAATATGACGCCCAGCTGCTTAAAAGAGGAATAGACAAGAAGAACATTCATCACTATGGATTTGCCTTTGAAGGTAAAAAAGTAAAGATCGGATAAAGAATAGCAGTCTGAAAAGTGCCGGTGGCTGAGGTGTTCAGGTATTAAAAAAGATGCGAGGATGAATCATGAAAATTTCAGTTTATAACGATTGGGACCATATCCCCAAGGCAGAGGCAGCAGGCGCAGAAGAAGCAATCCTTGCCTGGGACGGAGAATACAGAAAAGGCGACATCATCGAATTTTCGGGGCTGACACCGGATGCTTTCTATGTGGTCAAGGTGGACGCCGCAGTGGATGAGGCCTTCGTATATATCACGCAGGAGACGGTTCTGTTCACAGTGCCTTTTTATGAGAAAAAAACGAGCTACAACCCGCTGGCATTCTTCGGTAACCGCCACGTTGTCACCATCAGGAAGGCCCGTGACTTCGAGATAAATTCATACAGAAATCTGGCACTCAATCCCTTCGACCAGCACGAAGTAAGCGGAGTATATCCACATGCCAGCGCCAATGTGGAGACCAGAGGAGAAGCGGTCTTTGCTGCAAGAAATGCCATCGACGGCTGCATCGCAACCCTTTCCCACGGCGAGTGGCCCTATGAGTCCTGGGGCATCAACAGGCAGGACGATGCGGAGTTTACTTTGGACTTCGGAAGACCCGTGAGCTTTGATGAGATCAGGCTGTACACCAGAGCGGATTTTCCGCATGACAATTGGTGGGTAGAGGCTACCTTCACTTTCTCCGATGGCACGAGCGAAACTGTCCATATGGATAGAAAGGTCGCTGAGCCGCACGTGTTCAAGATTTCCAGAGAAAACATAACCCGGCTGAAACTGGGGAATCTCATCAAAGCAGATGACCCAAGCCCGTTCCCTGCACTGACTCAGATAGAAGTGTACGGACAAAACAGCATCTGAGCGTTAGTCATACATTAACGATACAGACTCGTCGACATCGCACGAATTGGTACAAATATGAAATATAAGAACATTACTCCCGCCAAGTTCATATCCCGCCCCAACCGCTTCATTGCCAACATTGAGCTTGATGGCAAGGAGCTCAGCGTCCATGTCAAAAACACCGGAAGATGCAGGGAACTTCTGATCCCGGGCTGCGAGGTGTATCTGGAGAAGTCTGATAATCCCGAGAGGAAGACTCCCTATGACCTGGTGGCGGTGAAAAAAGATGGCAAGATAATCAACATTGATTCCCAGGCCCCTAACGCAGTGGTAAAAGAATACCTGAACAGCCTTGGGGAATACAGCCTTGTAAAGCCTGAGTACAAATACGGTGATTCCAGAATAGATTTTTACATGGAGAAAAAATCAGATGCAGCCCCGGACGCAGAGCCTGAGCGCTATCTCATGGAAGTAAAGGGCTGCACTCTGTTCAGAGACGGAGTCGGATATTTCCCCGATGCCCCTACAGAGCGCGGCGCCAAGCACCTCCGGGAGCTTACAGCTGCTGTGAAAAAGGGGTATCATGCCATGATCGCCTTTGTCATTCAGGGCGAAGGGATCTTGGAAGTACGGCCTAACACGGATACCGATCCGGAGTTTGCCAAGGCTTTTTATAAAGCACAAAAGACAGGTGTGGAAGTCGTTTTTTACAAATGCAAGGTCACTGCGGATTCTATTGTAATAGAATAGTCGTCCTTATACCGGGCTTACCATTTGTTTTTTAGTACATCGCCCTTTAGATAGAGGCTTCCCTTAACATTTTCCTGTATCGGAGTAATAAGGTGCTGTTCCTTTAGATAGGCCAGGTTCTGACGTGAGCATTGAAGCTCTTCGCAGCATGCGGCGGTGTCCAGGAGGTTTTTTCGAGAGAAGGTAAGAAGCTCCTTAAAGCTAATTGGCAGCGTTTTTCCGTGCTTGTACAGAACATGCGCGGGTATATCGATGGAGTCATTGAAGGTGGCACTGTAGCCTCCGCATCCAACTTTTCCGGATTCGAAGAGAAGACTGTTTCGCATTATTTTGGTAATATCTCTTTCGGGAGGGCATTTTGCCAAGTCCACCAGTTTCATGGTTTCATCTGCAAAGATGCAGAGCAGACGATTATTATTAAGGACCACCAGATCTTTTAGATTCCGGTGGCTTCTTTTTTCTACAAAAGCTGGAAGTATATCCGTCTTTCGGATATGGTAGTTGTCTTGAGAACAGCGTCCTTCCGAAATCTCCAGCATTTTCATTTCATCATATTCCTTTAGTCTGTGTGTGGACAGAATTGAATTGATGTTTTGTCTACCGGTAGGGATCAATCTTTCATGGACCCAGAGGAGGCTGATATCTTTTGGAATGGTGAAGATCCCTTTTTTGACATAAGAAGTCAGAAGAAGAGGAGCATTCCATTCATCGAGTCCTTCGCACAGCTCAATAATAAAACTTTTTTCTTTCTCATAATACAGGAGAGCACCTATCAGCAACTCCGGGGATTCATCAATTATTTCAAAGACTTTCATATACCTTCATCCTTTCGGTGATCATTTCCCAGATCTTATCCATAAAAATCTCTGACAGGATGTTCTCAAGACCGGAAAAGAGTACATCCTTATCCGATGTTTTCAGCTTCTTTTTTATTAACTTTTGAGGATTCTTGATCAGAGCAAGGTTTTCGTAGCAGGAATGACTTCCGATGAAATTGTTGCAGGGCAAGTCCTTCATGATATCAAAGGCATGGGCTTCATCATCGTCTCTGCAGGAGTACATAAGTGTCAGGCCGTGATCGAATAACGGAGCTATTCTGAGGGTGCGGGCACGGGAATTTCTGAGGACTTCTATGTTAGCGCCATGTCTGTCTCTGTTTAAGAGTAAATAATCAACCAGGATCATTTCGTCAATGTATTTCTGCCAGCCCTGTCTTACGCAGAAATCATAGTGGGACTCTCCGGGAAAAGAGTTGGTTCGATAGTAGTCATCAAGTGCAACCTTGCTTTCTCCCGGCTTTTTGAAATCTTCAGAGGAACACAGCCATGTGTTAAAAACATTGCCTTCTATTTCTATATCTGCATTGATCAACTCATACTCAAGATGTTCGATGCCAAGGATTGTAAGGAGTCTGTCTGCAATTATCTCATTGACGCATTCATGACCAACAACACCTTTTACAGGGTCAAAATTCGATAGCTTATAGTATTTTTTTCTGCCCTCAATAGAAGAGGTTGCCTTTAAAAAGTTCCCGGCAGTACCGCTGGAACTGCGTATGTGAGACCAATTAAGGTAGGTAAGATCCTGCTTGCTTTGTATTATTTTAGCCATTGCTGCATCTCTCTTTCTGGATTTAATTTGACGTGCGTCAAATATATTACAATACAATTATAAATAAACATTTGACGTGCGTCAAATTAAATTAGAATGATTGCTAATGCATAGTCTGCACACTGCTGACGCATTCATGGTATAATAATTATTGAAATTAACATTACAATGTGTATAAATATACATGTTGCGGCGTTTTTTATAAGGTAAAAAGCGTGAAAATGAAGAAGGAAACGAATATAAGGAGGCAGAACTATGGCAGACAACAAATGGAGATGCAGAGCAGAAGACTTAAAAGGTACCGAGACCGAGAAGAACCTTCTGGCAGCCTTTGCCGGAGAATCTGAGGCGAGAAACAAGTATACCTTTTTCGCATCCAAGGCAAAGAAAGAAGGCTATGTTCAGATTTCTAACATTTTTGCCGAGACAGCGGCCAACGAGAAGGAACATGCCGAGATCTGGTACAAGATCCTGACAGGGATCGGAACCACAGTGGACTGCCTCAAGGACGCAGCTGACGGCGAGGCCTATGAGTGGAAGGAAATGTATCCCTCTTTTGCCAAAAAGGCCAGAGAAGAGGGCTTTGATGAGATCGCAGAGCTCTTTGAGGGCGTAGCTGCAATAGAAAAAGAGCATGAGGAGCGTTATCGTAAGCTCCTTAAGAATGTAGAGGACAAGCTGGTATTCTCCCGTGACGGTGACTGCGTATGGCAGTGCAGCAACTGCGGACACATCGTTATCGGCAAGGAAGCTCCTGAGGTGTGCCCGGTCTGCAACCATCCGAGGGACTACTTCCAGCTTAAGGCTGAGAATTACTGATCTCGCCACAGGAAAGCCACTGACCATGAGTAAATATTCATTTTGAAAAGGAGGAACCTGAATGTCAGAGATGAACCCAAAAGCAATGTACAAATTGTCCTATGGTCTCTTCGTATGCACCGCCGTTGTGGGTGATAAGAAGAACGGCTGCATAATAAATACTGCGATTCAGGTGGCATCGGACCCTAACCGCATTTCCATCGCAGTGAACAAGGCCAATTACACCCATGACATGATAAAAGAGTCCCACCGCTGCAATATCTCTGTTATCAGCCAGAAAGCAACCTTTGACATGTTTAAACATTTCGGATTCCAGTCAGGACGAGATGTGGATAAATTCGCAGACACCTCCGCCTTTACCTATAACACCTCAGAGGACGGTGTGCCCTATATCACCAGCGGCACCAACGCTGCGTTTGCCCTTAAGGTGGAGCAGGAGGTAGATCTTGGTTCTCACACTCTTTTCATCTGCGATCCGCTGGCCATGAGACTTCTGGACGATGCTCCCTCCTGCACCTACGAGTATTATCAGAACAATATCAAGCCCAAGCCCCAGGCAGTCGGTACAACTCCCAAGGGCGAGACCGTATGGCGCTGTACAGTATGCGGCTATGAGTACGTGGGAGAGGAGCTTCCCGATGATTTCGTATGTCCTATCTGCAAACACGGCAAGGACGACTTTGAAAAGATAGTCAGATAGTAAGATGATCAGCTTATATGTCACCTCTTCTTATATATGATATAATTGAAAAGTAGTCAATAAATAGACTGCATAACAAATATGAGAGAGGTGATTTTATGAGCAGAGTATCAGAGGTAACCAACTTACAGCAGCAGAGAATCAAAGAGATGCAGGAGCGCATGAAGGATGCGAACATGACCGATGACAAGAGAATGCAGCTCATGATTCAGAATATGACACAGACTCTTAACGATATATCCCACACACTGGCTATTATCGCTGACAAGAAGTGATGATGTAGATAGGGCCGGTTTTTATACCAATGGGGACGGTTCTGTTTGGTAAATTTTGCGAGCAAAATATACCAAACAGAACCGTCCCCATTGGTATAAAAACCGGCCCGTGGTGTAATTTTTTCCACATAATGTTCGTCAATCCGGCTTGAACAAAAACTAAAATGAGTGTTACGCTATTTATTATTAACAATCTAAGGAGAAGTATTTATTATGAAAGACAACAATTGCGGATATTGCGTAGGCGGTGAGCCCCTCGCAAAATTTGGCATCAAGATCTGCGACCTCACTGTAAGCCAGCTCATTCTTTTCAAGGAGCAGAGCCACAAGGGCAGATGCATCGTGGCCTACAAGGATCACGTAAGTGAGATCGTCGATATATCAGATGAGGAGAGAAATGCATTTTTTGCCGATGTGAACAGAGCTGCCAAGGCTATTCACAAGGCATTTAACCCCGACAAGGTTAACTATGGTGCCTATGGCGACACCGGCTGCCACCTCCACATGCACCTTTGTCCCAAGTACAAGGACGAGTTTGAGTGGGGCGGCGTATTCGAGATGAATCCTCAGAAGGTGTTCCTTACTGATGAGGAATATGCTGAGATGATCGAGAAGATCAAAGCTAATCTTTAATTATTAGCTATGAAGAGAATGGAAGGCTTCCAATTCTTTTCTGGTTTCAATAAGAGCATCTAAGGTAGTGGGATTTTTTGAGGGAAAATTAAACATTTCCTCAAGAAATCCCTGTTCTTTTGCAATCTCCCAGCTCATGGGGTAAACCAGCTCGAAGGTAAGAGCGATGTGGCCGATAAGGTGGTCTGCGGGAGTCTTCATAATGTCCCTGAACACGGCAATGTGCTGTCTCACCTGTTCCATTACTGCGTAAGTCACACCGCAGCCTACCATTTCCTCTTTTGACACGTTGTAGATCTCCTCCATGGGTGTTTCCACGTTGACCCTGAGGATATCCACCTTGTCAGCGTCTCGCAGGATATTGCAAAAAACAAGTTCTTTTCCCGTTATATCTTCGCGGATGCGGTATTTGTTGTGCTGCCTTATAACAGTCTCCAGCACCTCATCAAGCGATCTGTCATCGCAGAACCTCTCGATCAACCTCTCTTTTCCAAAAAGAAGATCTGCCCCAAACTCAGCGTGATCCACGGACTTGGAATCAATGAAGGTATTGTATTTGCGAACCTGTTCAAATCGTCCGATGTCATGCAGCATTCCCGATAGCCAGGCAAAATCCGCCTCTTCCTCGGTCAGATGAATGGATCCCGCAATCTTTTCGCAGAAATCAGCAACTCTGTAGGTGTGGGCAATCTTAAGGGCAATCTTTGGATCCTTGGGATCGTAATTTCTTGTATATTCAGCAAACTGTGTAAGTACTCTTTTTCTATCAATCATAGTTTTTGTTAATCAAAAAATCTCTTTTGAATCTCCTTTGTAAGCTTACTCTATGATAACAGAAAATCGGTTCAAGGACATAATTTACGATTTTACGTTTTTTTAATTGGAATTAGACGCGGCAGCGGTTCATAATTAACATAGGATAATAAGCAAATTGTCGTTTTTTCATTGACGCGAAGGAGTTTTTATGAATCTTGCGGAAAAACACATATATGAGAGAAATAAGCTTGCACTTAAATATGCCCTGGTTATCCAGGCTTTTATAATTGCATCCACTGTGGTCTATGCTGCGGAAAGAGTAGGCTTTATGACCACCACAACGATGCTGATCCCTCAGATCATCGCACTGATGGGCTCCATCTACAGCTATGTAAGATACAGCAAGAGAACCAGAGGCAAATATATCATGATGGCCTGCCTGTGCTTTAGCTATCTTATCGTTATGCTGGGAAATATTCACGTGCCCTACCTGTGGGCCTTTGCTCCGGGCCTTGTTATCATGAGCCTTCTGTACGCGGATAACAAGCTTACGATCATTGTAGGCGCAGTTGTAACCACCATAAATGTAGTTTACCTTCCGCTTTTTTTTACCTATTCGGTAGAAGCTGCGGACAGAAAAAACATGGTGCTTACCGATGCGGTATTTTCCCTGCTGGCAGCTATCATGGGCGCTTTTTATGCAAGGCTCAGCAGCAGGCACAACACAGAGACCGTGGAAGAGATCCAGGCTGCGGCGGCTCAGCAGCAAAAGGATGCTGAGGTCATGCTAAACGTAGGGCAACAGATTGCAGCTAAGCTTGAGGATGCCAACGATGCCATGGAGGCCCTTGCGGATAAGGTTACTTCCAGCGCCGAGGCCTCTGAGCAGATATCCCAGTCGGTTACCCTCACTGCACAGTCCATACAGACCCAGACCGAGATGAATTCCAGCATCACTGAGGCTCTGGATGAGATTGCCCGCCAGGCCGGTGCCATGAGAGAAAATGCCACTGAAGTTACCGATAATATCAACGACGGCAACAAGCTTGTTAAGGACCTTCGGGCTAAATCCGACGAAGCCTCGACTATTAATGCCGAGACCGCGGAGATGACCACCAACCTCCAGCAGTCTGCAGGTACTGTAAAAGAGATTGTTAATACGATCCTGAGTATTTCCGGCCAGACCAACCTCCTTGCCCTCAACGCATCCATCGAGGCCGCAAGAGCTGGAGAAGCAGGTAAAGGCTTCGCTGTTGTTGCGGATGAGATCCGTGCCCTCTCAGAGCATACCAAGGAATCCGCAGAGCAGATAGCCTCCACAATTGATGACCTTATAGGCAAAGTAGATACTGCCTCCAATAATATGCAAAAATCCGTAGAATCCGCCAATCAGCAAGGCGAGCTGATCGCAGAGACGGGTGAGAAGTTTGAAGATATCCTCACCAAGGTGACAGAGCTTACAGACCGTGCTTCCAGAATCTCCGAAAGTGTTGATGACTGCGTAAATGCCAACACCAAGGTTATGGACGCCATCAGTAACCTCTCCGCAACTTCAGAGGAGGTTGCAGCTTCCGCCCAGTCCAGCATTGAGATAAGTCAGGACTGCGAAAAGGATATGAAGACCACAGAGGACATCCTTCGCAAGATCCTTGAAATCAGCCGCAGCACAAGCAAGAAGTAGGTGGTAGCTGAAATGCAGATGGATACTGATTTAGAGCCAAATTGGGGTCAGACCCCAATTTTGGCTCTTTATTTTGGCATTTTTAATTAAGCTATCTATGGCAGCAGAAACTAAGATATAATCAAAATAGACTTTAATAGAGAATAGGAAAAAGGAAATGAATACGACAACAATAGAGACAGGTAACCGTGATGAGGCAGTTAAGGTCAGACTGACCCTTAAGGAGTGCCTCATAGGTGAGCCTCAGTTTTATAAAAGAGTAGCAATGGTGGTACTTCCCATGATCGTCCAGAACACCTTGAGTAACATAGTGGGACTTCTGGACAACATCATGGTGGGACAGGTGGGAACCCTCTCCATGTCTGCAGTTGCCATCGTCAATCAGATACTTTTCATATTTTACCTGTGCATTTGGGGATCCCTTGCAGGCGCAGGTATATTCAGCACGCAGTTTTTTGGAAAAGGAGATTATGAAGGAGTCCGCTATGCCATAAGATTCAAGCTGATAACTGCCCTTACGATTCTGTCTATAGCATTGCTGGTGCTGTACTTCAACTCACAGCGCCTGGTGGGGCTGTATATCTCCAGTGATACTCCGCCTGCTGATGCTGCAACTACGCTTAGCTACGGCATTTCTTACATGAATATCATGCTGATAGGCCTGATCCCATTTAGCCTTACCCAGGTCTACGCCAGCGCCATGAGAGAGTCCGGCAAGACAATTCTTCCCATGCTGGCCGGTATGACAGCTATGCTGGTGAACTTTGTATTCAATGCGCTCCTGATCTTTGGTCTCTTCGGCTTTCCCAAGCTGGGAGTTCTGGGTGCTGCCGTCGCTACGGTCATTTCAAGATTCGTGGAATTTAGCATTGTAGTGACAGGAGCACACAAAAAGAATACGAAATACAGCTTTTTCAAGGGCCTCTACAAAAACTTCAGAATTCCGACGCACCTTATCTGGCCCATCATGTCCAGGTCTCTGCCACTTCTTTGCAACGAATTTTTGTGGAGCCTTGGCCAGGCTTTTTTGCTGCAGGCCTATTCTGTAAGAGGAATTGCGGTAATAGCAGCCATGAACATCAGCGGAACTATATCCCAGATCTTCAATGAGGTCTTTTTGTCCATCGGAAACTCAGCGGGAATCATTGTTGGCCAGGAGCTTGGCGCTGACAGGCTCGTTTCCGCAAGGCGCACAGCCTGGAGAATGGCTGCCCTTAGCGTTCTTAGCACTATTATAATGGGAGGCCTTCTTGCCATTTGCTCGCCTATCATTCCTCAGTTTTACAATATTGAGCCCGACATCAGACAGCTGGCCTCAAGGTATATTCTGGTGGTGGCCTTCGTTATGCCGATCCACTCCTTTGCCCACGTTTCCTATTTCACATTAAGATCCGGCGGCAAAACCCTTGTAACCTTCCTGTTCGACAGCTGCTTCACCTGGGCAGTTAGCGTTCCTGCGGCATACATCCTCAGCAGATATACCAATATCTACGTGGTCAACGTATTTATGATCGTATGTCTCCTTGACCTTATCAAATGTACCATCGGCTTCATCCTCGTTAAGAGCGGAGTCTGGGTAAGAAACATAGTAAAGGCGGCCTGACATGCCTGTTCGTTTATCAGCTTATTTGAAAAAAGCATATGGCGAAAAAATATACCGTCTCTCCCTGTCCTCGGGCTGCTCCTGCCCAAACCGGGACGGCACCGTCAAAGGCGCTGACGGAGCACCTTCCTATAGGGGCTGCACTTTCTGCTCAGAGGGCGGCTCCGGGGAATTTGCGGAGGTGGTATACAGTCCTGAAGCAATCTCGCAGCAGCTTGACCGGGCAAAAGAGCGCATTGCGGCAAAGACGGATGCCAGGCGCTTCATCGCCTATTTCCAGTCCTATACCAACACCTACGGTGACCCTGACAGGCTTTTTGCCCTGTACAAAGAGGTAATAGAGCGTGAAGAAATCGAGATCCTGTCCATCGGAACAAGGCCCGACTGCCTTGGACCGGAGATTATGGATATGCTGGTAGGACTTAATGCCATTAAGCCTGTCTGGGTTGAACTGGGACTTCAGACCATTCACGAAAGCACCGCAAAGCATATAAACAGAGGATATGAACTGTCTGTTTTTGAAGATGCTTACAAAAGGCTCAAGGAGGCAGGAATAACAGTCATTGTTCACATAATTCTCGGCCTTCCGGGGGAATCAGAGAATGACATGCTGGAAACCGTGCGCTATCTTGCAGCGCTCACACCAACTCTTGATGGCATCAAGCTCCAGAACCTGAACATTCTAAAAGGAACCGTGGTGGCAGAAGAATACGACAGCTACTTGCAAGCTCCCAAGGAGTCTGAGTACCCCTTCCATATCATGTCCATGGAGGAATACACAGACCTTATCGCTAAGTGCCTGAGGCTTCTGCCAAAGAGCACCGTTGTCCACAGAATGACCGGAGACGGCCCCAGAAGCATTCTGGTGGAACCACTGTGGGTTACGGATAAGAAACGGGTAATAAATATGCTTTCAAAAAAGTGCGGAGAGATATTTGAAAAAGATGAAGAAGAGATGGGAAATTACTAACTTCATAAGGCTGGTTATCACATTGACTCTTGTAGTTGTTCTCGGAATGACACTTGTGTCATGCGGTAAAGAAGGCAATGCCACCGGCGAAACAGTAGCTGACGGGGAAAACTTAGAGTCAGCAGCATCCTCAGAAAGCTTATCTCAAGAAACTTCACCTGAGACCCTCAAATCGGAATCAGATAAAAAGAATGGCTCATCCGATTCAATTCCTGACATAACTGTCTCGGATAAAGCGCTGACCTTCACAGCCCTCAAAGTCGGAGCAGCAGATGCATTTGTCCTTCGGAGCGCAGATCACGTCACCGTAATAGATACTGCGACAGATAAAAAAGCTGACATACTTGTCAATTTCTTAAACAAGCAGGGCATTACCAGAATCGATGAACTGATAATCACCCATTTTGACAAGGATCACGTCGGTGGAGCAGATCAGATCATCAATTCTTTTGATATCGGAACAATCTACACCACCTACCGCAGTAAAGACTCAGACCAGATTGATGAGTACGATGCTGCCATGAAATTACATGGCCTCACTGAGAATGTGGTAACCTCTGAGCTTAGTTACCAGGTCGGTGACGTGTCCTATACTATCTATCCGCCCCAGTCACCTTCATATCCCGATAAGGAGAGCAACAACTCATCCCTGGTGGTCAAAGTAACTTTCGGCGATAACAGCATCCTCTTTGCCGGCGACGCAGAATCCGCCCGTCTTTCAGAACTTCTTGCTAATTCCGACCTCTCTGCCACAATACTCAAGGTCCCTCATCACGGCCGATACTGCGACAAGACAGAGGCCTTCATTAAGCGCGTATCACCCACCTATGCTGTCATCACCTCCAGCATAGGCGAACCCGAGGATCAGCAGACAGTTAATAGCCTTGCAGCAAATGGTGCGACCACCTTCCTCACCCGCGACGGCTCCATAACCTTCACTATCACCAAAGACTCCATCGATTACCTCCAATGGCGCAGCCTGGACTGATCCGCGATTGCAGATAGTAGGCGCAATTCTACTATGCCCCAACGGCAATATCACAACATACGAATTATCTTCATCTTTTAACCCGAATAGTACTTGCAACCGTACGCCACCCTTGACAGCACTAAGAATAATTGCTGCGTCATCTCTACCGACGGCAAGGAACTCAGGAACACTCTAATTCATTCACCGTCGCGACCGGTATTCTAGCAATTATTCCCAGCACCATCAAGGGCAAGCCGCTCCCGCGGTGGCTATTCCCATACCTCCGGCTCCGAATCTAGGAACAATCTCCACTTCCCTCCGCTTTAATCACCTTGCCCCCGCGATTGAAGATAGTAGGCGCAATTCTACTATGCCCCCACCCCTAACATCCGACACTAATTGGATTTTCACGAAGCACCACGGTTAGGTTCAAAGAGTAGAGGACAACAGGCAAGCCCGGGAAGGTAGGGAAGACGGATTGCAGCAGTAAAAAATTTTGTCTTATAACGCTGAGGTGAATTTAAGAGCGCCACAGACGGACAGGCGGGTGACTGTTCTGAACAGGGTGAAAGGAGACCGCCTGGCTGTATGGGGTGCCTTAAATTCCC
>JAEEGL011707070.1_pt1 | contig 27288 bp, 25 predicted proteins | sample 9134231 | NCBI WGS metagenome assembly JAEEGL01 (sample SAMN16246548, study PRJNA631951) | gut metagenome | biome: gut microbiome; feature: rumen; material: fiber-attached | host: Bos | place: Iran: Karaj | collected 2018-10
AATATCAGCATCACCCCATACAACGACGGCAAAGATGACGTTACCTTCCCAGAAGCAAAGCTCGGCAAGGTCACTGTTAGCAGCGTCACTAACGTCAAGACTCAGCCAATCTACGAAAGCATGGAATTCTTCGGCGGTATCCATCTTGGCAGCACCCGCGAAGACCTCGTCAAGGCTTTCGGCGAACCGACCGATACTCATGAATATGATAACTACAAGGGCGGTAAGTACGAAAAAATCGAGTACCAGGCAAAAACCTGGAAGACCTTCGAATTCAAGGTCGAAGACGGCAAAGTTACCGAAATCTCTTGGGTTAACTACGGCGGCCTCAACCGTTAATTAACGCCAACAAAAATATCTCCCTCACGGGAGATATTTTTTATTTCACGATTTTCTTTAACGCCTTTTTAATCTCGTCTAGCTCGTAATACGGATGCGCGCCGTCGGCACGCTCAATTGTTTTCTCGTTTCCTTTACCGAGGAAAAGCACCGTATCGCCAGGCTTTGCCGTCTTGCAAGCGAGTAAAATTGCCTTCGGGCGATTCTGCTCAATCAGAAGCTCCGTCTTTGGCGATTCTTTTACGCCTTCGGCAATCATATTAATAATCTCCATGCCCGGCGTATCGCGATCGTCCTCTTCGGTGAGCACGACAATATCTGCATATTTACCTGCAATCTGACCCTGTGGTTTGCGTTTGCTTGGGTCGCGACGACCACCCGCCGAACCAAACATTACAATCAAACGACCTTTCGTTGCCTTCTTCATATCTGGCAAAAGCTTCTCAAATGCATCTGGCGTATGTGCATAATCCATAATCGCCGTAAAATTTTGCCCCATATCAATGCGCACCATGCGGCCCTCCACCTCAGTGAGCGCATAAATGCCGTCGGCAATTTCTTTGCCGGTCAGACCCAAACGGCGACCAACCGCCACGCAGGCCAGGGAATTAGACACATTAAACTTGCCCGCAATTTGCGTCCGAATTTTCAAGCCATCATTCGTCGTATATTCGACTCCATCCGGCATCAACTTCACCTTTTCGGCCTTCAACTTACCGTGCTCAACACCATAAGTCATATATTTATCGACATCCTTCTCAAAGAACTTCGCCGAAGGATCGTCCGCATTAATCACGCCAAACTTCGCCTTCTTAAAGAGTTTGCGCTTGGCGTCGCGATAACGTTCGAAGGTCTTGTGGTAATCAAGATGCTCGTGCGTCACATTTGTCATCACAGCAATATCGATCGGGATACCGAGGTCACGGTGCTGCGCCAAAGCATGGCTCGTTAGCTCGAGTACGAGATACTCCGCGCCCGCATCAACAATCTTCTGGATACGTTCATTCAGGAGCTTCACGTCGACCGTGGTCATATGCTCCATCTGCTCATGAATCTTGTCTACGCCCCAACCAACCGTCGTCATCACGCCAGTCTTATGGCCGGCATTATTGAGCATTTTCCAAATCATAAATGAGGTAGTCGTCTTACCATTTGTGCCAGTCACACCAATCACGGTAATCTTCTTGCCAGGAAAGCCCTTCAGCGATCCAAACAATGCCGCCTTGCCAATATGGTAAGGAATTGTCATCGAATCATAAAACGGAATTTTTTCTTTAATACCCATACCTACATTTTACCACGCATCAAAAATCCCCCTCGGAAGGGGGATTTTAATGTTATAGTGTCGAGAAGCTATCCTTAACAAATACTTTTTTGCCTAAGTAATCGAGCGATTTCACTTCTAGCTCTGCGTCGCCCTTTTCGCCATGCTCATTACTCCACGCCTGCTGCCAACTGTAGAAATAAATATACCCACCGTTGTTTGGAATTTCATAAATCAAATCCGGCGCGCTACCAACGTTTTCGAGGTTCTTCTTAGTCTTACTATATTCAATGACGCCCATACCCCAATCGTTCTTGTTCGGATTAGCAAATTCTGGCAATGTCGTACGGTTAATCGACGGATCGAGCGCCCAGAGCGTTAACTGATTCGTCGTAGCGTCATAAAGATAAGAAACGGACTTAGCGCCGTTAGTGTTAATTTTTACACCCCAAGAAGGCATATAAATATATCCGCTCTGAAGTTTCGGCGCAGCCTGACCTGGCGTCACCGACGCATTCTTCAAAGTGGCAATTTCTTCGTCCTTCTTCGTAATATCCGCTTCGAGCTCAGCAATATTCTCGTCTTTTTTGCTAATCTCGGTCTCATTGTTCAGCATTTTATCGCCGTTCGTATTATTGCTAATGACCATCATCGTGGCGAACACACCAGCACCAATCAATAGCACAAAAAGGATAATCGACGTAACCATCCATCCTTTACCACCTTTTTTCTCAGCGCGTGGCGGTTTGTAATCGCCATTCAAGCGCGCATCAAATGAATCTTCCATTCGTATTCCTCTTTAATTTGCTCTTATTATAGCATAAGCGTAATTCATTAATTCAATTAGCACTCGATGCTTGACAGTGCTAATTTATCGCTCTATACTAGGGGTAGAAATAATTTTCAGGAGGAAATTACCATATGTCTATCAAGCCTCTCGCTGACCGCGTTGTCGCCAAAAAAGACGCCGCCACCAGCACGACCACATCGGGCATCTTGCTTGGGTCGTCAAAAGAAAAATCCACTACCGCTACGATTGAATCCGTCGGCCCAGACGTAAAATCCGTCAAAAAAGGCGATCGTATCCTTTATCGCGAATACTCCGCCACCGACGTCAAATACGACGGCACGGACTATCTCATTATTAAAGAAGAAGACATTTTAGCAACACTATAAGGAGTATCTATGGCAAAGAAAGTTTTCTATGATGCCGAAGCCCGCGAGAAAGTTCTCGGCGGCGCCAAGGCGCTTTATGACGCAGTCAAGGTTACCTTTGGTCCAAAGGGCCGCAATGTCGTAATCGAAAAAAGCTACGGCGCACCAACTATCACCCATGATGGCGTCACCGTCGCCGAAGCCGTTGATCTCGGCAACGAAGACGACGAAACCCTCGGCTACCAGATGGGCGCCAAACTCATTAAGTCTGCCGCACAGAAGCTCAACAAGGTCGCCGGCGACGGCACCACTACCGTTACGGTTTTGACTTACAACATTCTCGCCGAAGCAAACAAGCTCATCGCTGCTGGCCACAATCCAATGGATCTCAGAAAGGGCATTGAAGCTGCCGGCGCCGAAATCGTCAAAGGCATCAACAAAATCGCCGAACAAATCGAAGGTGACGATTCAAAGGTTGCCGAAGTCGCCACAATCTCCGCTGGCGACGCCGAAATCGGCAAGCTCATCGCTAATGTCATTTCCAAAATCGGCAAAGATGGCGTCGTAACCGTTGAGCAAGGCCAAGGCCTCGAGATGCAATCCGAGATTACCGAAGGCTACACTTACGACAAGGGTTACGCTTCGCCATTCTTTGTCACTGACACTCAGCGCCAAGAGGCAATCTTCGAGAAACCATCTATTCTCATCACCGATAAAAAGATTTCTGCCGTCAACGACATCGTTCCGTTCCTCGAAAAAATGGCCCAAACCGGTCGCAAAGATCTCGTCATTATCGCCGAAGAAGTCGAAGGCGAAGCCCTCTCTGTGCTCGTCCTCAATAAGCTCAAGGGTGTCTTCAATACGCTCGTTTTGAAAGCTCCAGCCTTTGGCGACAACCGCAAACAAATCATGGAAGACATCGCCGTTCTCACTGGCGCAACCGTCGTTTCGAGTGAAAAGGGCATGAGCCTCGAAGATTCCGGCCTCGAAGTTCTCGGTCAAGCTCGCAAGATTATTGCTACCAAAGACCAAACGACAATTATTAACGGCGCCGGCGATGCTCGTGAAGTTAAGGCGCGCATTGCTGACATCGAAGCCCAGGCCGCAAGCGCTCTCTCTGATTACGAAACCGAGCAGTTCAACAAGCGCGCCGCCGCACTCGCTGGCCGCGTTGCCGTCATTAAGGTTGGCGGTGCTACCGAAACCGAAATCGACGAAAAGAAATATCGCGTTGACGATGCCGTTGCCGCCACTAAGGCCGCTCTCGATGAAGGCATCGTACCAGGCGGTGGCGTCACGCTCGTAAACCTCGCCAAGAACATCAAAGACAAGAGCGCCGGTGCCGAAATTCTCAAGGCCGCCCTCAAGGCTCCATTTACTCAGATTATGGAAAATGCCGGTCTTAATTCCCAGGCACTTCTCGCCCAAGTCGAAGCCGCTACGGACGGGCAGGGCATCAACGTCATGACGCCAGAAAAAGGTCTCGTCGACCTCAAGAAAGACGGCGTCGTCGATCCGGCCCGCGTCACTCGCGAAGCCGTTCAGAATGCCGTCTCGATTGCCGCTACGACAATCACGATGGGCGCTCTCATCGTTAATCTCCCAGAGAAAAACGACCCAGCCGCCGCAGCCGGCATGGGTGGCGGAATGTACTAAAAGCCCCACATCAAAAGAACCCGTTGATCCGACGGGTTCTTTTTTATAGATAAGATTTCGCTTTAACGATTAAGCAGCTGGAGCTTGCTCGGCTGGGATACCGAGTTTGTCGACTGCTTCGACGACGAAGAGAAGCGCCTCTGCCTTTTCCTTCTGATCTTCAATACCTTTAGCGGCATTGTAAGCGAGCTCAATGCAGGCCTTATCCTCAGTCAAATCAATGATTTCCTTGTAAATCTTGAACTTCTTGCTGGCTTCAATCTCGACACTTTCGAGAATTGGGCGCAAATCCGACAAAGCCATCGATTTGACCTTATCGAGATCTGGGTCACCATAAACCGCCTTGGTCGGTTCCGGAGCGGCATCGAGACCAGGCACTGCAGGTGCTGGTGCTACGCCCAAATCAACTGGCGCGGCGCCGGTCGCCTGTGCGACAGCCGCCTCAACCGAAGCCGCCTGAGCGTCTGCCGGATTAGTAATATTATTGATTGCTTGCTGCAACTCATCTGGAGTTGCGGTATTATTTTGGTCCATACTTGCCCACCTTATCTATTTTAATTACCTAATATAATATCACGCTTACGCCTAAATTCGCAAGAACCTGACTAACTTGTCGAGCATGTCTTGCTTCACTGGCTCCATCGGTAGATGTGCGCCAAAGACGTCAACGATCTGTTCGCCTTCCGTTTCCGGGAAGTACACTCGCACGCGCGTTGAAAAACGCTTCTTCGGCACGAGCATAATGCAATAATGATTGTTTTCGTTTAGAACGCCAAACGATTTGAATGAATCAAACGCATAAAGATTATTGCCTTCAGACAAACCCTTGTCGGAAAGGGAATAGTGAAGCATGCGCGGCGGACGCGAAGTATAAGTCAAAAGCGCAATCGCTGCCACGACCACTAGGGCCAAGAAAGTCCATTGCTGTAGCCAAACGGCAATGCCGCCCAAAGCCAATACTACTACCACTAGGCCAACATACCACCCAGCATTTTTCTTGTACTCGATAAATTCACGAGCTTCCCAGTTCACAATCGTCTTCTTTGCCATAATACTTTTAGTATAGCACAAGCGCAATCAAACAGATACCATCAAAAAATGCCCTGATCCAGAGCATCTTTTGGCGGAGGGTGAGAGATTCGAACTCTCGCACCAGCTTTCGCCAGTCTAACGATTTAGCAAACCGTCCCCTTCAGCCACTTGGGTAACCCTCCAACAGAGACTATTTTATCACAAAATCCCACTAATAGCCAATCCCTGCTAGCCTCATCTTCGGGAGCACAGCGTTCGCTCGGCCTGTCTTCACAGGCGAGCGCCGCTTCGTACTCGGCAGCAGCCTCCGTAAGTCTCCCTCAGACAAGGCTAGCAATCATTAGCTATCAGCGCCATTTTCCCGATTAGCTCTAGACGGAGACTCGCGGAGCCTACGGGCGAGCGCGAGACGGCTGCCGCCCGTAACGACGGGCCGGCAGAACGTCGTGCTCCGTATGGAGCTAATCGGGAAATGGGGGGAATAATGGACAAAGATTGTGACTTTGTTGTATAATATAATTATCTTAAAGGAATAGTTCGAACAATATGAAAAACATTCTCAAAAAAGCTGGGCAAATCATTACTGGTGCTGCCGCAGCTGCAACATTATTCGCTGGTCGCGTTATGGCCTCTACTACCCCTAATCCTGCCCAGGCTGGCGCAGAAGCCGCTCGCGGCAACGGTATGCCATCCGAGCTCGTCGGCGCAGACGGCGTCTTCACCAAGATCACCAATACCGTCCTTTACGCTGTTGGTATTATCTCCGTCGTGATGCTTATCTTCGGCGGTCTCCGCTATGTCATCTCTGGCGGCGATAGCAAAAAAGTCACCGATGCAAAGAATACCATTATGTATGCTCTTATCGGTCTCATCATCTCGATCCTCGCCTTCGCAATCGTCAACTTCGTGATTAACGCAGTCGGCGGCGAAGCAACCGTCTAATCGACTATTCCTATTTCTTGTTAACTTCTCGCAATCACCGCGATTGCGAGATTTTTTATCCCCGCCTCGCGCATCAAACGCGCCGCCGCCAACATGCTACTTCCAGTCGTCCAAACATCGTCCACGAGCAAGTATTTTTTGCACGGATCGACTTTCCTCAAAGCATACGCCTCCTTCGCCTGTTCGCGCCGCTCTTCCATACTCGCCCCCACCTGCACGGTGTTTTTCTGTCGCACCAACGCTCGCTCTACGGGCATCCCCATCTTTTTGCAAATCAGACCGATGTGATCAAACCCACGCTCGCGCACATGTCGGCTAATCGTCGGTAAAGGCACTAGGGTATAGCTGTCGTCGATCACATCACGCAACGTTTCCGCCAAAACCTCCGCCGCCGCGCGCACTGAATAATACTTATAGATTTCAATCAGCCGACGCAATATCCCATCGCGTCTTCCTACGCAAAATTGTTTCGAAAAAGGCAGGGAACAACTCGGACAAACCCCATCCTTTAGTCAACCACCGCAGGCCAAACACCCGATCTTCTTTCCGCCCGCAATATATTTTTTACAACAACCGCACACTATTCCACCGACTTTTCCACAAGAAATACAGTAATGAGGGCAGAACAATTCGCTTATGCAACTGAATATTGTATTTTTCACAACAAAAACCTCCTTTTTGTTGATTTTACCCATAATACCCTCTATAATAAAGCTTAAGAGTGTAAATAGTGGAGGAATGTATATAACTATGGCTCGCAAACAAGATGATATGAGCTTAGACGATGAGCTCACCGCTGCCTTCCTTTCCGAAGATGGCAATGCTGGTCTAGCAGAAGAGGGATTGGTGGAATCCACAGAAAGCGCTCCAGCTCAAGAAGAAGTTTACGTAGAAGAAACCGCTACTGACGACAACTGGGAAGACGAAACCGAAAACCTTCCAGGTCAGCTCGCTGTTGATGTCTATGAGACTCCAACGAAATTAATTATCAAGGCTCGCACCGCAGGTATCGAGCGCAAGGATCTCGATGTTTCTATTTCCGATAACATCCTTACCATTTCCGGCGTCCTCAGCGGTGGCGAAGACGACAATGCTACGCAATGGCACATTCAGGAATGCTACTGGGGCGAATTCAGCCGCACCATCGCACTCCCAGTTCAGGTAGTCGAAGATGGCGTCGAAGCTGTCCTCAAAGACGGCGTCCTTACTATTTCCTTCGAGAAGGAAAAAGTCGAAGAGCCAAAGCGCATCACTATTAACTAATCGTTGTCTTGTTAAATATTCCTGTCGTTCGGCAGGAATATTTTTTACCCCACTATTTTCGCCCAACAAAAATCCCTCCATTAACGGAGGGATTTTATTATTGTCTAGCCTTAGTTGCTGAGCTGCGTGAGCACGAAGTTCACGATTGCGAAGGCGAGAAGGGCAATAATCAAACCAATCACGCCGTAAAGAATCGTATCGCGACCCTTCTTGGCTTTTGCTGCATCGCCCTGGGAAGTCATATAGCTGATACCACCGAGGATGATCATAATCACGGCAACGATACCGATTACACCGATGATGCCGTTAATGATAAGGCCAATCTGGCTTTCGAGACCAGTCTCAGCACCAGCAGTCTCATTGACTTTCGTCACGCCCTCGAGGGCTTTGTTTGCATTACCAAAAGCTTCAATCATTTTATATCTCCTAATTACTGAGCGAGAGCGCCGAGTACGAAGTTAACAATCGCGAAGGCGAGAATTGCAATGACGAGACCGATAATACCGTAAAGAATCGTGTCCTTACCTTTCTTAACCTTGCCTGCGTCGCCCTGGGAAGTAGCGTAGCTGATACCACCGAGGATAATCATGACGACCGCGACCATACCGATTACGAAGATAACCGTGTTAATAATCGTGTTGATGATGTTATTCAAATCTTCGCTCTTGCAGGCGTCTGGATCGGAAGTAATCGTACCAGCCTGCGCACAGTCGGCGCTAGTCTTACCGTAAATCGTACCGTAAGTGTTGCCATCCTTGTAGCGAACGCACTTAACTGGATAGTTGGCAGGAGCCTTACCAGTGGTGAACTCCAAGTTGCTATATTTCTTGCCGTTACCGACACAGTCCTTGATGCCAGCTGCAAAAGCGGAACCAGAAATAATCACAGCGAGTAATGCTGCAATTGCGCCGCCTTTGATGATTTTGCTAATTTTATTCATTTTTTCTCCTTTTAGAAAATTCTTAATTAATATTTTAACATAATTATTTAAAAAGCAAAACTTCTAACTCTCTTATTTCGCTCCTATGCTGTTAAGAATAAAGGTCACGATTGCAAAAGCGAGCAAAGCAACGACTAAACCGATTAAGGCATAGATAATCGTATCGCGGCCTTTTTTAGCTTTTGCCGCATCGCCCTGAGATGTTATATAACTGATACCGCCGAGAATAATCATAATCACAGCGACGACACCCAGCGCTCCCAAAATCCCCTGAATAATCAAGCCAAGACTGCTCCAAAGATCCTTGCCGTCCGTTTGTCCTTCGACCTGTTCTTTAATGGTCTTTCCTGCAATTTTAATAATGTCCATCATTAGCTTATACTCCTAATAATTACCGACGTAGGTTCCTGTTTTTCCTGGTCTCCCTCCGGCTCGCTCTTCACCTCGCCACCCATCGAAGTTAAGATGAAGGTCACGATCGCGAATGATAATACCGAAACCAGCAAGCCGATTGCCGCATAAAGAATCGTATTCTTTGCGGTCGTAATTTTTCCAGAATCACCCTGCGAAATCGAGTACATGATGCCGCCGATAATAATTACGATCACCGCCACGATACCAACAATCATAAATACGGTCTGTAGGATTTTTCCGACCATATTTTCGGCATCCGCCTCGGTTTGACCTTTTTTACAAATCAAATCACAGTTGTCTCCCGTACAATACGTACAGGCATCAGCATATACTGGAGTCGCCACAAAACCTAGCGCCGCCAAAGCGCAGAAAGCTGCTAATACTATTTTTTTCATTATCCGATTGCTCCTACAACTGTATTAATAATTACGGCGGCCAATATCACGATTAATAGACCGACTGCAGAATAGAGAATTGTATCGCGCCCCTTCTTCGCGGCGGCAGGATTACCAGCGCTAGTAATATACTGGATACCGCCCCAAATCATCATTATTACCGCAATAATGCCGCCCCATACGAACGCCGTGTTCATGAGCTCCTGGATAAAATCGCCGCCCTTCGCCTGGCTAATCACATCCGCGATTGCGCCGCTAATCAGCGATGCCGTCAGCACTAACCCCATGCCAATCACCGCGTTCGTCACGGTCTTCTTGCCGGCAGCGAGCTTTCCCGCATCGCCTTGCGCCATCATATACTGATAGCCACCATAAATCACCATAAAAATCGCGAGATAGCCGACGATGCCGAGCACCATGCTCACAACGTTCATGACAATCGTCCAGATATACTTGCGCAACGACTCTTCATTCTGACTTGGCGTCTTAATATTACATCCACCGTCCGTCAAACCATCGTACCAGGCCTTTAATCCAAGAAAATGCGTCTGACAAGTCGCCTGACCTTCGGCCGCCACGTTCGGTGCGGGCAGGGCGACTACACTAAATGCCGCCGCGAAAACAATTAAAATACAAGCTATCAGTTTTTTCATTAGGCTATCTTCTCCTCAGTTTTTACGGCCTCAACGCTTCGACTTAAGTCTTCGTTGGTTTTTGCTTCAGTTTGCGGAATAAAGAAGTTAATCAAAACAGCAATTAGGCCCCACGCCACCATACCAATTACAATCTCAAGCAATCTGCGCTTCGCCGTTGCAACTTGCGTCTGATTATCTCGCGCAGTCATCCATAGCACACCACAAATAATAATACCAATCGTACCAGCCACAACCACGGCACCCGTCATCACGCTGATAACAAATTTAACCATCTTGACGATGCCGCTTTCGCCTAGGCTTTCCGGATTTTCCTTATTACACCAAGACGCCGGCAAAATCGAGGTACAGTTACCGGTTTTCGCCGGATCCTCCTCGCCTTTTTTGCTTTCACCGCCGCTGCCACCGGAGCCGCCGCCCGAGCCGCTATCGCTGTCGGTTTGCGACTTCTTATAATATTCCCAGTTCGAAGACTTACAACTAGGTTTTGCGCTCTCATAAACACTTGCACAAGGATCGATGTGATTTTTCCCCTTCTTCATCTCGTTGTAAATCATGCCAACGAAATAATCTTTCGATGGTGCAGTACTACTATTATTGTTATATGCGAAGTGATCCTTAATTATCCTCTTGCACGGAGCCTCATAAGAGCTCGTACCCACGCACCACCCTGCCACTGTTTTCTCGGCAGTTGAATATGTGTTATACCCGGTCTGATATTTTTCCGTTACCTTCGTGCTGCCATGAGCAATACCAATCTGATACGCACAGTACTTCGCAAAATGCTCTTGATATTCGCCATTCTCAAGCGTACACCAAGCCGTCGCAGCACTCACTTCACCAGCCGGCGCCAACAGGGCAGCGACCCCACTCATTGCCACAATCGCCGCAATAATTATTCGTATTTTTCTTTTCATTGTCTTATAATTAACCTATTATTCTTGAGTTAATTATAACATAATCAAAAATTTAAAATCACCCCTGAAAAATGCATCATATAATACTTGACGAAACTGCTTATGTGTGCTATAATAGACATGTTATGGGCAAGTGTATTAAAAACATAGTCCTATCTGTTATGGCCGCAATCTTCGGTGCATTAGCACTATCCGGTCCGGTTTTTGCTACCCCTGCCACACCTACTGATACCCCCGAAACGACCGAAACAACCGTCGTCGCCCCTGAAAATCCAACCGAAACTCCTGCCACGACTACGCCATCCGGCGAAGCCGAAACTTCCGAATCCTCAGAGGAAACCAAGGAAGGGCAGACCTGTTACGATCAGGTCGGCAACCTCGGTTGGCTCGTTTGTCCTGGCACTGGTCTTTTGAGTAAAATCATCGACGGCGCTTATGGCCTCCTTACCCAAGTCATAGAGGTAAATCCGATCCCGACCGACCATGAGTCCCCATATTATATTGTCTGGGAATACTTCAAAAACATCACGAACCTCATCTTTGTGCTATTCTTCTTGGTCGTCATTTTCTCGCAATTGACTGGTGTCGGCATCAATAATTACGGCATCAAAAAGGTCTTGCCACGCATTATTATTACAGCAATCCTCGTGAACCTCAGTTATATCGTCTGTACAATTGCCGTCGACGTCAGCAATATTCTCGGTAACTCGATTCACAGCTTCTTTATGCATGTCCAAGATATTGCCGTCCAAAACGGCACGATTTCCGCTGACGCAAAATCTACCTCCGTTGCGGCGATCACTTATGCTATTCTCGGCATTGGCGCTGCCGGCGCCGCTGGTGCTGCGCTTGTCTTTGCCGGTAGTATCGAGGGTCTCCTCTGGATGCTTGCGCCAGTACTTCTTTCCGGCGTTCTTGCCGTCTTGTCTGCGCTTATTATTATGGCGGCCCGCCAGGCGCTCATCTATCTCCTTGTTATGATTTCGCCGCTTGCCTTCATTGCTTATATGCTCCCAAACACCGAATCCTGGTTCTCGAAGTGGTACAAACTCTTCGCCCGCATGATCATGTTCTATCCAATGTTTAGTGTTCTCTATGGCGCATCGCAACTTGCCGGTCTCGTCATTATTGCTTCCAGCGACAACCCATTCATGAAAGTTCTCGGTATTGCCGTTGAGGTCGTTCCGCTCTTTATGTCCATTCCGCTCATGAAGATGTCTGGCACCGCCCTCAATAAGATCGACGGTATTTTCAACCGTATGACGTCACCGCTTGCTGGTGCCGCTGCCGGCTACGCTGCTAGCCACGCCGCACTCGCCAAGCAAAAGGCGCTCGCCGCTCAAAAACCAACTGCGCCACATACTCGCCTCGCACAATATCTCGAACGTCGCCGCGCGCGCCGCGATTATGATACCGCTGCTGCTGCCGAGGCCGTCAAAGAAGAGAACCGCAGGTACGCTGAAGATACCATGTTCACTGGCACGGGCAGGAATAAGCAGCTCAACCGCCGCGGCCGCCTCGCTTATGACCGTGGTCTTCGTCACGTAGAGAACGACAATGCCCACAGGGAATGGCTCGCCGACCTCGATGAAGGTTTCGACGACGACGACAAGCGTATTCGCCAGAAGGACCGCGACTGGGTTAGCCGCACCAACCGCGGCTACGTAAAGGCCGTCAACCGTGACGAAATGATTAAGGCTCGCCAAGCTAAAATTACTCATAAAAACGAGCTCGATCGCGCAGAACGTCTCCGCAACGCCCTCGGCGAACATGCTAACGATAATTATGAACTAACCGCTGAAGATAAGCGCATTCGCCAAGAAGTTAGCGACGTCTTCCGTATGGATGATAGCCAGGCATTCTATAACGCTCTTGACAAAGAACGTCTCAGTTACAGAGATAAGTCCATCAAGCTCACAGAGGCAGATAAGCGCATTCTCGACAAAAACAAGCGCGACCTCAACGCCGTTCTTACGGACTCTATTGCAGCAAAACGTAAAGCCGATGCCGTCGACAAAAACGCCTACCTCGAGCTCTATGATGATTCTCCGTCCGGCCCAAGCAACGAGCACAACCTTATCCATGCTATCGAAACCGATAACTACAACTCTATGGCTGCTGCTCTCGAAATTATGGCGAAACGTGGCGATTATGGCGATATCGATAAAGTACTCCGCGAAAACTCCCAAAAGCTTGTCGGAAACGAACATCTTTACACCCAAAAAGTCCTTGGCGATACTCTCATCAAGATGAAGGCCGACGATCCATATCTCTGGGCTTACGCCAAGAACAATATGATCCGCCGTAGTATCAACACTTCTAAGAACACCCTTGAGGGCTTCATCGATTACGCTACTTTCTTATCCAACCAGAAGCAGGCCGGCGATAAAGACGAAGACTTCGATAAGGTTTCCTTCTCGCATATCCTCGAAGGCCTCAAAGACGGCAAGCTCTTCGCTTCGGCCGACCGCACTGCGTTTAAGGGCGTTCTCAAATCTATCCAGGAGGGCGTCGTCCCTGTTAATGATAAAGGCAAGCCGATGATTCTCGTCGAACCGGTTAAGTTCGCTCGCGCGTCACTCTGTTCCGGCGCGATGGATGGTGAGGCACTCGATAGCTACGATAACCTCTTCACGCTCGGATATAACGCGAAGAACAAAGCAGAGCACCTTGAATTCTTGGCTCAGAAAGACTCTGAAGATGAGTCCACTAGGAAGAAAGTTCAAGCCTTCCTTACATATCAAGAACAAGTCGGTAAAAACCTCGAGGAATTCTTCCGCGATATGAGCGTTTCCCAGCTTGCTTCCACGAAAACCGCTACGCTCGTTCAGTTCAATAACGCTATGAACGCTATGGATGACTGGGCAGACGGCACCTACGAAAAACACACCATCGACGGTAAGGATTATTACCTTAACCACCGAGTACTAGAATTGCTCGGAGACAAGATTACTGACCTTAACCGCAACAACATGGCGGGCACGCGCTCGAACATGAATCCGGTCGTACGCAAACTTCTCGGCATCAACGGCAAAAAGGAACCGGATGCCGAGTAATCCCCAAAAAGAGCCCCTCACCGGGCTCTTTTTTGATTGCGTTTATGGTAAAATATAAGTATGGCCCAGTATAAGGTCCCGCAAGATGTGGAAGCCGACGATAAGCTTATCGGTCCTTTTAGCTTCCGCCAATTTGTCTACCTCATGATTTCCGGTGGGCTTATTGCTGTTGCCTTCGTTTTGTTCCAAATTTTCCCAATTCTCGTCATCATCCCAATCCCGTTCATCCTCTTCCTCTGGGCGCTCGCTTTGCCGCTCAAAAAAGATCAGCCAATGGAAACTTACCTTTCCGCCGTCGTCGACTTTTATCTCAAGCCGCAAAAGCGTATTTGGATGCCAGGGCAGACCGACGCCACTATCACTATTTCAGCGCCGAAAAAAGTCGAAGAAAGCCGCACGAAAGACCTCAGCCAAGAAGAGGCCTCCCATCGCCTCTCCTTCCTCGCCGACATCGTCGATACAGAAGGGCATGCCATCAAGGATTCTAATCTCAATCCAGACTTCGTCGCCGAAACCGCCAATACTCAAGATATCTTCGACCAAGGCCAGACCTATAATCTCGATCAGCGCCTTGAGCAGAGCACCGAAAATCGCCATGAGCAATTAGTTCAGCAGATGCGCGCCGCCATCGACAATCGTAACATTAGTAATGCCACTGCTGCGCCAACTATTTCACACCAAATCACTACGCCAGTGCCAGCACCGGCACAGCCGCAGCCTGTAACTGCCAAACCGGCCACGGTCAATGTGCCTGCTCCGGCCGCTACGCCAACCCCTCCGACTATTGCTACCGCACCAGTCATCGCGCCGCCAGTATTTACTGACGTGAAGGAAACCAGCGGTGCCGTTATCCGCCCAGACGCAAACGAGCTTCATGAAGCATTCGAAAAACTCCGCGCCGCCAAAAAAGCCGAGCAAGAAGCGGAAGAAGAGAAGAGCTTCATAGCGCCAATCCCGCCTCAGCCAGAGCCGGAAGAAGTAGCCGCGCCAGAGCCGGAGCCGGAACCGCTACAAGAACCAGAGCCGGAACCAGAGCCGGAACCAGAAGCGGAGTCGATTCCAGACGAACAGCCAGAACCGACAAGCCAAGACGACAATCAAGAAGTTTATATATCATTACATTAAGGAGTAAGACGTGCAACCACAACAACCACAACAACCAGGCGCAAATCCTTACCAAGGAGCTATGCCTACTATGCCGCCAGCGGTTCAGCCTCAAGCGGCCCAACCACAACAACCACAACAACCACAAATGCAACAAACCGCGCAGCAACAAGCACGCATTGCCAACGCCGCACGTCGCGACAATGCCAATTCTTCGCAGCATGCGCTTCTTATTTCCGAGCTCCGCGACTCTATGGTCATCATGAAAGACGGCTCTTTCCGCGCCGTCGTCGCTTGTAAATCCATCAACTTCGACCTCATGTCCGAGTCCGAGCGCGAAGCGGTCGAATACTCCTACCAAAACTTCTTGAACTCTTTGAACTTCACTGTACAAATCCTCATTCGCTCCCAGCGCGTCGATATTGCTCCTTACATCGACCGCCTCGTCGAGTTGCGCCGCCAAAATGATAATATGCTCCTCGGCGTCCTGATGGATGATTACATCAACTTCATCGATGTCCTCAGCCAAGAAGCCAACATTATGGACAAATCTTTCTTCATTATCATTCCGTACTACACCAGCAAAGACGCCGAAAAGGCCCTCGAACAGTCAAAGAATTTCTTTAAGTCTTTCACCAAGAGTTCCGCTCCGGCCGTCACGCGCATTGACCGTGCCACTTACGACAAGGCCGTCACTGAAATCAACAACCGCGTTGAAACGGTTGTTTCCGGCCTTTTCCAAATCGGCGTCCAATCGGTCCGTCTCAATACTAAAGAACTCGGTCAGCTCTTCTATAACTTCAACAACCCAGACACCGCTGTTGCCGAGCCGCTCGGCGACTTCAACAAACTCGCTCACCTCTACGTAAGAAAGGGCGAGCCAGGAGAGGAGAATAAGGAGAATTAATATGGCAAAGAAGCAAAAACAACTCAGCGCCGCCGACATCGCCGCGCAAGCACAGCTCCAAGAAGATCTCGAAATCCAGCGCGCCTTTGAGGCCGGCATTACCACCCTCCGCGACCTCATTTCGCCATCCAGCCTCGAATTCAAGGCCGACCACTTCCGCCTCGGCACCAAATACGGTCGCACCCTCTACGTCTACGGCTATCCACGCTCTCTCTACACCGGTTGGCTTAGCTCCATTATCAACATGGACGAAGTTCTCGATATCTCCATGTATATTTATCCAGTCGACACTTCGGCCGTTATGAAAAACCTCACCAAAAAGGTTACTCAGCTCGAAGCGAGCATGAATATCAACAACGAACGCGGTAAAGTCCGCGATCCACAGCTCGAAGCCGCCATCTCCGATGCCGAGGAACTCCGCGATCAGCTCCAGGTCGGCGCCGAGCGTTTCTTCCGTTACGGCCTCTATATCACGCTTTATGCTGACTCGCTCGACGAACTCCAATTCGTCCAGCGCAAAATCGAAAATATTTTCGGTCAGCAGCTCGTCTTTACAAAAGTTGCCAGCTCGCAGCAAGAGCAGGGCATGAATAGTACCATGCCGCAGTGTACCGACCAGCTCCAAATTCGCCGCAACATGAACACTGGCGCTATTTCTACCAGTTTCCCATTCACTTCAGCCGATCTTACCCAGGAAAAGGGTATCCTTTACGGCGTCAACATGCACAATAACGGCCTCGTCATTTTCGACCGCTACTCGCTTGAAAATGCCAACATGGTCGTCTTCGCTAAGTCCGGTTCTGGTAAATCTTTCGCCGTGAAGCTCGAAGCACTCCGCTCGATGATGATGGGCACCGAAATCCTCATTATCGACCCAGAAAACGAGTATCAAAAACTCTGCGACGCAGTCGGCGGTTCTTACATTCGCCTCAGTCTCAACTCCGACGTTCGTATCAACCCATTCGATCTGCCAAAAGTCGTCGATTCCGAAGACGCTAACGACGCCCTGCGCGCCAACCTCATTACTTTGCACGGTCTCTTGCGCATCATGCTCGGCGGTGGTCTCACGCCAAACGAAGATAGTGACCTCGACCAGGCCCTCATCGATACCTACGCTCGCGCCGGTATTACTAGCGATCCGCTCACGCACACTTCCGTTCCGCCAACCATTATCAATCTCTACGATACTTTGCTCCACATGGGCGGCACCGGCCCAAGCCTCGCCGCACGTTTACGTAAATATACCAGCGGCACTTTCGCCGGTATCTTCTCGCAGCAGAGCAACATCGACATTAATAACGACATGGTCGTCTTCAATATTCGCGACCTCGAAGACGAACTTCGCCCGGTCGCCATGTACATCGTTTTGAATCACATTTGGAACATCACCCGCGCCAACCAGCGCCGCCGCATGCTCATCGTCGATGAGGCCTGGCAGCTCATGCAATACGAAGATTCCGCCAACTTCCTCTTCAGCCTCGCAAAGCGCGCTCGTAAATACTATCTCGGCCTCACCACTATCACCCAGGACGTCGAAGACTTCATGAGCACCAAGATGGGCCGCGCCATTGTTAACAACTCCTCGATGCAGCTTCTCCTCAAGCAATCCGCCGCCGCAATTGACGTTCTGTCGGATGTCTTCAAGCTCACCGAAGAAGAGCGCAAGCGTTTGTCCAGCTTCCCAGTCGGCCAAGGCCTCTTCTTTGCCGGCCAAAACCACGTTCATATTCAAATCGTTGCGTCCGAGACCGAAGAGTCTCTCATCACCACCAACCCAGCCGCCAAAAAATAACCTCACTGCCATCGACTTTTTAGGGGAAAAATTGTATAATTTTTACTGTATATGGTCGAAATGGCTATCAGCCCAAAAGGTCACAAATATCGACGTGCAAAAGATCTGCCAAAAGAGTGGGCAGAATCGGTTATTCGTCCCGAAAACATTGCACGCCGCGAACTTTCTGATGCCGAAAAAACTGCCACTTCCGATGAAACTGCACGCAACAAAGTCCGCTCCAGCAAACGCTCCGGCTCCATTACTAATCTCCGCTCTAGCGAAGAGTCGCAGCGCCATAGTTATCGCAATTCCGTAACCGGTAATACTAACGCCCGGCGTGGCCGCTTCGGCCGTGGCGCCGCAGCCGCCCAGCAACTCAAAGGCCGCGGTCGCTTCCAGCGTTTTGCGCCAGCCACTTTGATTGGCGGCATTATCGTTAGCGGCGCATTCCTTTTCTTCTCGTCCCAATCCGCGCTCGGCCCAACCCTTTCAAACAACTACACTGAAGCAACCGACCTCCAATTCACTTCATACAACACTCGCAATACTCGTCTTTTCAAGTACATGATCGACGGCGGCGACCAAATCAAAATTAATACTTTCAAAGCAAAATACCAGTACACGACTTTTTCGCCGTACATGAAATCTCGTCTTCGCAAAAACGGCATCGAAGTAGGCAAAATTGACGCCGATGGAAATTTTGTCGCAACGAGCGGCATCTCAACTTCCAAAACCGTCCTGCGCTACAACGGCGAAACTATTGATGCCGCAAGTTTTCAGAGTAAATTTGCGAGCGACATCGGTTTTCAGGAAGCCTACTACAAAGCCAAGCGCGGCCGCGTCGCTGGTTTCTTTGATGAAGCCTCTGATCTTTATTACAAAAAAACCGGCAATACGCGCGACCTACTCGACAAATATAAATCTACAGGCGACGCTGACGTTGATAACAAAAACTTCCGCAAAATTGTTTCCGATCGCGTGACTGGCGCCGACGGCGATATTAATACGATTCGAAACCGCACGAATGATAACGGGGAAGAAACCTACGAAAACGACGGCGACAGCCTTAAGACCAAAAACGTCACCGGCGACACACCAGAAGCAAAAGCGCGCGTCATGGTTAATGACCTCGCCGGAAAAGTCACACAAGGCGGCGCCATCGCTTGCGCAGTCCTCCGAATCGGAAACATGGCCGCAGTTACAGTTTCAGCCTACCAGATTTATCAGTCCATCGCGTATTTCCATAGCTTGATGGAATCTGTCAGTAAAATGATGGCCGGCGAAGGCGACGCTTCCGCCATTAACTCCATGCTCAACTTCTTCACGACTGAAACAACAAACGAAATCGACGTCGTCAACCCAGACGGGTCCGTCGTCAAAAAAACCGTCACCGGTTCGCCACTCCAAGCCTCCGGTCCAAAACTCGTCCTCGGCAATACGCGCCCAAACCAAGCCGACGTCGCGCCATACTCCGTTAATACCATCACAAAAGCCGCACAAACCATCGCCGTTTCTACCGGCGCCACCAATATTGCCTGCGATGGCGTCCTAGCTGCAAGTGCAATTATTTCGCTTGCCTCCAACGCTATTCCTGGCGGTGCCCTCGCAAACTTCGCTGTCCGCGCAATCGTACAAACCGTCAAAAACATCGCCATTACCGGCGCAATTAGCGCAATCGTGAGTGCCGTCGTGCCATACGTTGCAAAGATATTCGCAAGTAACGTCTTCGAAAACTACACCGGCATTCCGGCCGGCGAACTTTTCTCAATGGGCGCCGCCCAATCAAACTTCAAGCTCGCCACCCAAGCAAGCGCCTACATGCCAGCTGGCGCCGACTATATCAAAAATCAAAACCGAAAGACCTCGCTCGCGCTTGCACAAGAAGCCGAACTCGATCGTCACGGCCGTAGCCCATTCGACATCACTAGCAAAAATACCTTCCTCGGCTCATTGTTATCTAAATTCTCCTACATCGCCAACCAAAGCACGCCGCTCAGCCAACTTTCGAGCATGATTAGCGCCGTCTCGAAATCCTTTGGCGTCTTCAACCCGTCCGCCAGCGCCTACGACGAAGAATTATCATACACTTCAAACTACCAAGACTGCACACAACTCGGCAATACCGTCTGCGATATGTACGGCACCAACATTGTCGGCATGGACTACTCGACCATCGATCTCTCGCCGGACGACCCAACCTATATCTCCGTCATTAACCCAAACCTCGACTCGGACGGCAGCATTCGTAAAGAATCCGAACTCGCAAAATTCATCAACGCTTGCGTTGAACGCGATTCGCCATGGGGCGTCCTTGACGCAAATATTATGAATTCTCTCCAAACTGACTTTGGCATTATTGGCAACAATCTCTACATCGTCGAAGACGTCGTCGATATCATCAACGCCGCCGAAGATACCGCCAATCGCCCGTGGGGCACCGGCGAGTATTGTACGATGGGCAGCAGCAACCCACGCTGGAATAGCGAATTCCGCTACTATCAGCGCTACATCGAAGACATGCGCATTACTAGCAGCATGACCAACGATCAAGACGCCAACCCTGTCGTCGCCTACCAAAAGGCCTATGCCGAGGAACATCCAATCGATACTTCCTTCGAGGGCACTCTTGCGCGTATTTCTGGCTACACTAAAGACGACATCTCCTTCCTCCTCGAATTCACTCGCTACTCAAACGAAATCGCAAACTACCACCCTGAAGAGCGTTATGCTTTTGGTGTTCAGCCTAGCTTCACCCGCTACGATTTTTCCGAAACCAAAACACCAGAAACCGTCGTTTCCGTCCGTCTTCCAGAATTCTTCACCGACAAAAGGAGTTACACCGTATGAAAAAAATCCGCTTAATCTCCGCAATTCTTGCTAGCACACTTTTAATTTCGCAGCCAACCTTTGCACTACTTCCATCCGACGACGTCCTCGATTTCTACAACCAGAACGGCATCTATTACTACAACCCGGTCGGCAGCGGCAATGACTGTAATTCAAACGCCACAAAACTGCAGGGCAAAGATACGGCCGAGAAAATCTGGAACTATTTCTACGACAAAGGTTTCACTGACGCCCAAATCGCCGGCGTGCTTGGTAATGCTAAAGCCGAAACAAACCTCGGGCCAACTCGCGCAAGCAACTCGAATTATTGGGGACTTTTCCAGTGGGGTGGTGGCCGCAAAGACGCGCTTTTCAAGAAAATCGCTAGCGCCGGTCTCAGCAAATATACCTCCAGTGATTACTGGCCAGCCAGCGCCGAAAAAAATATCCCACAAGCCGATTACGATCGTCTGCTCGCCATCGAGCTAGATTTCGCTTACTCCGAAAATGCTCGTAACTGGAAAGAAGAAATCAAAAAACAAAGCAGCCCAGAAGCCGCCGCAGAGGTATTTCTCACACTCTTTGAGCGCGCCGTAAACGGCAACTCGGCCATCATTTATTACGCACCGTTTATCGGCCTAAAATATCAAAACGCCAGCGGTCGCCGTCGCTATGCTCGCGAATTCTTCGAGACCTATTCTGGCCATGGCGTTTCTACAACCGCCAACGCTAATCTCGAAAAGGGCAAAAATGTCAGCGTTATTGGCGACTCGATCACCGTCGGCTCCAAAGAAGCAATTCTTAAACAATTCTCCGAACTAAAAAGCTCCGGCATCGACGCCTTTAGTGGTCGCAGTTGGCAGCAGGGCATCGACGTTGCAGCAAAAATGAAATTAAAAAAGATCGTAATTTTTGCTCTCGGCACCAATACAGTTCGCCTTACCGAAAAAGATATCCAAAAAGCCGTAAAAACCATCGGCCAAGATCGTACTATTGTTTTCGTGACGAACTTCGCCAAAAAAGAGCCTAATCGCTACAACAATAACAACAGACTCCTCGAGCAAGTCGCAAAAAATTATTCTAATATCCTCCTCGCCGATTGGCGTGAAGCTGTCAGCAAAGACGCCGACAAATATATGTCAGATAATTTCCACCCAAATAGTGCAGGGCGTAAGCTATTCGCAAAAACTCTCTTTAATGCCGTCAACAACGACATAGACAGTAATGGCTGTAGCATTAGCGCTGAATTTACCAAGCTTGTCAAAGAATATGCCTGGCCAGAATGGCATAACCCGCCATTCACCAATCGCATGCCAGCCTATGCTCAGGCCGTCACTACATCACAAAGCGAAAAGCGCTATGTTGGTGGCTACGTTAACGGTGTCCCAGGAATCGACTGCGGCGGTTTCGTTACGATTCTCGTTCAAAACTCTGGCATTGAGCCAAAGTATAACTCCAATCAGGGCGGTACCATTGCTCAGGAAAGTTGGGTAAAAGAGCATAACTGGACGCTTCTTAACAAAAATTCTGAAACCCAAATCGACACCAGCATTCTTCAGCCGGGCGATGTCGCCTTCTCGAAAGGGCATACTTTCATCTATGTCGGCGAAATCGACGGTTTCGGTTCCAAAATTGCTTCCGCTTCATACGGCAACAGCACTGCTCGCGCGCCAATGGCCGGCAAAGAGAACCTCATCCGCACCGGAAAAGGCGTCGTCGTGCGCTGGTATCGCAATCCGAAGTATTCGCCAAACGCCACGCTCGACTATACGAAAGGGAATAACTAATGTCTCTACGCCGTAATCTTTCTCAGCGCCAAAAACTCATCGCAGGAGTTGTAGTTGCCGCCTTCGTTTTAGTGATTTTTTATGCTATTACCGTCTCAATCCAGCGCGCGGGCAAAATTAAAACTCTCGTCAAATTTGCTCCATATACCGCAACCGTCAAACTTAACGACACTCGCATCGCAAACAACGCTACCGTGTGGCTTGAGCCGGGCGATTATCATCTCACCGTCAATCTCGACGAACACTTCGAGAGCTATCAAGAAGAAATCGTTATCGACGCCGACAACCACAGTATTTTCGGTACCCTCATGTCAATCGACGAAGAGGGCCATAAATACGCCGACAGGCACCGCTCCGAGTATCTCGAAGCAGAGGGTTTGATTAGCACGATGCTTAACGACGAGGGCGATAGACTTCGCAAACAATATCCGATCCTGAATTACCTCCCAGTCAATAATTCGCTCTATTCAATCAGTTACGAAGAAGCCGAAGACTACCACCCAATCATTCATATTAAGACCGACCTCGAAAATCTCGATGTCGCTGTCGCAAAACTCCAATCATTTGAAGATATCGACATCTCTACGCTTGATCTCGTCTTCGACCTCGCCTCACCACTAGGCGAACCAAAAACAAATCCACTTCAAAACCCAATCGAGTTCATTAAGGCCGCTTACAATTTATCCGACAACTACAAGATTCTTCAAAAAGAAAAAACCGACGACTTTTTCTGCGGCATTATCTACATTTCTAACTACGAAGAAGACTATGATTATGCTCACTACCGCATTATTCTAAAGAAGGGCGCAGATAATAACTGGTCAATCCCATTCGCCCCACAACCCCTCTTTACCGCCAACAACACCAAAGATCTTTCCGCTGAACAGATTAATACTATAAATTCTTATTAACCTGCATATCTGCCGGCACATTTGTGCTTGTGATCACCATCTGATAATCTTTGAAGTTAAAAATCAGATGTTTTTGTCGCATTTCATCGAGTTCCGAAAAAATATCATCAAGCAAAACTACTGGTTTCAAACCAGTTTCTTGTTCAAGAATTTTTGCCTCGATAAATTTGAGCGCCAAAATAATACTACGCATCTCGCCACGCGACGCTGAGCCATCTGCGTTTTTGCCATTAAACATAAATTCATAATCGTCGCGGTGCACCCCAAACGTCGTATAGCCAAGCGCACGGTCTTTATTAAAACATTCTTCGAGTTCTCTTAAATATTCGCTTTCGGAAATATTTTTGCCAGTATATTTTATCGAGCAGCGGTCCTCGTTTTTCGCAATACTGCGATAATTTTCAGTAATATAACTGTTAATCTTCTTAATAGTCTCATTCCGAAACTCTCTGAGTTTTACGCCATACTGCGCACAAAGAATATTCCATGAAAATAGATCATCTTTTGAAACCGTCTCGAGTTTCAATAAGTCGTTACGCTGCTTCAAAGCCTTATTATATTTTCCGAGAATAACCGTATACTCATCATTAATCTGCTTATAGAGCTCATCAAAATAATCTCGTCGCCTCGACGGGGAAGACTCAATCAAATAAATATTATTTGGCTCAAACAAAACTACTGGATAACGATTCTTTTTCGGCAATCGAATTGTTTTCTTTCCATCAATCTCAAACTCTTTTCTTAGCGGCTGCTCACTATACCGAATAATCACTTTTTGCGCGTCGTATAAATCTATCTCGGCACGGAAAAATTCCGCATCATGTCGTTTAATATCTCGATCAACCGCTTTAAAACTTTTCCCCCGAAGCGCCATATAAATCGCTTCAAGAACCGAAGTTTTCCCACTCCCGTTCTCCCCAATAATTAACGTGACTGGCCGATCACAATCCAAATCAAACTCGTCATGACAACGAAAATTTTTCAAGCGAACTCGTTTAATAATATTCATTAGCTTTTGAGCGGCATAATAATATGCGTATAATCGTCAGTTTTAACGTTTTTCACAACCACTGGAGATAGTTTTCCAGAGATTTCCAAAACCACCTTATCTTCCGTCGTTGCATTAAGAGCGTCCAGCAAATAGCGCGAATTCAAAGTGACTTTTGCATCTTCCTTAATGTCCGCCTTTAAGCTTGAAGAGTTTTCACCAACTTCGCTCGCAACCGCGGAAACACTAAAACTACCATCATCTTTCTTCGCTTCACACACAATCGATCCATTCGACTCTTGTGCGAAAAGCGCTGCAACCTTCGTCATGCGCAACAATTCCGCCTTATCAAGCGCAACACTAAGATTATTTTTCTTTGGAATTAATTGGCGATAATCCGGGAAACTCGCATCAATAAGCTTTGAGATAATTTCAACCTCACCCATTCTAAAACGAATCAAAGCATCAGTGATCGACACCTCAATATCTTCCATATCGTCAGACAAGGAGCCTAACACCTCTCTAAAAGCCGCGGTCGGCACAATTGCCTTAATTTCACTTTTTACTTTTTCCACAAACTTCTTGTCCGCCAAGCGATAACCATCCGTCGCGGCGATATAAAGCGTGCCTTCAAAAGTATTAAGATAAACACCCGTAAGGGCAGGGCGCGTCATATCATTACTACTCGCAATAATCACCTGATTAACCGACTCCTTAAAGAGATCGACCGGAATCTTGAAACTTACTGCTTCTTTTTCATCTAGGCTCGGCAGTTCTGGATAATCGTCAGCTGCAATGCCGTTCATAATCGACTTATAGCCGCCCGCCTCAATCGTCAATTTTTCACCATCACTAGATAACTTAATCGTTTCTTTCGGCAAATTAGATACGAAGTTAGAAAGAAGCTTTGCTGGAACCGTAATCGTTCCGTTTTCGCTTGCTTTCGCATTAACATACTCAACCGTAGCAAGTTCCAAATTCGTTGCCGTTAATACTAACTGTTTATCATCCGCTCTAAGCAAAACATTGCTCAGAATTGGTAAACCAGCTTTTGTGCTTGCTGCTACACGGCTCACAATGCTTAGTGCTTTTGCGAGTCTTTCTTGTAAAACCTCAACTTTCATCGCCTTTTCCTTTCTTATTAATTATTAGTAGGTAATAGTAGAGCTATGTGTAAAACGTGTAAAACCCTATTTTTACAGATTAATTTTATTTTAAAAGTATGTCAAAAAAAGGTTGAGAAAAACTTTGTAAAACTTTAAAAACTTTTGAACAACTTTAAATGTTTTTCACAGTTTTGAAGTTTTTAACAATCTTTTTTGCCAAGTTTTAAAGGTGCTTTTTCAATAATTATTATGGAGTTTTACACACTTAATTCACACTCAATTTACTCCTTATCTCGTTAATTTGATCGCGCAACCCAAAGTCACTCATCATTTGTTTCCTCATTACTCTGAGGCTGTGAATGATTGTGGTGTGATCTTTGCTAAACTCCGTTCCTAATTGCGGAGTACTCATGCCGTCTTCGCGCAGGAGGAAGATGGCGACATTGCGTGCGTTCTTGATCTCTTTTAGACGGCTTTTTCCGAGTAAATCCTTCGAGGTGAGGCCGTAATACTTTGCGACCTTATCGATGACTTGTTTTGGAGAAACATGGCGACGCTGTGGTTGACTGATTGGTTCCAGAGAACCAACAACTTCGCTAGGGGAAACACCGCGTACCTCGGCAAGTAACAGAATGCGGTTGAGCTCTCCTTCGAGATCGCGCACGTTAGTGCAGACGTTTTTTGCTAAGTATTCTATGGTCGCTCTATCGATTTCTGCATCTTGTAGCTCGGCTTTTGCTTCAAGGATTGCGCAGCGGGTTTCGAATTCTGGGAGCTGAATGTCTATCGGTACACCCATCGTTAAGCGGCTCGCAAGACGTTGGTCGACATCTTTAATTTGGCTAGGAAGACGATCGGAAGCAACGATTACTTGTTTGTTATGGCTATAGAGCTCATTAAAAGTATGGAAGAACTCCTTCTGTGAAGCATCCTTGCCTGCGATAAACTGAAAATCGTCAATAATTAATACATCGACGTCGCGCCACTGCTTTGACCAATCATCGATTTTGTTTTTCATGGCCTTAACGAAGCCCGTATAAAACTCTTCGATTGTAGCGTAGCGAATCTTCATTTTTGGATTACGCTCTTGTAGCTCGTTTCCAATAGCTTGGATTAAGTGGGTTTTACCATAGCCGGAACCACCGTATAGGAAAAGTGGGTTGTAGCGAGACCCCGGGTTTTCAATGATATGTTGTGCGGCACTAACGGCAAGATTATTGCTATCGCCGACTATATAATTACTAAGGCGAAAACGTGGATTGAGGCCATTGTCTTTAGTATCGCTGGGTTCTTTTTTACTAACTCGCGGCTCAATGGTAACTACTGGACGTTCGGTTCCTTCGATGATCTCGACTCCACCACGTTTCACGACGGGCTTATCGATCTTATCGTCGTCAATTACATTGAAATCCTTAAAGGTGACCCCAGACGCTTTTAGTGCCTTTACAACAATCGGCTGGTATTTTTTCTCAATCTGGGTGCGAATAAAGACATTTGGCACTTTCAGAGTAACAGTCCCGTCTGGCTCTGAGCTGAAATTCACTTTTGCAAAATAAGTATTAAAGGCCATGCTAGAGACATTGCTTTTGATTTCGTCTAAAACTGTTTGCCATTGGTTTGGCATCTCTTTGACCTCCTTACCTATCACCAATTATACAAAAGTTTTCCACAGTTTTTCTAAAAATCGTGACAAAAACAAATATGTTCTAATAATTGAAATGAAATAACAGATTAGAATTTTCCACAGGGCAAAGTCTTACGGGGAAGCGCCTTGTGGAAAAATACTTGAAAAATGTGAATAAAATCACTATAATAGACATAATCTATTCAATATTACAATAATTAGAAAGTCAGGAAAG
>JAEEGL011961819.1_pt1 | contig 27285 bp, 22 predicted proteins | sample 9134231 | NCBI WGS metagenome assembly JAEEGL01 (sample SAMN16246548, study PRJNA631951) | gut metagenome | biome: gut microbiome; feature: rumen; material: fiber-attached | host: Bos | place: Iran: Karaj | collected 2018-10
AGCGGCGTAGATAATCTTGCCCTGCACGTCTTTCTTCGGGTCGTAGAGGTTCTTGGTGGTCACCGGGAACATATTACCTGCGCCCGCGCAGGCGGAGGCGGTGATGAGCGGAGTATGGAAGTAGTAGAAGCCATGCTCGTGGAAGTAGGTATGGATGGCAATGGCCATATTGTGACGGATACGCATGACAGCACCGAAGGTATTAGTGCGAAGACGCATGTGAGCATTCTTACGCATCGCCTCGAAGGACTGTCCCTTCTTCTGCATGGGATAGTCGTTGCCGCAGAGGCCGTAGACCTCGAGCGCGGTAGCCTGGATCTCGCTGGTCTGACCAGCGCCCTGACTCTCGACGAGGGTACCGACGGCACAGATGCAGGCACCGGTGGTGATATCCTTAAGCAGCTGCTCATCGAACTTCGTCGGGTCGACAACGACCTGCACGTTCTTGATGGTGGAACCGTCGTTCAGGGCGATGAAGTCGACGGCCTTGCTTGAACGGTGGGTACGTACCCAGCCCTTCACGCACACTTCCTTGCCATATTCGGTGCTTTTCAGCACATCAATTATCTTTGTTCGTTTCATCTTCAATCTTCAATTTTCAATCTTCAATCACTCATAAGCGCCCATGCGCAAACGGTCAACCTCTTCCTCGGTCAGGTAACGCCAGTCACCACGGCGGAGGTTCTTCTTGGTAAGTCCGGCAAACTGCACGCGGTCGAGCTTAAGAACCTTGTAACCGAGGCTCTCGAAGATACGGCGCACGATGCGGTTCTTACCGCTGTGAATCTCGATGCCTACCTGCTTCTTGTCGGTAGCGTCGGCATACTGGACATCGTCGGCCTTGATCTCGCCGTCCTCGAGCTGGATGCCCTCGGCAATCTGCTGAAGGTCGTGGGCGGTACAGTTCTTATCGAGGTAGACATGATAGATCTTCTTCTTCAGGAACTTGGGATGCGTGAGCTTCGAGGCGAGGTCGCCGTCGTTGGTCAGCAGGAGCACACCGGTTGTATTGCGGTCGAGACGGCCGACAGGATAGATGCGCTCGGGACAAGCATTCTTGACAAGATCCATAACGGTCTTGCGCTGCTGCGGGTCATCGCTGGTGGTGACGTAGTCCTTCGGCTTGTTGAGCAGGACATAGACCTTCTTCTCCAGGCTGACGGGGTCGTCGTGGAACTTCACCACATCGGTACGCAGCACCTTCGTGCCCAGTTCGGTGACCACCTCACCATTGACGGTGACGACACCGGCCTGAATGAACTCGTCGGCCTCACGGCGGCTGCATACGCCGGCGTTAGCAAGGAACTTGTTCAGACGGATGGGCTCATTAGGATCGAAGTGCTCTTCCTTATACTCGATGCGCTTCTTCATGCTGTACTTCGCATTGGGATCGTAGTCGGCGGTACGCTGGCGCTTGTTATAAGGCTGCTGGCCATAAGGCTTGAACGACTTATATGGCTTGTAGCCCTGCTGGCGCTGCTGATAGCCGCCACGCTGCTGGCCGTACTCACCCTGCTGACGAGGCTGGTAGCCGCCGTCCTGATTATAGCGAGGACGATAACCGCCGCGCTGGCCATACTCACCTCGGGGCTGCTGGCCGTACTCACCCTGCTGACGGGGCTGGTAGCCGCCGTCCTGGTTATTGTAGCGGGGACGATAGCCGCCGCGCTGGCCATACTCACCTCGGGGCTGCTGGCCGTACTCACCCTGCTGACGGGGCTGGTAGCCGCCGTCCTGGTTATAGCGAGGACGATAGCCACCACGCTGGCCGTACTCACCCTGCTGGCGGGCAGCACCAGACTGCAGGCCTGCGCCGAAACCTTCGGGACGGAAGCCGCCTTCGTCGTTGCTACGGTTAAAGCTCGGACGGGGCTGACCGGTGTGAATACGGGGACGCGGTGAACGTCCGGGACGATAGTCGCGCTGGAAAGTGTTTCCTGAATTGTCTGCCGACTGATAGCCATCACGGCTACCTGCGGCCTGTTCTGTCTGCTTCTCCTCGAAGCTCTTCTCGTTTTCTAAATCCATGATATCTTTTTCTTTTTCGTTATTTCGTCATAACGTGTTAACGCTAAAACGTGTTGGTTATATTCCGGTATAGGTTGATGGGGTGATGGCGCGCAACTCATCCTTGACGGCATCACTGACGTCGAGGGTGTCGATGAAACGGGCGATGGTCTCGGCCGTCATCTTCTCGTTGGTACGGGTGAGCGCCTTCAGTGTCTCATAAGGATTGGGATAGGCCTCGCGGCGCAGGATGGTCTGGATACCTTCGGCAACGACGGCCCAAGTATTGTCAAGATCCTCCTGCAGTTTCTGCTCGTTAAGGATGAGCTTGCGCAGACCCTTGAGGGTCGACTGGAAGGCGATAACGGCATGACCCATGGGCACACCGACATTGCGCAGAACGGTAGAGTCGGTAAGGTCGCGCTGCAGTCGGCTCACGGGCAGCTTAGCAGCCAGGAACTGGAGGATGGCGTTGGCGATGCCGAGATTACCCTCGGAGTTCTCGTAGTCAATGGGGTTCACCTTATGCGGCATGGCGCTGGAGCCCACCTCACCCTTCTTGATCTTCTGCTTGAAATAGTCCATGGAGATATACATCCAGAAGTCGCGGTCAAGGTCGATGACGATGGTGTTGATACGACGCATGGCATCGAAGATGGCTCCCAGCCAGTCGTAGTTGGAGATCTGAGTGGTGTACTGCTCACGCTCGAGACCGAGCTTCTCGCTGACAAACTGATTACCAAACTCGCGCCAGTCATACTGCGGATAGGCTACATGATGGGCGTTGAAGTTGCCAGTAGCACCACCGAACTTAGCAGTGATGGGCGTCTCCTTCAGAGCGCGCAGCTGTTCCTCAAGACGGTAGACATAGACCATAATCTCCTTGCCGAGACGTGTCGGCGAGGCCGGCTGCCCGTGGGTCTTGGCGAGCATAGGAATGGTCTTCCACTCCTCGGCGTAGTCGTGAAGCTGTTCGATCAACTCTTCAACGAGGGGATAGTAGACCTGCTCCAGAGCCTCCTTGATAGAGAGGGGCACGCTGGTATTGTTGATATCCTGCGAGGTCAGGCCGAAGTGGATGAACTCTCTGAATTGAGAATTGGTCATTGAGAATTGAGCATTATTATCAATCCTCTCCTTGATGAAATACTCGACGGCCTTGACGTCATGGTTGGTGACGGCCTCGATGTCCTTGACACGCTGGGCATCCTCGACGGTGAAGTTGCGGTAGATGTCGCGCAACGGCTCGAAAAGGCTATGGTCAAAGTCCTGCAGCTGCGGCAGCGGCAGTTCACAGAGCGTGATAAAGTATTCGATTTCTACACGGACGCGGTAGCGTACGAGTGCATACTCGGAAAAAAACTCGGCAAGCGGTTCGGTCTTGCCACGATAGCGGCCATCTATAGGCGAGATGGCGGTTAGTTCTCTCAATTCCATGTTAGATAATTATCTCTTCTTGCGCAAACTTAAATCCGCAACCTCCCCGGCTGCGGAATCCAATCTCTCAATCTTTTCGTGGGCGTTGACGGATTCGAACCGCCGACCCTCTGCTTGTAAGGCAGATGCTCTAAACCAGCTGAGCTAAACGCCCTTATCATCTTGCCAGATGCGAAATTTGGCAGTTGCTTTCCCAAAAGCGAGTGCAAAGGTACGAATAAGTGAGCAAAACACCAAAAAAAAAAGGATTTTTTTGCATTTTCGAACGGAAGGACCTTCGAAACATGTTTCAAAGCTATGCTAACAATTGCTCGATGTCATGCTGTGGCAGGATGCAGAGGATGGCACGGCCGTCGGGTGTGTAGTTGACATTAGAGCAGGAGAAGAGCTGGTTGACGATGGTCTCCATCTCCTCGTTGGTAAGTACTTGACCGTGGGGCACGGCAGTGGTACGGGCGAGCGTCAGCGCCAGCTGGTCGACAGAGGTGACGGCGAGGGCGGCATCGTGGTCGGCCGCATCGGCGACAATACTACGCACCAGGGCGATGGGGTCGCCGTCGACGCCCGACGGTACGGCATTGACGGCAAAGCTGCTGCCGCCAAGGTCGGAGACTTCGAAGCCCAGCGTGCCGAGGTCTGGCAGGAGCTGACGGAGCAGGGCGGCATCTGCCGGCGACAACTGGAGTACCTCGGGGAAGAGGACACGCTGCGGCACGGCGGTGTGGTCGGACATCTGCGCCTGATAACGCTCGAACATGATACGGACGGACGCCCGGTACTGGTCGATAATCATCAGACCGGACTTGACGGCAGTCATGATGTAGCGCCCTTTGTACTGATAGTGGGCGGGCGACTTCTCCTGCAGGATGGTGCTGGCAGAGACGGGCTCGTCGAAGATCGATGCTTCGGCGGGAGGGGAGACAGTGGCAGGACCACTGAATAGCGAATCAGGAGAGGACGGCGCGAACGACGAAGCGGGAGAGGACGGCGCAAACGACGGGGACGAGGGCTTTGGGGCGAAGGGGTTATAGGTGGGATTGTATGTCACCTTCGGAGCCAGGGGAGTATCCTGTCCAGGAGTGAAGACGGGGATGTCGGGGCGTCCCTCGGTATCGAACTCAATGGAAGGCACCTCACAGAACTTGCCGACAGCCTCCTTGACAGCGGCGGTAAGGATCTGCCAGATGGACTGCTCGTTCTCGAACTTAATCTCAGTCTTTGTCGGGTGGATGTTCACGTCGATGTCGGCCGGTGCCACGTCGAAGTAGACGAGATAAGGCACCTGCATCCCTTCCGGGACAAGGCGTTCATAGGCATTCATCACAGCCTTATGGAAATAGGCATGTTTCATAAAGCGGCCGTTGACGAAGAAGAACTGGTGGGTACCACGTCGGCGTGCTGCCTCGGGTTTACCGACAAAGCCAGTAACATGACACATCGTGGTTTCGGCATCCATCGGCAACAGGTCTTGGCTGAAGCGATGGCCAAAGACATCGCTGACACGCTGGCGCAGGGAGCCCCGCTTCAGGTTCAGCAGTTCCGTGCCGTTGCTATAGAGCTGGAAGCTGATGTCAGGATAGACCAGGACGATACGCTCGAACGCCGTCAGGATATTGTTCAGTTCCGTGGCGTTCGATTTCAGGAACTTCCTACGCGCGGGTACATTATAAAATATATTCTCTACCTTAAAGTGGGCGCCCACCGGACAAGAGGTGGGTTCCTGAAACACCACCTTGGAGGCGGCCATCGAGAGATGGGTACCTATCTCCTCGTCGGCAGTACGCGTAAAAAGCTCTACCTGCGACACGGCAGCAATGGACGGCAGCGCCTCGCCGCGAAAGCCCATGGTATGAAGGGCAAAGAGGTCATCGGCCTGGCGGATCTTCGAGGTGGCATGGCGTTCAAAGGCCAGTCGGGCGTCGGTCTCAGACATGCCTTTACCGTCGTCAATCACTTCGATAGACGTTCTGCCGGCATCGACGACCAGCACCTGAATGGAGGAAGCGCCGGCATCGACAGCATTCTCCACCAGCTCCTTAATGACGGAAGCCGGCCGCTGGATGACCTCGCCAGCCGCTATCTGGTTGGCTACGGTATCTGGGAGAAGGCGAATCAGGTCCATGTGCTATTTTTTCTTTGGACGCCACTCGAAAATGTCGCGTTTGCTCAGCGGACGGATATAGTCGTACCAGGCATAGCCCGGCAACTGTTTCTTTTCGGGGGGTATCTGACTCATCGGGTAGAGCGTACCCTCGGCCTTCGGCATCCATATCTTCTTCATCTTGCCGTTTTCCATAAAAATCTTCAGCTCCGACGTCTCCGTGTAGTTCAGGCCAATCAGTGTACTGTCTGACTCATCTTCGGGGAAGTAGATGATGAGTACATTGTCCACAGCCTGCGCCTCGTGGATGGTACCGTTCAGGAAATAGGCAAACATCTCTTTCGAGGAAATCTGGTTAAAGTTGGTGCCGTCGCGCAGTTCTTCTATGGAGAAGGCATCGTTGATGACGTGGGCATGGTCGACGACAGAGTCTTTAAGGAACACCTGTATCTGCTCGCCCACGAGCTGCTGGCTCATGTTCCAGACGATGGGGTCGTAATACATTGTCATACAACTGTCCTGCGAATTATAGACCAGCGAGTCGCAGACGGCCTGGACGTCAACGCGATAGGCCCGGACATGGTTATAGGCATGTATCTTGCGGTAGACCGAGTCAGTGTTGATATTAAACGTGTAGACCTTGAACGTATCGGCGTGCATATAGAGGGAGTCGCGCTGGGAGAAGTCGATAACGACGGCACTGTCGGTGAAGAGGGCATAACCCGTGTCTTCATGATACTCGCCATAGTTGCCCGTCAGCCGGTTCTTGTTGAGCGAGTCGGTATAGATAACATTGCGGAACGCCTTGCTCAAGCCTGTCTTCGAGTCATAGTAGACACTATCGCCTATAAGCTGCTTCCCCTGGTTGTTCAGGACAGAACGGTCCATCAGCCGCGCCTGCTCGAGTTTCGTGTCATAATAGCCTTGCTCCGAGTAGATATGGCTATTGCCCGAGATGATGTCCGAGGGGCCGACGATATGGGCCATGGAAAGGCGGGTGTCGTAGTAGAGCGTGTCTGTCGTGAGATAGAACTTCTTATTACGCATCTTCACATCGTAGTTGAAGACCGCCATCTTCGTTTTTGTATTGTACTCACCCCAATCGGAGGTCAGCGTCGTTCCCTGGTCAACCATCTTTCCGCCCTCAAAGAAATAGGCATTATCGTACAAGCGGTCGAAGTTCAGAGAGTCCGTGTATAGGGTCATCTTGCGGTTCTTCAGCACTACGTTGTTACGAGCCTCCGCCATCTGGTCGTTACCGTCGTAGTAGGCATAGTCGGAGAAGAGCGACAACGTGTCACCTTGGTACATCTTGACATGACCGAACGCCTCGAACGAGTTGGTCTGCTCGTAAAAGTAGGCACTGTCGCAATAGAGACGGGCTCCCGTATGGGTGAAGTGTACGTTGCCATTGAGGATCTGGGCGTCATGGTTGCGATACTGATCGTAGTGGAGCACGTCGGCATGAACGAGGTAGACACGCTTGTCCTGCTGCTGGGTGCGCCGGGGCTGGCGCTTCCTTCCCTTACGCTGTTGGGGTACGGCCGCAGCACAGACGACGGCAAGCGCAAGGGCTATGAGAAAACAGGGAATCAGGCGTTTCATGGGCAGCAACAGTTAACGTATCCACCCTTCATACTCGTACTCGCAGTCGCGGTATTCGGGGTTGATGCGGACATAAGTCGCCTTAATCTTGCTGACGACCCAGTTGTGAAGCGTCTCCTCGCGACGCTTATTCAGGACAACCTCCTTCATCACCTGAAAATCCTCGGTGATGGTGGCCTTATGACCCTCGGTACGGTTCTTCAGCTTCACGATGGCACAGACCGTCTTATCCTTCTCGTTAATCATCTGGAACGGACTCGAAATCTGACCCACCTGCAGCGTGTCAACGACACGTGCCACTTCGGGCGGCAGGTCCTGCATACGGTAGCGAGAAGTACGTCCGTTCTGCGTCAGCTGCGACATCAGGCCGTGATTATTGCGGGTGTCCTTATCATCAGAGATGACGGAGGCACCGGCCTCAAAGGTGAACTTCGCGTCGCGGATATCAGTGGCAATGGAGTCGAGACGGAGCAGACTCTTGTTGATAGCCTCATCCGTCACGCGCGGTCTGCGGAGGATATGGCGCACCTTCACCTTGTCGCCGCGCTTGTCCACCAGCTGAATGATATGGAGGCCAAACTCCGACTCCACAACCTTGGAGATTTTCTTGGGGTCGGTCAGGTTAAAGGCCACGGCAGCAAAGGCCGGGTCGAGGACAGCCCTACCCATATAGTCCATCTCGCCACCCTGACGCGCCGAACCTGGGTCCTCCGAATAGAGTCGTGCCAATGTCTGGAAGGACGTCTCACCGCGTGTCACGCGGTCGGTATAGTCGCGCAGTTCATCCTTCACACGGTTAATCTCCTCCTGGTCGATACGGGGTGTCTGCGTGATAATCTGCACTTCCACCTCGGTAGGAACAAAAGGAATACTATCCTGCGGCAGATCCTTGAAATAGCGGCGCACCTCGGCGGGCGTTACCTTGATGTCCTCAACCAGCTTCTCCTGCATCTTCTGCACCATCAGGCGATCGCGGTAGTCGTCGTGCAGACTAGTACGCATCTGGCTGACGGTCTGCTTCTTATACTCCTCCAGCTTCTCACGCGAGCCAGCCAGCTGTGTCCAGGACTCTATCTGGCGATCGATGCCACTAGCAATTTCGGCTTCACTGACCTCTATACTATCTATGGCAGCCTGATGCAGAAAGAGTTTCTGGACGGCTATCTGCTCCGGGATGGCACAGTCGGGGTTGCCCTTGAAACGGATGCCCTCCGTGGCGGCCTGCAGACGCATCTGCTCTATGTCGCTCTTGAGTATCGGCTCATCGCCAATCACCCATACCACCTCATCGATGACCGAGGCAAGGGAGTCGGAGGGCTGCGGCGATGCCGCTGCACAGCAGACGGAGGCGGCAAAAGCCGCCATGATGGCAATCTTCTTCATTTACTGATGGTTGTTGACGGTTTTAAGAACGTCTTCGTTGACCGTGAAGGTGTACTTACGGCGCAGGGCACCTACCCACTCACGCTCCAGCTGGTCCTGATAGTCAGCGACAACATGACCACGCACATCGGTATAGTCCTCGGGACCTTTCTTCAGCACCTTACCGAAGACAGCATCATAGGGATAGTCCTTCACCTTGGTGACAGTGGTGTCTTTCTTGAACACCACGCTGTCGACGAGCGCATTGTCGCCCTGTCGGAAGATGCCCTTCTCCACCCGGATGCGAATGACGGAGTCGCCATTGAAGGTCGTACGCAGAGCCTCAGCCCATTTATCGAACTTCATTTTCTTGACGCAACGCTTTACGCCCTCGATGTCAGCGCGATTTTTCGTATGATAGGCAATACCCTTGAAGCGGGGCTTGTCCCAGTTGTACTTGTTCTTGTGCTTCTTGAAATACTCAGCCAGTCCTGCCTCGTCTTTGGCTGCCTTGTCCCAGACCAGCTGGTTACTGATCTCGTAGAGCAGCAGACCGTCATGATATTCGCGTATCAGGTTCTTCATGTCATCGTCCTGAGCTGACAGCTCGTCTGCACGCTGCAGCATCAGTGCTTCGGCCGTCAGCTTGCCACCCGACTGCTTGACAAGCGAATCAACCTTCTGGTCGGCCAGTTGCTCGCGGATGTTACGCTGTTCCATGAACTGCAGGATACTCTCCTTATGGTACTCAAAGGGTTCGAACTGCTTACGCTCTTTCATCAGGATGATATGATAGCCATAGGGTGATTCGACGACGCCCGACATCTCGCCGTCTTTCAAGGCGAAAGCAGCATCCTCAAACTCCTTGACCAACTGTCCACGGAACACAAAAGGCAGTTCCCCACCCTGCCGTGCCGACCCCGGATCCTGGCTCACCTTCTGAGCCAGTTCGGCAAAGTCAGCGCCCTGCTTCAGGGCGTTATAGACAGAGTCAATGCGCTGGCGGGCAGCTTTACGCTCTGCGTCGGAGGCCTGCTGATTCAGACGCAGCAGAATATGTGCAGTCTTAATCAGACCGTCAGGACCAATCTGATTCGCCGTGCGGTCGTAGATGTTGTGTGCCTCAGTCATCATGTCCTCATCAGTGACAAACGTAGGTTTCACCTGCTGGTCACGATATTGGGCAAACTCCTTCTTGAAGGAGGTCAGCGTGTCGTACTTGGCATCAAGGGCGGCACAGACTTTCAACTTGTAATTGATAAAAAGGTCGACATATTCGCCAACGTTCTTCTTGTCGATGACGCCCTCAGAGTTGTTCTTGTTATAGCTGTACTCAAACTCCGAGCGTAACACGGGTTCCCCGTTGATGGTCATGATAACGGGGTCGTCCTTCTGCGGCGCTGCCGCAGCACAACAGACAGCGGCGGAGAAAGCCGCCATGGCTACTAACTTCTTCATTTTAATCGTTAGGTCTTGAATAATTAGGTGCTTCACTGGTGATGGTGATGTCATGCGGGTGGCTCTCGTTAACACCGGCATTGGTAATCCGCGTGAACTTCGCATTATGGAGAGCCTCGATAGTGGCTGCACCACAATAGCCCATGCCTGAGCGCAGACCGCCGACCATCTGGTAGATGACCTCCTGTACCGTTCCCTTGTAAGGCACACGGCCGGCGATGCCCTCGGGCACCAGCTTCTTCACGTCCTTGGTGTCGGCCTGGAAATAACGATCCTTCGAACCATGCTCCATGGCTTCGAGGGAGCCCATGCCACGATAGGACTTGAACTTACGGCCGTTGTAAATGATGGTGTCGCCGGGCGACTCCTCGGTACCGGCTACCAGCGAGCCAACCATGACACAAGAACCGCCAGCAGCCAGAGCCTTCACGATATCGCCGGAGTAGCGCAGACCGCCATCGGCAATCAGGGGAACACCCGTACCCTTCAAAGCAGCGTAGACATCGTAGACGGCACTCAGCTGGGGCACACCCACACCGGCGACGACACGTGTCGTACAGATAGAGCCAGGGCCGATACCCACCTTCACGGCGTCAGCGCCATTGTCAACAAGCATCTTAGCAGCTTCGCCAGTAGCAATGTTACCAACGACGATATCTATATTGGGGAATGACATCTTGGCCTCACGAAGTTTCTCAATGACACCCTTCGAATGACCATGAGCCGTATCAATGACGATGGCATCGGCACCGGCATTGACAAGAGCCTGCATACGCTCCAGCGTATCAGCAGTAACACCGACACCGGCAGCTACACGCAGACGGCCCTTTTCGTCTTTGCAGGCCATGGGCTTGTCCTTGGCCTTAGTGATATCCTTATAGGTAATCAGTCCGACGAGGTGGTTGTCCTTGTCCACGACAGGCAATTTCTCAATCTTGTTCTTCTGCAGAATGTCAGCAGCTGCCATCAGGTCGGTCTGCTGGTGAGTGGTCACAAGGTTATCCTTCGACATAATCTCGTCGACAGGACGATCCAGGCGGCGCTCAAAGCGCAGGTCACGGTTGGTGACGATGCCGACAAGGCGTTTCTCGTCATCGACAACGGGAATACCGCCGATATGATACTCCGACATGATGTCGAGGGCCTGGGCCACCGTAGACCCCAGGGGAATGGTGATGGGGTCGTAAATCATGCCGTTCTCGGCACGTTTGACAATAGCCACCTCACGGGCCTGGTTCTCTATCGACATATTCTTGTGAATCACGCCGATACCACCTTCACGGGCAATGGCAATAGCCATCTGGCTCTCGGTAACCGTATCCATGGCTGCCGTCACAAAGGGCACGTTCAGCTGGATGTTACGTGAGAAGAGGGTTTTCAACTCTACCGTCTTGGGCAGCACTTCGGAGTAAGCTGGAATGAGGAGGACGTCGTCGAACGTAAGGCCGTCCATCACAATCTTGTCTGCAATAAATGAAGCCATAATTTATACCTTTCTTAAAATATTGCGTGCAAAGGTACTCATTTTTATCAAAAATGAAGTATTAAGAATTAAGAAATTCATTGTCGCCCGACAATTTTTCTTAATTCTTAACTCTTAACTCTTCATTCTTAACACTTAGTTCGCCATCTCCGAGATGAACTTGATACGAACCAGTCGTATCTCGTCCTCCGAGTAGTCCTCGCCCAGCTCTTTAAGAGCGGCCTCCAGATCGTCGGTCTCCGAGTCGGCAAAATAGTCATAGATATCGTCAATATGATCTTCGTCCATCACCTCTTCGAGGAAATAGTCGATGTTCAGCTTCGTTCCGCTGTAGACGATAGCCTCCACCTCGTCGAGCAACTCCTCGAAATCAATGCCCTGTGCATTGGCAATATCATCGAGTGCCACCTGACGATCGATACTTTGAATTATCTTTACTTTTAGCATCGACTTCTTGGCCACTGTGCGCACACGCAAATCAGCCTGGCGGACGATATCGTTCTCTTCGCAGTAACGCTTAATCAGGTCGACGAATTCCTTGGCATACGGCTGTTTCACCTTACCCTCGCCCACGCCCTGAATATTCTTCAGCTCGTCAAGCGACACGGGATAGTCGGTGGCCATCTGCTCAATACTGACATCCTGGAAGATGACGTATGGAGGACGCTCCATCCGCTTCGACACTTTCTTACGCAGGTCACGCAGCATGGCCGACAGCACCGGGTCGAGGGCACTCGTACCACCCTCATGCTCGGGAACGTTCTCCTCATTGTCAACAAACTCATTGTCCTTGACTATCATGAACGACGTCGGGTGCTTCAGGAACTTCTTACCAGCGGACGTCAGCTTCAGCAGACCATAGTTCTCCACCTCCTTCTTCAGGTAACCTGCAATGAGGGCCTGACGAATGACCGGATTCCACAGTTTCTCGTCATCGTCCTCGCCGGCTCCAAAGAGGTCATGGTCCTGATGCTTGTGGGCAATGATTTCCTCCGTCTCCTTACCAATGATGAAATCGATGATATAGTCGCTGCGGAAGTTCTCCTTCAGGGTCAGAATCACCTGTAGCGTCAGCACCAACTGCTTCTCCGCCTCAATCTTGGTCTTCGGATGCAGACAGTTGTCACAGTTACGGCAGTTCTCCTCGGTATACTCTTCACCGAAATAGTGAAGCAGCATCTTACGGCGACACACGCTGGTCTCAGCATAGGCCGCCGTCTCTTGCAACAGCTGGCGCCCGATATCCTGCTCGGCCACAGGTTTTCCCTCCATGAACTTGTCCAGTTTCTGTAGGTCCTTATAGCTATAGAATGCCAGACAGATACCTTCACCGCCGTCGCGTCCGGCACGTCCCGTCTCCTGGTAATAGCCTTCCAGCGACTTCGGGATGTCGTAATGGATGACGAAGCGCACGTCGGGCTTGTCAATGCCCATACCGAAGGCTATCGTAGCCACGATGACGTCAATCTTCTCCATGAGGAAGTCGTCCTGCGTCTGCGAACGTGTACCGGAGTCCAGTCCAGCATGATAGGCTGCCGCCTTGATTTCGTTGGCCTTCAGTATCTCTGCCAGCTCCTCTACTTTCTTGCGCGACAGGCAATAGATGATGCCACTCTTTGAGGGATGCTGCTTGATGAAGCGGATGATGTCCTTATCCACATCCTTCGTCTTCGGACGTACTTCGTAATAAAGGTTCGGACGATTGAAAGAACTCTTGAACTCCACGGCGTCAAGGATACCTAAGTTCTTCTTGATGTCCGTACGCACCTTGTCGGTAGCCGTGGCAGTCAACGCTATCACCGGCGCATTGCCTATCTCGTTGATGATAGGCCGGATGCGACGGTATTCGGGACGGAAGTCGTGACCCCACTCCGAGATACAGTGAGCCTCGTCAATGGCATAGAACGAGATCTTCACCGTCTTCAAGAACTCCACGTTGTCCTCTTTCGTCAGCGACTCCGGCGCCACATACAGCAGTTTGGTGACACCACTCCTGATGTCGGCCTTCACCTGGTCGATGGCGGCTTTATTGAGCGATGAATTCAGATAGTGTGCCGTTCCCTCATGCTCACTGAGATGGGAGATGACATCCACCTGGTTTTTCATCAGGGCTATCAATGGCGATATCACGATGGCCACGCCGTCCATGAGTAGCGACGGCAACTGATAACAGAGCGACTTGCCGCCACCTGTCGGCATCAGCACGAAGGTATCTTTACCCGACAGCACACTGCGGATAATGGCCTCCTGATCGCCCTTGAACTTGTCAAAGCCGAAGAATTTCTTCAAGGCTGCATTAAGATTCACTTTTCCTTCTTTCATAGGCTTGTCGTTTCTACGCGACTTGTAAATGTGATTTATCGAGCTGCTGTTGCGCATACTCCTGTGTAACCTCGAAGGTCTCGGGTTTCTTCGACGGCACCTCGAACATGGCATCCATCATGATGTTCTCAACGATGGAGCGCAGACCGCGGGCGCCGAGCTTGTACTCCACGGCCTTGTCCACAATCAGCTTCAGCGCATCCTCGGCAAACGTCAGCTTCACGCCGTCCATCAGGAACAGCTTTTCGTACTGTTTGATGATGGAATTCTTGGGCTCCACGAGGATACGACGCAGAGCGTCGCGATCCAGCGGATTCAGATAGGTCAGCACAGGCAGTCGGCCGATAATCTCCGGGATAAGTCCGAAGGATTTCAGGTCCTGCGGCAGTATATATTTCATCAGCTCGTTTTTGTCAATTTTCCTGACATTCTGAACGGAGTTATAACCCACGACACGGGTGTTCAGACGGTGGGCAATCTTCTGTTCAATGCCATCAAAGGCACCGCCGCAGATAAACAGGATATTCCGCGTGTCGACATGGATATACTCCTGGTCGGGATGTTTACGGCCTCCCTTGGGCGGCACGTTCACCGTCGTTCCCTCCAGAAGCTTCAGCAGTCCCTGCTGTACTCCTTCGCCGCTGACATCGCGGGTGATGCTCGGATTGTCGGTCTTGCGGGCTATCTTGTCAATCTCGTCAATAAAGACGATACCGTGCTCCGTAGCCTCCACATTGTAATCGGCCACCTGCAACAGACGGGTCAGAATGCTCTCCACATCCTCGCCCACATAGCCAGCCTCGGTGAAGACCGTCGCGTCGACGATGGTAAACGGCACGTCCAGCAACTTGGCTATCGTACGGGCCAGCAGGGTCTTGCCTGTTCCCGTCGACCCGACCATGATGATATTCGATTTCTCTATCTCCACTCCATTTTCGTCGGCCGGCTGTTGCAAACGCTTATAGTGGTTATAGACGGCCACGGCCAGATTGCGCTTAGCTTCTTCCTGCCCGATGACGTACTGATCCAGGTAGTCCTTGATCTCCTTCGGCTTGGGGACGTCATGCGACTTCGCGCCCCTCGCTCCCGCCTTACCCGCAACGGACTTCTTGGGAGCCAGATGCTCCTGCACGATGTTGTAGGCCTGCTGCGCACAGTCCTCACAGATGAAGCCGTCCAGTCCTGTTATCAGCAGTTTGACTTCCTTCTCGCTTCTTCCACAGAAGCTGCATTGTTTCTTCATCGGTTACTTTCTCTTCAACACGTTGTCAATCATACCATACGCCTTGGCTTCCTCGGCGGTCATCCAATAGTTACGGTCTGAGTCCTGATACACCTTGTCATACGGAGTATGCGAGTGCTCCGAGATGATGGTATAGAGCTCTTTCTTGAACTTCAGGATCTCCTTGGCCTCAATCTCGATGTCGGATGCCTGACCCTGCACACCGCCCAACGGCTGGTGTATCATGACACGGCTGTGGGGCAGTGCCGAGCGCTTGCCCTCGGTACCGGCAACGAGCAACACAGCAGCCATCGAGGCGGCCATGCCTGTGCAGATAGTTGCCACATCGCTGCTGATAAACTGCATGGTGTCGTAAATGCCCAGTCCGGCAGTGACGCTACCGCCAGGCGAGTTGATATACAAGGAAATGTCCTTACCCGAGTCGACGGAGTCGAGATAGAGCAGCTGTGCCTGGAGCGTATTGGCCGTATAGTCATCGACCTGCGTTCCAAGGAAGATGATGCGATCCATCATCAGTCGGCTGTAGACATCCATCTGCGTCACATTGAGCTGACGCTCCTCGAGGATATAGGGATTCAAATACTGTGCCTGCGTCTTCATGACATCGTCAAGAGCGAGGCCGTTCATACCCAAATGCTGGGTGGCATATTTTCTGAAATCGTTCATAATTCTACATAAAAATTGAGGTTATCGACCTCTGTTATTATCAAAGTAGACACAAAGATAATAAAAAAAGTCGATAACCTCGCTTTGTGTGAGTTATTTTTTAGGAAATTAACTATTTTTCCTGCATCATCTTGTTAAAGTCCTCCAGCGAGACGCTCTTTTCGTTCAGTTTAACCACCTTTTTCAAGGCTTCGGTCAGCTTCACGTCAACAGCGCGGTCGACGAAGTTATCAACCTGCTCGCGCTTCTTCAGTTGCTCCTCAGCATAGTTCTCCAGCACGTCGTCAGGAATATTCTGCATACCATACTGTGCGAACTGCGCACGGATAGCCTCCTTGGCCACAGCCTTCAGGTCAGCGTCCTCAATCTTGAGACCACAGGCGGCGACAATCTGCTCCTTGATGAGGTGCCACTTCAGCTCACGGATGCTGCCCTCGAAGTTCTGCTCGACATAGTCGGCACCCTTCTCCTTGTTGTTGTTCAGCATGATGCGCTTCAGCAAGGCCTCGGGGAACTGCAGGTCACCGACCTTCTTCTCCAGATAGGCACGCACGTCCATGAGGAACTTGTAGTCGCTGTTCTGTACCAGCTGGGCAGAGACCATGTCGCTGATCTTCTGACGGAACTCCTTCTCGTCCTTGCACGTACCCTCACCGAAGACGCGGTCGAAGAGCTGCTGGTTAACCTCAGCGGGCTGGAAGTGGCGAATCTCGGTCACCTGGAAGCTGAAATCGCTCGTCAGGTCTTTCACCTGCTCCTTGTCGACCTTCAGCATGGCTGCCACCTCGGCGTCATTGTCTGGATAGGCCTTCTTGGGGTTAAAGGTGATGATATCGCCGGGCTTTGCGCCGTCGAACAGCTTCTGCTGCTTCTTCTCCTTGATATAGGCGGGCATAATCATGGCACTGTCGGTGGTGATGCCGCCCTCCTTGGTGTTACCCTTGTCGTCGAGCTCGCGCAGGTCACCGGTCAGCGTGTCGTTGCCGCTGAACACCTCAGCCTTCTGGAACTCGCCGGCCTGCGAAGCATACATCTGCACCTGGTCGTCGATGAGCTTGTCGTCCACCTTGATGGTATAGAAGTCTATCTTGTCCTTGGCGGTCAGCTCAGCCTTGAACTCGGGAGCCACGGCAATGTCAAAGATAAACGTGAAGGGGCCGTCCTTCTCCAGGTCCTGCGGCTCCTGCTTCTCACTGGGGAGGGGCTCGCCCAGCATCTGAATCTTATTCTCGCGGATATACTCCATGAGTTTCTCGCCCAGCACACGGTTGACCTCGTCAACCTTCACGGCCGTGCCATACTGCTTCTTAATCATTCCCATCGGCGCCATGCCCGGACGGAAACCGGGGATGTTGGCACGCTTACGATAGTCCTTCAGGGTCTTCTCGACCTTCTCGTTGTAGTCTTCCTTCTCGACGGTAACGGTCATCAGACCATTAATCTTGTCGGGAGCTTCAAATTGAATCTTCATCGTGTTATTGTTATACCTTATTTATATATAAATTCAAAAATTGAGGTGCAAAGGTACTCATTATTCAGCAGAAAACAAAATAATAGGGGTACTTTTTATATTATTTTTCGAACTCTTGCTCTTCTTCGCGGCGGCGCTGCTCCTCCAAGGCGGTGAAGTCCTTCTGGCGCAGCACGAACGACTCCGTCAGATAATTCTTGCGGACAACGGGATTCGCAGCCAGTTCTTCAGGGGTGCCATGGAACAGGATACGACCCTCAAACAGCAGGTAGGCACGGTCGGTGATACACAGCGTGTCCTCGACGTTGTGGTCGGTGATGAGGATGCCGATGTTCTTGTCCTTCAGCTTCCACACGATAAACTGGATATCCTCCACGGCTATCGGGTCGACGCCGGCAAAAGGTTCGTCGAGCATGATGAACTTCGGCTCAATGGCCAGACAGCGGGCTATCTCCGTACGGCGGCGCTCACCACCCGACAGCTGGTCGCCCTTATTGCGGCGCACCTTCTCCAGACGGAACTCCTTGATCAGCTCCTCCAGCTTCTGTCGCTGATAGTCGCGCGGCTTGCCCGTCATCTCGAGCACCGAGAGAATGTTGTCCTCGACACTCATCTTGCGGAACACCGAGGCCTCCTGCGCCAGATAGCCAATGCCGGCACGGGCACGCTTGTAGACCGGGAAGGTCGTCACCTCCTCGTCGCCCAGGAAGATATGTCCGCCGTTGGGCACTATCAGTCCCGTCGTCATGTAGAACGATGTCGTCTTGCCGGCACCGTTAGGACCCAGTAGTCCCACGATTTCTCCCTGCCTCACGTTGAAGCTGACATCGTTCACCACCGTGCGCTTGCCATAGCGTTTGATTAGTCCCTCCGACCTGAGTACAATGCTTTCTTGTTCCATCTTTTTAGCAATTTGTATGCAAAGGTACTGCTTTTAGGTTAAAACCATGGTCCTTTAACTCCCTTTAACTCCCTTTTCCGTCTTAACTCCTTAAAAAATCGTACCTTTGCCGCCGAAAACAGGCAAAAGAAAGATGTTAATCCACAAATGGCTGACCACCTTCGGCCGCTACCTGATTCTCATGGGACGAACATTCTCTATGCCCGAGCGCTTGAGGATGTTCTGGAAACAATATGTCAAGGAGATGGCACAGCTGGGCGTCAACTCCATCGGCATCGTCCTGCTTATCTCGTTCTTCATCGGTGCCGTCATCTGCATCCAGATGAAGATGAACATCGAGTCGCCATGGATGCCGCGCTGGGTGGCCGGCTACACCACCCGCGAGATTATGCTGCTGGAGTTCTCCAGCTCCATCATGTGTCTCATCCTTGCCGGCAAGGTGGGTTCGAACATCGCCTCGGAGCTGGGCACCATGCGTGTCACACAGCAGATTGACGCTTTGGAGATTATGGGTGTCAACAGCGCCAGCTATCTCATCCTGCCAAAGATATTGGGAATGCTCACCATCATGCCCTTCCTCGTCATCTTCTCCTCAGGCATGGGCATCCTCGGTGCCTACGGCACAGCTTATATCGGCCATATCATGCCGCCCGACGACCTCACTGCGGGCCTCCAGCACGACTTCGTTCCCTGGTTCATGTGGATGTCCATCATCAAGAGCCAGTTCTTCGCCTTTATCATCGCCAGCGTGTCGAGTTTCTTCGGCTATATCGTCGAAGGCGGCTCCGTCAACGTCGGCAAGGCCTCTACCGACGCTGTCGTCTCGTCCAGCGCCCTGATTCTCTTCTCCGATGTCTTCCTAACGCAGTTACTGTCATGATTGAAGTCAAAGACCTCTATAAACGATTCGACGACAAGGAGGTGCTGAAGGGCATCTCCACGGTCTTTGAGGACGGTAAGACGAACCTCATCATCGGACAGTCGGGCTCGGGCAAGACCGTGCTCATGAAGAACCTCGTTGGTCTGCTCGATCCGACGAGCGGCGAGGTACTCTACGATGGTCGCGACTTCGTCAAGATGTCCAAGCACGAGAAAGTGCTGATGCGCCGTGAGATGGGTATGATTTTCCAGTCGGCAGCGCTCTTCGACTCGCTCACCGTTCTGGAGAACGTCATGTTCCCGCTCGATATGTTTTCGTCGATGACCTTGCGCGAGCGCACCAAGCGCGCCATGGATTGTCTGGACCGCGTCAACCTCGTCGGTGCCGAACAGAAGTTCCCGGGCGAGATCTCGGGCGGTATGCAGAAGCGCGTCGCCATAGCCCGCGCCATAGCCCTGAACCCGAAGTACCTCTTTTGCGACGAGCCCAACAGCGGTCTCGACCCGAAGACCAGCCTCGTCATCGACGAATTGCTGCACAGCATCACACGGGAGTTCCAGATGACAACCATCATCAACACCCACGACATGAACTCCGTCATGGGCATCGGCGAAAATATCATCTTTATCTACGAAGGTCACAAGGAATGGCAGGGCGTCTCGGCCGATATTATGCACTCGACGAACAAGCGTCTCACTGACTTCATCTTCGCATCCGACCTGCTGAAAGAGATGCGCACCGCCGTTCTCAACAAATAGCCAACAGCTACTTCATCTGCCAGCGCCCCTTCACCTCCACCATCGGGACAACAATCTCTTCTTCCGTACTGTCGCCATAGTGCAGCAGCAGGAACACCTGCATCTGCTGCGTCGTGGTATCCATCAGGGCATTGGTCGTCTCGATGGCGCCAATGCCCTGATGGGATGTCTGTTGCTGAGCCATAAACTGCTTATAGCCCGTAATCAATTGCTCACGATAGTCTTCCGGCAGACTGTCAGCTCCTACTCTGCCCTCCAGAAACTTCTCGTACTCGCCGGCAGCCAGATGGCGGTAATAGCCCTCGGCAGCCAGCGACGCCAGTTCCTCGGGCGTCGCCCCGCCACAACCCATGAGCGTCAGGACTCCCAGCACTCCCATTATTCCCAACCACCTCAGACACCTCATCACTTCTGACGGATAAAGATGTTGATTGGCGAGCCGGTGAGTGTCCAGTTCTCACGGATCTTGTTTTCCAAGAAGCGTTTGTAGGGTTCCTTGATATACTGTGGTAAGTTCGCGTAGAAGACAAAGGTAGGAATCTGCGTATCGGGCACCTGCGAGACGTACTTAATCTTGATGTACTTGCCCTTGATCGAGGGCGGCGGCGTGGCCTCGACGATGGGCAGCATCACCTCGTTAAGCTTCGAGGTGCCTATCTTCACCTTACGGTTCAGGTAGACTTCCTTTGCCGTTTCCAGCACCTTGAAGATACGCTGCTTCGTCAGCGCCGAGGCAAAGATGATGGGAAAGTCCCTAAAGGGAGCCATACGTTCGCGGATGGCATTCTCGAAGGTGTCGATAACCACCTGCGACTTCTCCTCCACCAAGTCCCACTTGTTCACGACAACGACCAGACTCTTGTTGTTCTTCTGGATGAGCTGGAAGATGTTCATGTCCTGTGCCTCGATGCCACGGGTGGCGTCAATCATCAGGATGCAGACGTCGGAGTTTTCGATGGCACGGATGGAGCGCATGACGCTGTAGAACTCCAGGTCTTCCGACACCTTGTTCTTACGGCGGATGCCTGCGGTATCAACGAGGTAGAAGTCGAAGCCGAACTTATCATAGCGGGTATAGATGCTGTCGCGCGTCGTACCGGCGATGTCGGTGACGATGTGGCGATCCTCGCCGATGAAGGCGTTGATCAGGCTCGACTTACCGGCGTTCGGACGGCCCACCACGGCAAAGCGGGGTATACCGTCGTCAAGGTCGTCCTGCGACTTCTCGGGCAGCACCTCCAGCACCTTGTCCAGCAGGTCGCCGGTGCCGCTGCCCGTGGCAGCGCTAATGCACCAGGGGTCACCCAGGCCGAGCTTGTAGAAGTCGTACTGTCCGTACAGGTCCTTGCCGTCGTCGGCTTTGTTGGCCACGAGCAGCGTGGGCAGCTTCGCACGGCGCAGAATCTGCGCCACGTCCATGTCCCAGTCGGTCACGCCGTTCTTGATGTCACAGAGGAACAGCACCAGATCGGCCTCCTCAGTGGCAATGATGACCTGCTTGCGAATCTCCTCCTCGAAGATGTCGTCAGACTTGACCACCCAGCCGCCGGTATCAACGACCGAGAACTCACGGCCGTTCCACTCGCACTTGCCGTACTGGCGGTCGCGTGTCGTGCCGGCCTCGTCGCTCACGATGGCATGGCGGGTCTTGGTCAAACGGTTAAACAGTGTCGACTTGCCCACGTTCGGGCGTCCTACGATGGCTACTAAATTTCCCATAATCTTGCAAATTCCTTACTTTCGGGTGCAAAGTTACGCATTTTTTTGCAAAACGCGTTGTCAATCAGCGAAAAAACGTCACAGTTCCAGGGGCACCAGGAGCTTAAGGCCCACGGAGCGGCCCATGTTACAGATGCCGGGAGCCTCTGCATACTTCAGACGGCTGAGGTGCGACTGGTACGAGCGGTTCGTCAGGTTATCAACCGTCATGAAGAGCGAAGCGCAGCGGTGGCCATGCCACAGCACGTCGGTGCCCGCCGAGAGACTGAGCAGCGTGTACGACGGGGTCGGCGTCTCAGTATCGTAGGCGGTATGGGCGTGACTCTGGCGCAGATAGCAGGCCAGGCCCACTGACACGTAGGTATTGTTCAGCAGCTTACCGTCGCGAATGAACTCATAGCGCAGGTCCGACGTCCAGCGGGGTGCCGGTGTGAACGGCAGCCAGCGGCTGTCGGCCGACTGGTGCAGCTGACGGGCATTGACAAAAGAAAAGGTGTTCTCGAAGTGCAGCGCCTCCACAGGGTGCAGGTCGAGCAGGGCCTCGCCGCCCCACAGGCGCGCCGTACCCGCCTGATACTGATAGCGGTCTTCGCCCTCCGGCAGTTTCTGCAGGAACACGAAATTGTCTATCTGGTTGGCAAAGAGCGTCAGCTGTGCCGAGAAGATCTTCGTCGAATAGTCCAAACCGGCATCGCCCTGCCAGCTACCCTCGGCCTTGAGCTGCGCGTTGCCTATCTCGTAACGGAACGTGCCTTCGTGCTCGCCGTTAGAGCCCAGTTCGCTGAGGTTGGGCGCACGGAAGCCACGCGAGGCGTTCAGTCTGACATGAGTCTTCGGCGAGAGGCTCCAGATGAGTCCCACGCTGCCCGTCACGCCGCGGAAGTTGCGGCTGAAGGCGGCGAAGCGCTCCTCACCGTCGTCCTCAAGGGCATAGCTGTGCAGGTGGCGGTTGTCAAAGCGCAGGCCGCCGCTGACGGTCACGGCTCCCAAGGTGCGGGTGGCCGAGGCGAAGGCGCCGATATCAAACAGGCGGTACGACGGGATAAGGAACTCCTCACCCAGATTCTCGGAGTGCTGGTACATGCCCGAAACGCCAGCGGCCCACTTCCACAGCTCGTCGGCGGCCAACAGGTAGTGGACATCGTAGTTCAGGGTGTGCAGGCGGAAGTCGAGTCCCACCTCGCCGGGCTCCTCATACTCGCGGCGACGGTTCTGCTGGTAGCCCACAAGGGCTTTTACCGACCCGCTGCCCACGAGGAACGAGTTGTCGAGGACAGCCTTGTAGTGATAGATTTTCTGACTGGCTTCCGACGGCTCCAGCCGTCCGGTCTCTTCATTGCGTTCACCCTCGATGAGTCCGGGGTTCAGGTTGTAGTACGACAGCTTCAGGTGCGAATAGCCCCAGTTGCGGTTCACACCCGTCATGCCTGTCAGGGCACGCTCGTGGTACTGCGACCCCGGCACGCGGCCGTCGCGGGCATTCTTATACTCGTCGGCATCCTTCTCGCTCCATCGCCAGTTCCACACCAGTCCGCCCTCGTTGCCGGCGAAGTTGGCGGTATAGGCAAAGAGGCGGTTGTTCGTCTGGTACTCGCTGCCGACGTTCAGCAGACGCTTGCCCTGGGGCATCACAGGCGCCTCGTGGAACACCAGCACGCCGGCCATGGCGTCGGAACCATACATCAGTGTAGCAGGGCCTTTCAGGATTTCCACCGAGTGGACGGCCTGACCGTCGACCTCGATGCCGTGCTCGTCGCCCCACTGCTGGCCCTCCTGGCGGATGCCATCGTTGACGACGACGACGCGGTTATAGCCCAGTCCGCGGATGACGGGTTTCGAGATGCCGCCGCCGGTGGTGATCTGCGACACACCGGGCTGATGAGCCACGGCGTCGATGATGTTCTGCGACGACGTCTCCTGCAGCACACGGGCAGGCACCACGGAGACGGGCGACGGCGAACGGTCGGCCAGCGACACACCGGTCAGTCCTGTGACGGTGACCTCGCTGAGCATGGCGTTGCTCTCGCTCAGCACAAAGTCCATGGTGTGCTGCGACAGCAGGTCCACGCTAGTCACGATGGTCTGGTGGCCGACATAACTCACCTGCACCAGCGTCTTCACGGTTGGCAGGTGGTCTATCTTGTAACGGCCGTCGGCATTGGTGACGGCACCTTGTTTCAGTTCGGGGAGGTAGATGCTGACACCTACCAGCGGTTCGTTGTCGACGGCATCGGTGACGCGTCCCGTCAGCGTCACACTCTTCATTGATGCGCCCTCAGCAGACGCAACGGCTTGCTGACACAGCAATGCCAGCAAGACAAACAATATCTTTTGCATATCTTTGTCTGATTAGTTGATTAATAAAAAGGTGGAAGGCTTGCAGCAGCAAGCCCATGACGTACTAATCAGACAGTGGGAGGACCGCGGGTGGTGGCCGTCAGCGAGAAGACTGACGGACAGAAGGCCAAACAGTCGGCCTGTGGGGTGCGCCAGACAGGCGCAAGGATGGAAAGTAACGTGGCGGCACCGGCAACATACACCAGTGCCACGAACTGACAGAGCAGACAGTCGCAGGAATGGGCTGTCAGCAGGGAGACATGGCCGGAGTGAGGAACGTGGTTGACACACTCCGTACAGCTGTCCTCCACGCCGACCGTCGGGTGAACGTGCAGCGACGACAGCAGCATTGGCACAAAGACCAACAGCAGCAGCCATGCGGAAAAGCGGCGTTTCGTCCTGACGTTCATATTCATTGTTCCCTCTGTTCTTAATTACTCTGGGTTATAGCCGAAGGAGTCCAGTTCGCGCTGTGACGAGCGCCAGTCCTTGTCGACCTTCACAAACAGCTCCAGGAAGACCGTCTTGCCGAAGAATTTCTCCAGCGACTTGCGGGCCTCCGTACCGACTTTCTTCAGGGCGATACCCTGATGGCCGATGATAATACCCTTCTGGGAGTCGCGCTCCACGTAGATGACGGCATTGATGGCTATCTTGCGCTCGTCTTCCTTGAATCGCTCGACGCGCACCTCCACCGAGTAGGGAATCTCCTTGTCGTAGTAGAGCAGGATCTTCTCGCGCACGATCTCTGACACGAAGAAGCGTGCCGGCTTGTCCGTCAGCTGGTCCTTGTCGAAGTAGGCAGGACTCTCGGGCAACAGCTCCTCGATGCGCTTCAGCAGGATGTCGACACCAAACTTGTTCTTGGCCGAGATAGGCAGGATCTCCGCGTTGGGCAGCAGCGTGTGCCACTTCTCGACGATATCGGACAGCTGTTCTGTATTCTCGTTTTTCGTTCCTCGTTCCTCATTCCTCGAACCTAACTCATCAATCTTATTAATCAGCAGAATCACCGGTGTCTTCATCTTCTGCACCTTCTCGAGGAACTCCATGTTCTTCTCGGGATTCTCCACCACATCGGTGACGTAGAGCAGCACGTCGGCATCCTGAAGGGCCGACTCCGAGAAAGCGAGCATCGATTCCTGAAGCTTGTAGTTCGGCTTCAGCACGCCCGGCGTGTCAGAGAAGACAATCTGCATCGTGGGCGTGTTGACGATGCCCATGATGCGGTGGCGCGTGGTCTGCGCCTTGAACGTGGCAATAGAAATACGCTCACCAACCAGCTGGTTCATGAGCGTACTTTTACCTACATTGGGATTCCCGACGATGTTTACAAATCCTGCTTTGTGCATGAATTATCAATTGTCCATTGTCAATTATCTGGCTGCGCCATCATACGCCCACTTGATGTAGCTGGCTCCATGGACGAAACCGGCACCAAAAGCGGTCAGGATGAGGTTGTCACCCTTCTTGAAGCGATGCTCGTTCTCCCATATTGCCAGAGGGATGGTGGCGGCCGACGTATTACCGAAATGCTCAATGTTGACGATGACCTGCTCCATGGGGACTTCCAGGCGCTTGGCCACGGCCTCGATGATGCGCATGTTGGCCTGATGGGGAATGACCCACTGGATGTTATCCTTCGTCAGACCGTTGCGCTCGGCAATGAGAGCGCAGTCGTCGCTCATGTTCGTCACCGCATAGCGGAACACCGTGCGGCCCTCCTGATAGAGGTAGTGCAGACGGTGGTCGACGGTGAAGTGACTGGGCGGACAGACAGAGCCACCGGCCTTCATATGCAGGAAGGGCAGACCCTTGCCGTCACAGCGGAAGTAGCTGTCGCGGCAGCCCATGCCCTCTTCCTCAGAAGCTTCCACCAGCACGGCGGCAGCGCCGTCGCCGAAGAGCGGACAGGTCTGACGGTCCTTGTAGTCGACGATGGACGACATCTTGTCGGCACCGATGACGATGACCTTCTTCATGCGACCGCTCTCAATCATCATAGCAGCCTGATCGAGCGAATAGAGGAATCCGCAACAGGCAGCCCAGAAGTCGAACGCATAGGCATTCTTCAAACCGAGCTTGCCGACAACGATGCTGGCGGTCGATGGAAACTTGTAGTCAGCGGTCGAGGTGGAGACGATGAGGGCATCGATGGTGTCGAGGTCTACACCCGTCTTCTGTATCAGCTGCTTGGCAGCCTTACGAGCCATATAGCTCGTGCCGAGACCTTCCTCGCTCAGGATGCGACGCTCCTTGATGCCCACACGCGTCATAATCCACTCGTCGTTGGTGTCTACCATGCGCGACAGCTCCTCGTTCGTGAGGACATAGTCAGGCACGTAGCCACCGACGCCGGTGATTATCGCGCTAATCTTACCCATGTGCTTATTCAGCTACTTCGTCTTCCTTCTTGATAGCAACCTTACCACGGTAGTAGCCGCAGGTGGGGCATACAGTGTGGTATACATAGTAAGCGCCACAGTTGGGGCATACTGCCAGTGCGGGAGCTACGGCCTTGTCGTGCGTACGACGCTTGGCCTGACGAGTACTTGACTGTCTTCTTTTAGGATGTGCCATAATTCTTTTTGTTTTTATTGAAGATTGAAAATTGAAGATTGAAGATTGCTCTTCAGCCCCCAAGTTCTCTCTTCATTGTTAATAATTCATTTTCTTCACGGATCTCCAATCTTCAATCTTCAATTTTCAATCTTCAATCCTTTCAACTTTTCCCATCGGGGGTCTACCGCTTGGCTGGACGCCTCATCACCGCTTCGGTCGGCTGACAGTTCTTCCAGAACCTTCGTCATAGCAGCGTTGCACTTACCAGTCTCGTGAACGTGCTGGATGGGTATGGCCAATACAATAAACTCATAGATGAGCCACGACGTGTCCAGGATTCCTTCATCCTCGTCCACGACAATGGTGTCATCTTCCTCACGGGCTGTGCTGCCGAGTTTCACAACCAGACGGTTGTCAGTCTCTATAGGCTGTTCCATCAGGTCAAGGCATCGGTCGCACGGTATGTCTACGCTTCCGACGGTGTGAAACAGGAGCTCAAAAAAGCCGGATGCCTTGCGTATAGACACCGACACATGCAACACTCCACTCTGCACGTCCGTCTCGTCAAGAGCGTCGAAGAAGTCCTTGTCCAGGTCGAACTCCAGCTGTGTCAGCTCGTCCGTCAAACCCTTCAGATCTATCTTAAACTGCTCTAAACTACACATATACACACTTAACGGGCTGCAAAGGTACGAAGTTTTTAGCAAATAGCCAAACTTTTCTTTCATTTTTTCGTCTATCGTCGTCACACACACGTACTTATATCTCTGTCAGAAGAGGAAATAGTACTATACGAAAGAAGCCCTGTCTCATTACTGAAACAGGGCTTCTCATGAAAAATGGCGGCCTCCTACTCTCCCGCATTGCATTGCAGTACCATCGGCGCAGGCGGGCTTAACTTCTCTGTTCGGAATGGGAAGAGGTGGGACCCCGCTGCAATAACCACCTGATATTTCTTTTCGACCGTAACTGA
>JAEEGL016165320.1_pt1 | contig 27285 bp, 19 predicted proteins | sample 9134231 | NCBI WGS metagenome assembly JAEEGL01 (sample SAMN16246548, study PRJNA631951) | gut metagenome | biome: gut microbiome; feature: rumen; material: fiber-attached | host: Bos | place: Iran: Karaj | collected 2018-10
CATGATGCGCGACAGGCTGTAACCCAGCAGGTTGTTGCGCACGTGGCCCAGATGCAACGGCTTGTTGGTGTTGGGCGACGAGTACTCAATCATCACCAGCTGGCTGTCGGCAGTCACGGGTTTGAAGCCATAGTTGGGCGTTGAGGCTACATGCTGCAGCACACCTGTCCAGAACGACGGCTTGATGGTGATGTTCAAGAAGCCCTTGATGACGTTGAATTTCTCCACCGCATCACAGTGGGCCACCATGTGCTCACCTATCTCTTGCGCCGTAGCCTCGGGCGCCTTGTGAGACGCCTTCAGGAACGGGAACACCACAATCGTCTCGTTGCCTTCAAACTCCTTTTTTGTTGTTTGGGGAACAATCTTGTCGGCGGGGAAATCCACGCCATACAGGTCCTTTACCGCATCGGCGGTAGCCTGAGCCAATATCTGATCAATCGACATAATCTCCTCCTTATATTATAATTCAAACTGCAAAGGTAGTGCAAGTCAAGCGGAATGCCAAATTTATTTGAGCATTCCCGAGACGCAACCTATCCTTCGCCAATTAATTGGCAAAGGTAGTAAAAAAGTTGCTAGTTTCCAGTCTCCAGCCCCTAGTTTTTAGTCAGCATCCGCCAACTGAAGCCCAATGTCTAGACAATATTCGACATGACATGGCCTTGCTCGTCAAGGATGAGGTCGAGCATGGTGTACCACAGGCGACCAGCAATGGGCGTGCTGGGGAAGATGGTCTGCAGGTGGCGGATGTACTTCTCCAACTGCGGCAGGTGTTCCCTATCGTTGCGCTTACCGCTCTTGTAGTCAATGACAACAATCTGGCCGTCGGGAAGGCGGATGATGCGGTCGGGGCGCGGGTTCTTGTCCTTGTCCTCCTTCTTGCTGGCGGTATTGAGGTCGGTAAAAATGGTGCGCTCACTATAGACCTTGTTGACGGGATCGAACCATGTGGAGACGCGGTTGTGCGGGTCCATGATAGCGGCACGCACGTGATTGTTGATGTTGTCGATGCCACAGGGATCATCCGGGTCATTGGAAATGATGCCATGTTTCACACCCATGGCAATGACATGGTCCACATCGTCGCGGTCGTGGATGCGACTCATCAGGCTGTGCAGCCTGATACCAGCCTGGATGCGGGTACTGGCGGCGTTGTCCACCTTGACCTTCAAGTCGGCGGGGATGGGCATGACGGGATATTCGATGACGTTCTCACGCTTGACATTGGTATCCTCAGGATCCAATTTGGCCTGAATTTCCTCACGCGTTGACTGATGGCCATACTCATACCAGGAGACGGTCTTGGCACCAGGTGCGGGAATGGGGTCCATGATCGTGGGAGCGAGAATCGACATGAGTTCGGTCAAGTCTTCGACTGCCGCCGGATCCAACTTCTTTTTAGAATCGGGCGCCTTGCCCAGAATGTGCAACTCGGTGCGCGGACGGGTGAAGGCGACGTAGGTCTTGTTGAGGTTGTCGATGAGCACGTCGGACTGCTGCTTCTCGACAAAGGCCTTGGCTTCGCCGGACAGCATTCCGTACTCGTTGAGCGCCAACAATGCCTTCTTGTTCACGTTGAGCAACGGCGGCATTTGCTCCTTGTCCCACTGCGGTTCATCGACAGGCAAGCCCAGTGTGGCATCATAGAAGGCATCTCTCGGCATCCAGTAGGTGTGTTCCTTGGAATTCTGGGTCAGGTCCCAGTCGGCAAAGGGGATGACGACACAGTCAAACTCCAAGCCCTTGGCCTTGTGGATGGTCATGATGTTCACGGCATCACCGCCATTGGCACTGCTCACGGCCAGCGAGTCCTTTTTTTCGTCCCAATACTTGAGGAACTCCCTGATGCTGCCACCGTTGCGCTGCGACGAGAACTTCATGACAACGTCCTGGAAAGCCAGCAGGAAGGCTGTTTCCTTGTCCACATCGCCACAGCCCGACTCGGCGCGCTTGAACTCGGCGATTATCGTCTCGACAATGCTCACCAGTGTGGTGAGTTCGCCCGGTGGCGGCAATAACCTGGCCAACAAGTCCTGCATCGGCTGGGGTTGTTCACCTGCCGCAGGCACAGCGCCTGACAAGGCCTTCATGCAAGCATCCAACTTGATGCCATTGTCACGGGCATCGGTATCTGACGAGACTTCTTTGATGAATGCGCTCAGTGCGGCATACAGTCGTTGGTCGCTCTCGCGCTTGCGCTTCAACCGTTGTTGCATCTCATCATCGCCCGTTGTGGCGTCATCTTTATCATCTTTTCCCTTGAGCGGGTTGATATCCATGAAGCGGAGCATGGCAATGATTCGCCTGATAACAGGCGAATTGCTAAGCAATAGCGACTCGCCCGAAATGATGCTGATCCAGCGGTCGGCAGACACGCGCTTGTTATACTCCAAGATGGCCTTCACAATACTGTCGCCATTGTTGTTGGTATTGACCAGAACTCCAATCTGGCCCCAGTCATAACGCTCGTGGAGCTTGAGCAGATACCCCGGCAGGATGTCGAGGACATTGAGTTCTTTATTCTTGTCCTTACTCTTCTTACCTTTGGCGGGTGTAGCAGAATCAGCGGGTGTAGCAGGATCAGCGGGTATAGCAGGAGCGGGGGAATCAGCCGGTGTAGCGCCGCCTTCATAACACCCACGGCCTTGGCAATCACCTGATCCTCCACGAGACGATCATAGTCGCCCAGCAGGAGTTTCACATAGCCGGGCACTTTCTTTTCGTCGATGTTTCCTGGCATTCCCTGTTCAACGTCGGCATAGGTGCCCTGCACGGTAGCCTTGTCACGGTAGATCGATTTCATGCCTTCGAACAGCTGGTTATTGAACTCGATGATGCCGCGTGAGCTGCGATAGTTGGTCGATGTGGGCTCACCGGGCTTGACAGTGCGACTGTAGATGCTGTCCTTGAAGTCATTGTCCACCCGCTCGCGGAAGACGGTGGGGTCGGCGTTGCGGAAACGGTAAATTGACTGTTTGGCATCACCGATGAGCATATTGAAGTTACCGTTTGCCAGGCTCTCCTTGAGCAAGCCGCGGAAGTTCTCATACTGCTTGGTGCTGGTATCCTGGAACTCATCGATCATGAAATGGGCAATGATTGTGCCGATGCGCTCATAGACGAAGTCGGAGCCGCTGTCAAGCACGGTGCCGATAAGCTCGTTGGTGTCACCGATGAGAATAGAGTTGGTCTCGTGGCGGTACTTCTCCAGGAAAATGTCGATCATCGCCAACATGCCCAACAATCCCAGGTTGTTATTGACGTGGGTCAGGAACAAGTCAGCTTCATAATACTTGAAATACTCGGTTACCAAATGCAGCAGCCTGTCGATCACATCATCCGAAGGCATCTGTTTAGACAAGAACTGGCTCTTGATTTTATCCCTGTCGGCACACAAGAGAGCGTCGGACAAGGGATCTTTACCTCCCTTGTTGAGCAACGACTTGAAAGACATTTTCTTGTTCAGATTATCATTGAGCGGCTGCAACTCCTCGCAAAGTGACTTCAGCAGCGCCTCGGCCGTTGCGCGGCAAGAGCTCTCAGCATTGCTTACCACCTTGACAAAAGCGCGGATGGTGGAAAAATCGCTCTGGAATTCACCATTCTTATCAACGTGACCCAGATAGTCACGGATGGAGTCCATACGGCTGCGGAACATCTCCGTGTTGATCTGCTTGGCAAACTTCGTCAGGTCACCGCCATCCTTGAAGAATTGCCACTTCCTCGCCTCGGGGTTACCGTGCAGCATGTGACGCTGGTACTCCTTGACCCATGTATCCACCTGCGTGGGTTGTTCAGTCTTGCCGAGCGACAATAGGAAATTGTGCACCGCCACGCTCACGGCATAATCCTCCTCGAGTTGGATGTCGTAGTTGAAGTCACGGTCCAGCTCACGGGCGAAGTTGCGCAAAATAGCCTGGAAAAACGAGTCGATGGTGCTCACGTTGAAGTTGCTGTAGTCGAACAGCAGCTCGTTCAACGCTTGACGTGCCAGCGCCCGCACCTCATTCTCGCCGAGGCGCGCCTCCTTCATAAAACCCACGAGATAGTCACTCTCCTCGCCAGGCTGTGCCAGGTGGTACAGTTCCTTGACGATGCGTTGCTTCATCTCATCGGTGGCCTTGTTGGTGAACGTGATAGCCAGCAACTTTCGGTGCGCATTGAGGATGCGGTTGTCGCCCACGGCACGCTGAGGCTTTAACTTGCCATCCTCGCCGGGGGCAAACAACAGATGCTTGATATACTCCAATGCCAGGTTATAGGTCTTGCCCGAACCAGCCGATGCCTTCATGACCAGCATGTTGCGGTCGCTAGGATTGATGGTGTCACTCATGTCGATGAAGCTGTTATAATGTAATCAATGGTAGAGTCATGTCAAATAATGCGGGCCTTGAAGCCCATCTCGGTCAGCTGTTCCAGCACACGCTGACGGAAGTCCCCCTGAATGAGAATCTCGCCACCACGGGCACTGCCGCCAACACCCAGGGCACTCTTGAGGCGCGAGGCCACTTGCTTGAGCGCCTCGTCGTCGCAGGTGAAGCCCGTGACGATGGTGGCCTGCTTGCCTGCCCTACCCTTGCGCTCCAACACGATGTCGAGGCGCGTCTTGCCCTGCTGCTGACAGGCGTCGCCCTTGTCGGCAGTGTTGTCATCGGTCTGTGGCACGGATTCGTTGACGGGCATGTTGAAGGCCTTGCCCAGCGCCTCTTTCCAATCGATGTTATTCATAACGGGGAAAAAATCAGTTATCATTAAACCTTCCTGTCTCTTTAACATCAAAGGTACAAAAAAATAGCGACAAGATCACTATCAAAACAAAAAAAACGATGTCAACCGAAGAAAAAAAGCCGAAAATGGTTTTTTAATCAAATAAAAGCAGTACTTTTGCTGCACTGTTTACATTTACATTATTATTAATTCACTTTAATACTACACGAAAATGGCTTATGTAATTTCTGACAGCTGCGTGGCATGTGGAACTTGCCAGTCAGTATGCCCCGCCGACGCAATCAAGGAAGGCGACATCTATTCGATCGATCCCGACACCTGCTTGGACTGCGGTACTTGTGCTGACGCTTGCCCCACTGGCGCAATTGCTCCCGGCGAGTAAATCAACATCAAATACAGCTATTGCGGCTACACCCATCGCGGTGCGGTCGCAATACTGTTTTTAGCCACATGCATCACGGACAGCCAAGCCCTCAAGAAAAAACATGCGGGAGGACCCTCGATGGGTTCTCCCGCATGGACATTTATCAGAATAGTTAGTTAAGCGTCAATTGGCTTGTGCCACCTTGAGCGGATCAAGGACGATGAGCTTGTTGATGGAGGTGCCACCGTGGTTGATACCGTCATTGTAGGTGCCAAAGTAGCGGTACAGACCAGCGGGAACCTTGTTACCGTTCATGTCCTTCATGTCCCAAGCAACAGGGAAGCTGCTGGTGGTTGTCATCCACACGAGCTTGCCAGTGGCATCGGTCACGCGCACGATAACCTCAGGCGTCTGTGACAGGTCGGACTCCAAATCGAAGTTCACCTGACGATCAAGGTAAGCGGGCAGAGCGTCGGCAACAAGTTCGGCAACGCCGGTCTGGCCTACCATGAAGCTGATGGTACGAGTGGTGCAGTTGCCCACCATGTCATATACAGTGTATGTGAGGGTGTGCAGACCATCAGAGAGGTTATTCAACGGGAATTCAATATTGATTTCCTTTGCTCCGTTGGCGGTGGTCACGTAGCAGCAGATATCGCCATAGGCATTCTTGCCGTCATCGAGAACAAGCGTCATGGTGTTGTCCACCGAATTGGCTTGCACACTGATGCCATGGTCGTCGGTAGCCTTGATGTAAAGCACGGAGTTGCTGCCCACGAAATTACCCTGAGCGAAGCCTGCCTCGTCATTGATGTACATCGAATTAACTACAGGTGCCTGAGTGTCGTTGAGTGCAGTGCTCTCATCATAGGGCAACATCGTGATTTGACGGGTGAAACCGTTCACCATGCGGTCGGTGTTATCCTTGTGGGCATAGACCCTGAGAAGGACATCCTCATTCTTGGCACGGGGTGACATGGGCACAATCATCGTACCATTGAAAATACCGTTGGTCACACGACCCGAGATCTCGGCCAGTTTCTCACGCGGAGAATAAATCGTGCGAGTATTGGTGCCACCACCATCGGTGAATGTCAAAGTGGTGTACTCAGTCTCCCTATCATACAGCGTTGCCGTTGCATCACCGTTGAAGGTGCGATCCAGATTTCCATCGGCATCAACCACCTGCGCCTTGATCACAAACTCGGTAAGCGGGCTGAGTTGAGCCTGTGCGCCGTCAGCGGTCATGCTGGTGCCATTGATCTCGGTGATGTTAAACAACGACAAGGGATAGTTAATCTTGATGGCGGGGTCGCCAAGGAGGAAGAAGGAGAGCTTGTTGGTGTTGGCGGCAGCGAAGCCCAACTTACTGGCCTTGTAGGCCTCACCCAGCGTGGGCATGTAACCATTGGCATCATTGCTGAAGAAGCCACGCAAGAAGAAGCGATTCCACATATCATTCTCGGTAGCATATACCATGCGCGAAGTTGACACCAGAGCAATGGCACCACCGTCACGCTTGTGGAACATCAGCTCAGCAATACCGCGAGAGTCACCATCAAAGTGGGCAACGTCACAGCAAGCAGTAGTCATAATGGGCAGGTGAGGATAGGAAGTACGAACCACGTCACCTGTCACCCACATGTGGGTACCCTTGGTAAAGGCGATGGGGCCAGCGTGACCCACATAGGTAGCAAAGTACATACCCTCCTTGAACATATTGCTCAATCGTTGTTTTGCCTCAATGGCCGTCTTGCGGCCATAAGCAGACTGATTGGGCTCGGTATTGGAACGGGCATATTGAGCATTATAAACCTTGTTAACATGCATGCCCGTATTCAACTGATTATCAATCTGGTTGGTATAACCTTCACCCTGGTACATGTACATACCGCCATCCTGATCGTCGGCGATAACCATGGTATTGTTGCGCCAAACGCCATAATCGGGGTTGGCATAATACTCGACGAGCTTGTCCACGTCACTCTTTGCCTCCTCGATGTCACCGCAGGTGATGCGGCCAACGCCGATTCTGAGCTTGCCGCTTGCGATGTCGGAACCTGAGTTGTCATCCATGAATCCGAAGAAGTCATCGGTAGTCACCGATGAAGACTCATTGTTACTGTTGTCGCTCTGGTAGGTCAGCAGATTACCCGGGTGGAGACCCTGCATCTCGCGGTTATCATAGGAACCCGTACCGAACAGGAGCAGATTCTTGAACTTCTCAGGATTCCTGTCATACAACATCTTGCACAGCAGACGATAAGCCATACCATCGCGGGTACCGCTGGAGAACTCGTTGAAGATCTGATGCTGATCCACTACGGCAACGTCAATACCGTCAACGGCGGCATGCAGGTCGGCAACACGCTGGGCCTGCTCATGGAACATCTTATCCGTGATAATCAACATGTCAGGCACGGGCATGGCATGGAGATTCTGATTCTCTACATCCTCATAGGCAGCGATTTTCTTCAGCGTCTTGGCGGGGTCAAAGGCCATATACATAGAGCTCACTGATCCTGTCGAGAAGAAGTAGAGGCCACTATTCGAACCATCATTGTAAGTATTGGTGGTGACTAACTGAGGAGCTTGGGGGTTGGAAATAAACCAAATTACCGTGCTGGAAGAAGCATTGGGCAAGAGGAAACGCTCATTGCCTCGTGTCATGGTATAACCCATCAACAGCTGGTTGTTCTCGTCAGGAGAAAGGACATTGAGACGCTTATAGCTGATGATCACATAGTCCAAACGGGCCATCGTTGCTTCACCTGCCGTCGAAGTATACTTGAGATGAGGCTCATACTGACCGCTCTCAACGGGGTCGGACAACTTGACGTTAGCAAAGGGAGTCGCGAAATTATAGTAAACAGTAGTGCTAGGCTTGTAGATGCGAGACGAGGCCAGCGAATAAGAGGCCGAGTCGATGCCGTTACCGCTGTGCAAGATGCCATTGGCATAGCAAATCTCATTGGCGGCAGCAGCGATGGCACTCTGCAACACAACCACGCTGTCGGCAATCATGGGCAGATTATAATCGATGCGCACATCACCCTTGACAAAGTCCTCACCCAGCATTTCCTTACCAGAACCACTGATAGAAATCATCTCCTTCTCATGATAAAAATAATTGAGGCTGGTGGACTTGTCAACATAGTTGCTCACGGTGACCACGGTCTTTTTGGACGGGGTGACATCGGGATTGGAATCTTCGGACAGGAAATAGCAACCCACCTGAGAATACGGATTGAATACACGTACAAAATGCGGTGTCGAGCTGTAGTCGGCAATGCTCATCGAGATGGGGCCGTTGCCGTAGAAACAGATCTTGTTGTTTGTACGCAAAATGGGAACGGCCTTCAAGTCATCGGGGGCGGAACCGTTCAGCAACTCGTTGATGCGGTTGCCACCGGAACCAAAGACTTTTACCTGTGCGGGATTGCTAAATCCCATTTCAAGGAGTTCGTCGTAAGTGATTTCATACATTCCAGACTCGGGAATGGAGATTTTCACCCATTTGCCCGAAGCGAGTTTGGAATTAGTCGCATACATGGAAGTGCTGAACGCACTGGCGTAGCTGGCGCAGAAGACGGCCATGACAGCCACGCATGCAAGTTTAATTTTTGTCAGTTTGCTCATATCTATTCTGATGTATATATTTAGTTTCAATTAATTACATTCAACGGTTATAATCTCACTTTCACATCGAGCACCTCACGCCCCGCAATGCTGGCGGTCAGGCGGTCACCGGCTGCCAGATCATGAGGCTTGCCCGCATCGCCCGTGAACAGGAAGTCACCCATCTTGATGCTGCAACGTGTGCTCACGGCAGCCAGCAGTTCGTCAAGCGGATAACGCATCTGTGCAAGGCTGCAATGCGAAACCTCATCACCGTTGACCATGAGGTGCACCTGCTCGTGCACGGCATCAGCAACATCGCCGACGGGGACCCAATCCCCCACGATGGCCGCACCGTCGAACGCCCTGTCAAGGGCACCCATGCGATCATCGTCGCCCTCAAGCGCCTGAACGGTGAAACCGGCAGTGAAAGCATCCCAGTAGCGGTGGGAAAACTTGGGCGCGATGCACTTGCCCAATCTGCCGGTACGCACCACAATCGTGGGACGCGCCACAAAGCGCCGTGCATAGTCGGGCACAAAGAAGGGACGTCCCGTGAACAGAATCGACGAGTCGGCCATGAGATAGCACCGGGGGTCGTTCTCCTCCAGTCCGTAATTCCCAGTGATACCGATAACCTTCATTTCGTTGATAGCGCTATTGTGGTTTGTCTTATAACTATTGTCGTGTTACCGTTTGTTGTTGCCAACGCTGGTGTTATGCATCCTGTTGTAGATGATTGCCAGGTGGGCATATATTGATGTATTGGCTATCACAACATCGTCGGGAGCTTTGATGCGATAAGGCGTGAAGTTCCAGATTGCAGTCATGCCACTGGCAATCACCAGGTCGGCTGTTTCCTGGGCACGTTCGACGGGTACCGTCAGGATGGCGATAGACACGCCGTGCTCACGCTGCCACGCAGCTAGCTCGTTGATGTCAAGGACGGGGACACCGTCCATGGTCTTGCCGATGACTTCCTGGCGGACATCAAAACCTGCCACGATGTGAAGTCCATAATGCTCCAGACCATGATCCTGCATCAACGCTGTTCCCAGACTACCGGTACCGATGACCACAGCATCGTGGTGCTCATTGAAGCCAAGGAAATCCTCGAGTTCCTTCACCAAACTGCGCACTTCATAACCGATGCGTGTCTTGCCACGAATATTGAGAAACGAGAGGTCCTTGGCAATCTGTGACGACTGCACGTTCAGTTCTTTGGAAATCTGTGTCGAGGAGACATACTCCACATGCAGGTTATCCAGCATACGCACATAGGAGAGATACCACGGGAGCCTCCTGATAGTGGGCTCGGGCAGTATCGCCTTGTTCTCGATATTATTCTTGGTCTTGGTCATCGTGTCTGGATACAAATAACCTACAAAATTACCTCAATTTTTCTAACGGACTACTATTTACATTGTATTTTATTGAAATTCGGCTAGTTTTTAACAAAATTTGTGCAACTCGAATGCCGCGAAAACCCGTTTTCCAAGGCCAAGATGTCACAACAAAAAATCAACTGTTTTTCCTGACTATCTCATATTTTTATGCAACAGGCTCGGTCCGTCAATGCAGACCGAGCCCGAGCTTATCTGTTGATAATTATTATTCTCCCGCGACGGCAAGTTTCTTGGCCTTGGTGGCCTCCTTGATGCCATCGGTAGTGATTGTTGCACGATAGACATAGATGCCGCGAGGCACACGACGTCCTCCGTTATCGGTGAGGTCCCAGGTGACAGGGGTTGAGGTGTACATGTCGCTGCGTCCTGCTTGAGTCGTGCTCCACACCCGACGGCCCATCAGGTCATAGACCTCGATGGTCACCGTCACCACAGCGTCGGGACGATTGTGCTTCACATAGAAGGAGGTCTCGACATTGGCAGGATTGGCAGCGCAATAGACGTCGGCAATCTCTGGGGCAAGACCGTTGACAACATTGAAGGAGATTGTTTTCTCGCCGACGTTGTTGTAAACATCCCAAACACGCAGACGCAACGTGTGTGGTCCCGGCGCCAGATCATTCAGCTGGTAAGAGATGCTGCCCATCGTGCCCTGCTCGGCAAACATGGGCGTATAGTAGCTCACCAGGTCATTGTAACTGGAGGTACCGTCGAGGGTAAGCGTCATGCTATGGCCAATGCCAGCCGATGAGAAGTTCACTCCGCTCTCGTCGCTCACGGTCGCCAAAAACAGGGGAGACTCATTGATTTCACTTCCGTCAACAAACTGGTTGTCGTTGAGACCCATCGCGATAATCTTGGGGCCAATTGTGTCGGTTACCAGCTCGTCCTCATAGCCATAGATATAGAAATTGCTGTCAGAGCCCTTGGCTTCGATACCATTCAGGCGGTCATAGGCATACAGGTTAATCAGCGACGGGCTGTAATTGTCATATTCATTGTTGACCTCGCTGGGGATAATGACACGCACGGTGAACTGTCCGCCCACGACAGTATCCACGTTGATGGCCAAACGGTTAGGACGGTCCTGATAGTTGACTTGTTCACCCTGGTCGCCGCCATATCCATGCGTTGTGATGGTCTGTTCGGGGCCAAAGAGTGTCGATACAATCGCACCATTGAAGTTGGTGGCCAATTCTCCGTCCATGCCTACAATCTTGCCACTGAACTCCACCTTTTCGCGAGCATTGAACACGGGCTTCTTATCGGGATCCACCGCATCGCCATTAATGGTCTCGATTTTTACCGTATATGGGGCGTAAGCGAGGCGCAATGCAGGGTCTCCATAGCAGAAGAAGCGACGCTGATTATCGTCATAGAGGCGTGCGCAGTTGTTCTTAGCAATGCGCAGGATATCACCGATGCGGATTTGCTTGCCCGATTCATCCTTCGAGAACATGTTTGCACCAACGGACAACGTCAGCATACCATTTCCCTCGATGAAAGCCAAGCGGGACGGGCACATTACCGCGATTGCTCCACCATTGGCATTCAGGAAAACGCGCTCACCACTGGAGAGCGTGGAATTGTCAAACCGACAGTATTCACATGTAGCGGCATACAGCACGGGCAGATGACGGTAATAGAGTTGTGTCTCGACATCGGAACGCATCATCAAACCCTCGGCAGTCCAGTTCTGAGTGCTGGCATGTCCCACGTAATTCCACCACAGCACACCCTCCTTGAGAGTAGAGAACAACTTGTTACGGGCTTCGGGATAACTGCGGGAACCGCCCTCACTGATGGCATTGAATGCATCGGTGAAAACATAATTGTAGACCATGTCCTCGCCTCCGTGGGAACGTGCCTGACTGATCATCGTGTTGGACTGTTTCATGTGCACGCCATTATTCTCATCATCGGCAACCATGAGCACCTGGTTCTTCCAAGCACCGTAAACGGGCTTAGAGACATACTTCACGAGCTTGTTGACCACGGTGCGCGCCTCGGCAACACTCTTGACAATCATACGGCCCACGGCGATGTCCATCTTTTCGTTATTGGCACTCGTCGACCCGTCGCTGAGAATTCCAAAGAAGTCATCGGTGGTGATGGACGTCTCGTCATCATCGCTAACCTCACTCTGCCAAGTGAGCAGATGCGGATAGTTCAAAGCATTGGCATTGGTGCCAATCAGGCGGTTGTCATAGCTGCCACAACCCAGCAGCAGCAAGTAACCCAACTTGTGGCCTTCGCTATCACCACGGTCATAGAACATCTTGCACAGGCGCCTATAGGCCATGGCATCATGGGTACCGCTCGAGAACTCGTTGAACACCTTCTCGTGGTCAAGCACCAGCACACGGAAGTCGTCGTATTTCTCATGCAGTTCGGCTACGCGACGGGCTTGTTCGAGATAGGCAGCAGGAGCCAGGATGATCATGTCAGGGGTGGCCTCTCCATGGATATTCTGATTGTCCACATCGCCCAGGAGTTCCGGATGGTTGTAGGTGCCCGACTCGTCAAACGCCACAAACTCCCGACGGCCATCATTCGCCGGACTGAACACCAACGAGCCCTCGCCGTCGGCCTTAACATTGAGTTGCAGGGGGGCATAGGGCGCGGTGACATCCCACACGCGTGTGGTACTGCTGATGCCTGTCAACTTATATTGACGGTTTTTGCTGGCCACACTCACGCCAAAGGTGAGATTACCGTTCCTGAGTGCGAGCTGGCGTTCGAAGTTGACGGTAATGAAGTCAAGTCGTGCCAATTCGGGCGTCCCAGGACAGGAATAGGTCAGCGTGTATTCCAGATTGTTTGTTCCTTCGAGAACAAATGACTTGGAAGACTGCGACAGCCGATAATGGCTATGCGGATTCTTTCTATAAATCTCATCATTGTCGGAAACCGGCAGTAATGTGCTGTTATAACTGTGGGTCACAGTGCTACTCACGTTAGACGTCAAGGCAGCGAATTCGGTGTAAGTCCTCACTTTACTACCTGCAACCATTCCTTCGAGGTCAAAGCTGAAAGTCTGTGACTTGCGGCTCTTGAAATCCTCGCCCAGAAACTTGCGGCCTGTTTCACCAGGATTGATGATGTCCTGCTCGTGATAAAGACGCTCGATATAGGTTGAAACCGTGCCTCCCGTGGGCTCGTTGTCAGCCTTGGTGATTTCGATGTCCGAAAAACGGCTGTCGTTGGTGACGAAATAACTGCCCGAGTTGGCATAAGGGTGTTGCACCTGGACAAAGGGGATGATATCGTTCAATTCCTGCCACGTGGTGGGGCCTTGGGCATAGAACAGTATGCGGTCGCCGGTACGCACCACAGGCATCTGCGGGAGGTCATCGGCATAGTTGTCACCATTCATCGTCTCGCTCAAGGGGGCGCCGCCATAGCCAAACACATGAATCTGGGACAGGTCTGAGCCCAGTCCCCAACTGCGGACATCGTCGGATGTAATCTGATATATACCGCTGTTCTTCACCGCGATTTTGACCCACTTGCCAGTGGCAAGTTTGCTCGTCTCGGTATAGTAACTCGAGTCGAGTGCACTGGCATGAACAGCACAACAGGCCATTACCAGAATGGACACGGCTGTACGGACGAAGTATTTCATCATCATAGTCATTTTCGTATTTTTTATACCCTTATAACGAAAAACGTCCCTGTTTATTGCCTCATGAATGTCATTCGGCGAGTGACTCGACGGCAAGCGTCAGGAAATGTCCCTCAATGGGACGCGCCGTTATGCTGTATCGGTTGCCTCTGCAACGGGCCATGAACGTGGTTTCCTCTGCATCAGCCACAAACGGTTCCAGGCTGATGCCGTTAGTCCAGTCAATCGCGCTGTCACGGGTTGCCTTGATGAGGGCTTCCTTGGCAGTCCAGGCAATCACATGGGCGGGAAGATCGTCGGGTGAAATGAATCGTTGTTCTTTGGCATTGAGGTACTTATCACGCACCCGCAGCACCTGCGGGCGGTCTATCAGCTCTGCATCGAGGCCGATTATCCGGCTATTGTCAATGGCCAGTGCCACCAACTGCATCGTGTGGGTAATGCTGATGTTCACGTCACTGTCTTCAATGAAGGGCGCCCGCTTGCTATTGTGCTGTAACGTTACGGGATGTCCAAAAGCACGATGCAACAACAGGCGTTCGACCGTCTTCTCGCGTTGCCGCTTGGCGGGAAGTTCTAACAGATCCTCGACGGAAATGCCGTCCTCACGGCACAATGCCAGCAACTGCGGCACCTCTTCTTCGAGTCGCCACACCAATACCCGAGAGCTTCCGGAATATTTCAGTTCCTGGACAAACATAGGTGTCAGGTGCTAGAAGTCAAGCGTTTAGCCGACGCCGTTCTTGGCGAATTCTATGCGGGTGAGGATGTTGGGATTGTCCTCGCTGGCGGCAATCCAGGAGCGGTAACGGCGACGGTTGATGAAACGTTCTACCAGATAAGCCAGAATGAACATGACGGGCACTTGCAGCCACAACATCCAATAATGGTGCTGCACTTGATAGAGTGTCGCGCCGTTACTCTGCATGAGGACGTAGCCGTTGGTCATCCAAGTGCTGGGCACACAGTCGCCGACGAGCCACCAGAATCTCGACATCAGGTAACGCGGCCATGACGCACCGGCAAGGAACACAAATACCACCGATGAGAACACGAACAGCAAGAACACACTCTCACGCTCATTGACAACGGCCGAAAGCGTCTGCCCCATAAGCGACACGGCAATGATAAAGGGAACAGTTAGACAGATAATGTGCAAGATATCACCATTTTGCGGGAAGCCGAACATCAGCGGCACATAGTGCAACACATAAATCACAGGCAACGTGTAAATGATCTGGTGGCACATCATCTTGCCAATGATAGTGGCACCGGGACTGGCCTCAACGGCCATCGGGTCACGGCCTCCATTGCGACGGCGCCGCTCAATACTGCCGCCATGCAGCATGGCTATACCCAATATCATACTCTGCTGCAGCACCAACGGTAAGATGAAAAGCAGCACGGCACTGGCGATACCCATTGCGGGATTGCCCACTGGCACCTGACGGCTCTCGACTATAGAGCCACTCATGTTCAGCACAGGTTCGACAACGGCATCCAGTTTCTCGTTGCCTAACGCCAGAGTTACATTGGATATCGCTGAGTAATAAGCCTTGTAGCGCATCATCACACTCATATCGCAGTAGAGCGACAAATGTGCCTGCTCACCACGACACACTGCTTGTCCGAAGTCACGAGGAATGTGCAGAATGCCATAGCATGACTTGGTGTGCATGGCCTCTTGTGCTTCCTGCATATTGGCAGCATATCCGACCACGGCCACCTCCTGGGTTGCATCAAGCCGACGAACTATGTCACGGCTCTCAGGAGTGCGGTTGTCATCAACGACAACGATAGGCTCGTTGCGCACCACCTCGGTGTTGTAGATGAGCGAATACAGGACAGGGTACAGCGCGTTGAGCACCAGGAAGAAGATAATAACGCCCGTATCGCGGAACACGAGCAACAATTCGCGTCCGCACACCCTCAGCACTTGTATGAACCAAAGGAACAGCCTGCTATGTTTTACTTTTTCAGTCATATCATCAAGGCACGTACACGGGGTTCATGCATTCCTTCTTCAACCGCCAGGACAGCAGCATGGGCAGGATGGTGAAACCAATCAGTGCCGCATAATAGAATCTAGAATAATACAGGTCGATGCCGTTCAATGCCTGATCGACCATAATCAGGAAGTAATACTTGATGGGCACGGTAAATCCCAGGGCTTCGACCCAAGGATACATGGCCTCTTGAGGCAGAGAAAAGCCTGAGAATGAGAACGACACCATACCCAGCAGCGTGCACAGCATCGTGCCATAGCGGAAATTGGGCACAAAGCAGTACATCAGCACTGCAAAACTCTGGTTGGCAACCACCAGCAGGAACATCGCGATGAGCATATTCCACGGGTTACAATTCAGTGGGAAATCATAGCAGCGGAACATCATCCACTGGATGAACCAGCCAACGGCAGTGAACAAGATGGTTTGAGGCAACAGTTTCCCGACTAACGCAAGAAACATGCTGTTGCCTGAAGTCCTGAGCCATTGCCGGCTCAAGCCCGACTTGAGTTCGAGTCCCAACGAGAACGCGGTCACCAACAGGATGAACAGCGACAGGAAACAGGGCACAAACGTGCTGTTGAGATAGTAGTTGTAGTTGACGAACGGATTGCCTATCATGTGGGTGTGGGTCTGATAAGGCACCAACGCCGACTCTATCTTCTCCTTGGACAGTCCCACAGTGCGCAATGCGACCTGTGCAATACCGCCATTGACGAGCAGCGAGACCGTTTTGAAGCCCTTGTACTGCATCGATCCAGGCGCATAGTAGGCATAATTCACATAGAAGCTGACCACGGGCTGTCGTCCGCTCAACGCCAATTCCTCCAGATTGTCGGGAATGTAGAAGAATCCAAACACCTCGCCACGCTGCACGGCATCACGCCCCTCGGCAAAATTGTTGTAGCGTTGACAGATGTTCACTTGCTGGAAACCATTCAAGTTGCGCGAGATGAGACGCGACATGCTACTGTTATCCTGATCGATGATGCCCACAGGCACGAGTTCGACCGTTCCGCCCTTGATGAGATCCATCAAGAACCAGCAACACAGTAGTGGCATGATTACTATCAACAGGAAATACATGGGACGCCGCACGAGCTGCACGCAGCCGCGCTTGAAAGAGTTGCCTATATACTTCCAAATCATTCCTAAAACCTCTTATCTAAAACCTAATGCCTGAAGCCTTATTTATCCAGGATGACCGACATGCCGGGACGCAGGTTGGGCACCTTGCTCACGGGACGCATCTTTACCTCGAAGGTCTTACTGTCATACTGTCCCTGGGCCTTGGCGGCCTGCCATACAGCATAGCTGCCCATGTCGTGAATATAATAAACCGACATCTTGGTCTGCTGGTTGTTCAAGGCGGGAATGCGCACATTCACTTCCTTGCCCATGGGCAGGTTATTCAGTTCTTCCTCGCGCACGCTGAAACTTACCCACATCTCGTCCAACTTGGCAATCGACATGATGGGAGTACCCATCGCCACGAGCTCGCCTTCCTGGGGATAAATCTCGCTGACCTCGCCGTCACAGGGAGCAACAAGCACCTGATCCTCGAGCAGACTCTCGACCTCCATGACGGAACCACGGGCGGCGTTGGCCATGCTCTTGGCAGCGTTCTTGTCCTCTTGCTGGGCACCTCTCACAGCCATGTCATACTGAGCCTTGGCAGCCTTGACCTGGGCAGTGGCGGCATCGTAGGCCGCTTTGGCCTCGTCACGCTTTTGCTGGGTGGCGACACCCTGCTTGAAGAGGTTCTCGACACGCTGATAGGTTTTCTCGGCAATCGTCTGGGCGGCAATGGCCTGTTGCCACATGTTGTAAGCGCTCTGCTTCAACTCCTCGCGGGTGCCCTTAGCGGCTTTCTGGTCCTGAGATGCGGCAGCCTGCTGCATCTGCTTGGCCTGATAATATTTGGCATCGACCGTGCTGGAGTAGATGCTTACCAGCTTGTCGCCCTTGTGGACGGAATCGCCCTCGTGTACATAGAATCGCACGATGCGGCCTGGCAGTTTGCCACTCACGCGCACGGCGTCACAGTCGGCTTGGCCCTGAATCGTCTTCTCGGCGGGATGGATGAGCAGGATGCCCACGATGGCGATGCACGCCATTACCAACGCAAAAACGGCCAGCGCTGCCAGCAACGCTTTGTCCTTCTTGCGGACCACAGTTCTTTGTTCGTCTTTTTCCATATTCTAGTTGTCTTTTTAGTTGTCAGCTATTAATAGTTCATGGTGCCCATTACCTTGTTGAGGTACTCGTGAGTGAGCTGGACATTGATTTCTGCATCGATTTTCTCACTGTTGGCCTTGAGCCATGCTGTCTGGGCAGCGAGGACCTCATCGACAGTGCCCATGCCTTCCTTGAAGGCGATGCCTGCGATACGCAGGTTCTCATCGGCCTGGGCCAGGTTGGCCTTGGTGGCATCATAGGTCTTGAATGCTTCCTGATAACGGAATGCAGCCTGGCTGATCTGCAAGGCGATTTTCTCTTTGGCATCGTCGAGTTCCAAGCGTTTGACGTTGGCTTCGACTTGAGCAGCCCTGACCTTGTTGCTCAATCCGCCCCAGTGCCACAAGGGCATTCTGAGCGTAGCGCCCACACTGAAGGCAGCACCAAAACGGTTCTCAAAGCCGTCATAGGTGTTGGGATTGGTAGCATGCAAGGCAGCGACGGCAGCCAATTTAGGCATCATCTCGCTGCGGGCGACCTTCACCTGCTGGTCATAAATCTTGGTGGCCAATTCCAGTGAACGCACGTCATGGCGCTTGCTGTACACCTCATTCAGATTGTAGTTGGAGGGCGCCAATGAGAGGTCCAGTTCATCCTTACCTTCATCGGCAAGCGTCATCATGGTATTAACGGGCAAGCCACACAGTTGGGCCAGCAACATGCGTGACAGTGTCACACCATTGTTCACTTTGGTAAGGTCAACATTGGCCTCGTTGAGTTTCACATCCACGGCAAGTTGGTTGGCACGTGTGGCGACACCCTCATTGACCATCGCCTTGACGTCGTTGTCAAGAGACTGCACCAGGTTGACGTAACTCTGTGCGAGTTTTTGCTTGGCACACAGCGAAACGACTTGCCAATAGGCGGCATCCACGTTGTAAATAACGTCCTCCACCTTGCTCTCTCGCATCTCTTGGGCAAGCTGCTGGGCCAAATCTGTGATTTGGTTCATGGCCGTGATCTTGCCACCCATGTAGATGGGTTGAGTTACCGTCAAGGCACCACCCATCAGATTGTGGACATTAAAGGTGAGTCCGCTCTTGGGCAGCAATGCCACTGTCGAGGGTACATACTGGCCGTTGACCTGCAGGGGGTAACCCGTGCTGGGATCGATTACCAGATTGTAGTCATAGGCGCCCGTCTGGGGATTAAATGACTTGGTAGGCAACATCTGGTCCTCCTTGATGAGCGACATCTTGCGGGAATTGTAGATATAGCCCGCCGTGAGGTCAAACTGCGGCAGATAGGCAGCAGCGGCCTCCTTGCGTTGGTAGCCTGCCTTGTCAATAGCCAGTGATGCCTGTTGGATTTCCTTGTTGTTGCGCAATGCCATATTGCGACATGAGTCCAGAGTCACCACTTGGGCCGATGACAGCATTGATATGACACAAAACGCAATAAAAAATATTTTTCGCATAGCCACTATTTTCAAATAGGTCTGTTTTTCGGTGCAAAATTAATACATATTTTATAAACAAAAAACAACTGCTCCAAAATGTCCAGTATTGGAGTAATTTGGAACAGTTGCTCAAATTTAGTTGTAATATATCATTTTCCAGTGTAGTAGCATTTCACCTCACCCACTGGGAGTTTGCCCACGAGGAGCAAGGGAATTCGGTCGGCCTCGGTCGACATCCATGCCGTGAGGTCGTCACTGGACTGTTTGCCTCCCTTTTGAGTGAATTTAAAAGTGATGCGATGAGCTTTGCGCTTGCTGCCATCACGCATCTTGATGGTCTCGACACCCTTGTAATTAATGGTGAGGTACTCTTTCTCCTTGCCCGAGAAGATCACCGTGGTGTAGTTCTTATTGCGGCTCAATTCATCATAATCCAGGTTGCGCAGCATGTAGAACACGCTCAGCATGTCATAGGCTTGCGCCTTGGCACTCAGGTCGATAGTGGTCGTGCCACCCTTGCGGTAACGCGTGCAATGGGCGCTGGTGTGACTGTAGTTATAGGAGAACTTCACCACATCGCGTGCATAATAGTCCTTCTCATGGGTGAGCTTCTCGTATAACAGTGGCTGCAACTTGCTGTTCATGGTGCACTTGAGCGTGTCACGCACAGGATACACCTTATCGGCCCAAGAGCGTGTTTTGCCTGTGAGCTGGGCATTGTAGCCGTCCTTGGTCTTGTTCAGGCTCAACGTCGCGTCACCGGCATGTTTCCAGATCATACCCCAGTGATAGACAATCTCGTAGTTGAGCTTCTCGTTGCCAAAGTCCTTTCCCTGCAGTTGCTGCGGCAGCACCATTGCTACCGCCAACACCATGATAGTCAATATTCTTTTCATCTTCTTCATCATTTTTTACTTTTCCCTCTTAGACCGACAAGGACCTGTTTGGTTTAACTCCGTCAGTTGAAGAAGCCGTCCTTTGACGTCTTTGAGTCGATGGGAATGCCGATAAGTTCTGCCTCGGGCACCGTCACAATCGTCGCGTTGTCGGGCATGTGCAGCATCTTGTTTTCCATCGTTGAGCCGTTAACCTTACGCAGAACAATACTGCCTCCCTTGAAACTAGGATCAGCCTTAAACCTGATCATCATGATTGCAGCGGTATCGCACGGGAAAAAAGAACATGTCAAGGAATACAAGAGCACTTTATAGTTTTTGTGAGCGTCATCGCTACTCATGATAATCTTCATGTCACAATCAAGGCTGTGGTCAGTCAGCTCATACTTCTTGACGGTCAGGCCCTCGGGTAGAAACATGTGGAACTGCAAGCCACGCGATTGTTCAACATTGGCGAGCACCACGGGCACTGTCACCGTGCTGTCAGGATAAATCTCAAAATCATCTATATAGACGCGGTTACCCTGCGCCACGGCACACAGTGCAGCAAACGCGAGCAAAAAAGTCATCACGATGTATCTTTTCATTTCTCAACAATGTATTTGTGACTGGGGACAAAGATACAACATCTTTTTTATTGGACAAGTATTAATTGCAATGCGTCACACATCATCAACTGTTCTTCCTGTAGCTGATCACGGCCCAGGCACCCATGAACAGACCGATGCTCAACAAAGCGAGCACCTGATGCCAGATGCTGGAGAGACCACCGCCACGAATGAAGACAGTGCGTATCGCATCAACAAAGTAGCTCATGGGATTGACGTAGGTCGTGGCGTAGGCCCAGGAGGGCATGGAACGCGTGGGAGTGAACAAACCCGAGAGCAACAGCATCATCACAACAAAGAACCACATCACGAAGATGGCCTGCTGCATCGTGTTGCTGTAGTTGGAAATCATCAGCCCGAATGAACTCCAAAACAACGCCAACAACATCGCCAGCAGATAAATGAGCAACAGCGGCCCTGAACTGGTGATGCCATAGACACCCCATGCCAACAGCAGGCACACGGTGATGACGAACAAGGCGATAATCCAGTAAGGAATCAGTTTGGCCAAAATGAATGACCACTTGCTCACCGGCGTGACGTTAATCTGCTCGATGGTGCCCGCTTCTTTCTCGCCCACGATGTTCAAGGCAGGCAGGAAACCCGTCAAGAGCATCATGACGATAGCAAACAGGGCGGGTATCATGAACAGTTTGAAATTCAAGTGCTTATTATAAAGGAACAGTGTGGAAACCTTGGACTGGATCGTGGCTGCATTGGGATTGACATGCGCGGTGACAATCTGGCTCAGGTAGGCACTGCCAATCGAGCCCTTGGTTCCATTGACGGCGTTGGCGGCGATAAGCACCTGAGGCTGCTTCCCAACCGCAAGGTCACGACTGAAGTCCTGTGGGATGACCACCACGACATCGGTCTGCGTCTTCTCGATTTCCTTGAGTGCGGCCTGGTATGTCGGTTTTTGTCCGTTGAAGATGAAGTAGTTGTTCGCCTCAATATTGTGAACAAGTTGCTGGGACAGCGTTGAGCGGTCATTATCCACTACTGCGACCTTGACATTCTTCACTTCCATATTCATTACCCATGGCATGACGCACATGATCATGATGGGGAATATCACGATGAGCCGCGGCAGGAACGCATTGCGACGAATCTGCGTGAACTCCTTCTTTATCAAAAACTTCAGTGCCATAGCTCACTCCAACCTGGTATTAAACTTTTTCAAAGCGATTGCCAGCAGGAACACAGTCATGCCGACGAGAATCGCGACTTCCTTAAGGACAGCACCGATGCCCACACCCATGATCATCAGTTTGCGCATCGCGGCTATGTAATAGCGCGGTGGGATAATGGCCGAAATCCATTGTAATACCTTGGGCATCGATTCCACGGGGAAAAGCATACCGCTGAGCATCACAATGGGCAGGAGCAACACCATTGCCGACAGCAAGAGCGCCACGAGTTGAGTCTTGGCTACATTAGAGATGAGCAGTCCCAACGAGAGCGCCAACAGGATGTAGATGACGGAAACAACAAGAATCCAGACTAAGGATCCAGCCAAAGGAACACCCAACACAAATCGCGCCATCAACAGGATGATAATCAAGATGACAAAGGCCAACACCAGATAAGGCACTGCTTTGGCAACAATCACCATAATGGGTCGCACAGGCGACACGAGGAGCACCTCCATCGTGCCTTTTTCCTTCTCGCGGACTATCGAAATCGAAGTCATCATGGCGCACACGAGCATCAGCAGCATACCCATGATGGCGGGCACAAAGTTATATGCCGACTTCATCTGCGGATTATAGAGTAACTTGGTATTGACAAAGCCGCCGTTCATGTTAGTAATGACGCCCGTGGCATAGTTGGTCCACTGCTGGGCCATATTAGGGTCGGCGCCGTCAACGATGAACTGGATGCCCGAGTGCTTGGCAGCAAAGTCAGGTCCGAAGACGATGGCCATGTCAGCTTTCTGATTGCGGATGAGACGCTCGGCATCCTTGGGAGTGGCGACCACTTGGGTGATGGTGAAATATTCCGATGCCGCCAAACGGTCTGCCGCCTGCTGCGTCAAGTGGTCCATTGAACTGGTGACCACCACGGTGCGCACATTGCGTACATCGGTGGTGATGGCAAAGCCGAAAATCAGCATCAACGCCAGCGGCATGCCAAAGAGGATGAGCATCGTGCGCTTGTCGCGCAGGATGTGCTTGGCTTCCTTGATGACAAATGAGATGAACTGTTTCATTTTCTCTAATCGCTGCTGCGCGTAGCCTGTCGTGCCAGATAGGTGAACACATGGTCCATATCGGGCTGGTTATACATTTGTTTCAACTCATCGGGAGTGCCCATCGCCTTGATTTTGCCGTCAACCATGATGGAGATGCGGTCACAATACTCGGCCTCGTCCATATAATGGGTGGTAACAAACACGGTGATACCACGGCTGGCGGCATCATAAATCAATTCCCAAAACTGGCGTCTGGTAGCTGGATCGACACCGCCTGTGGGCTCGTCAAGGAAGACGACACCCGGCTCATGGAAAATACTTACCGAGAAAGCCAGTTTCTGCTTCCAGCCAAGTGGCAATGACGCTACAAGGGCATTCTTGTGCTCGGCAAACTGGAGACGCTCGAGCAGCTCATCGGTCTTTCGGGCGATTTCATCATCCTGCATGCCATAGATGCCGGCAAACAGACGGATGTTCTCGGCCACCGTCAGGTCCTCGTAGAGCGAGAACCGCTGGCTCATGTAGCCGATGTGCTTCTTGATCTGCTCATGCTCGGTGCGGATGTCATAGCCCACTACACGCCCTGTTCCGCTCGTGGGCTGATTGAGTCCTGTGAGCATGTGCATCGCGGTGGTTTTGCCGGCTCCGTTGGCACCCAGAAAACCGAAAATTTCACCGCGCTTGACCGTGAAACTGATGTCGTCAACGGCATGGAAGTTGCCGAAGGCCTTCACCAGGTGCTCCACCTCGATGACGTTATCATCCTTGACCTCACCACCAGGGGCATGGTCAATGCCAGGAGGGTTGAAGATATCGGCAAAACGGGTCAAGATTTCCTTTGGGGTGCCGATGCCGCGGATTTTCCCCTGGTCGAGGAATGCCACACGCTCGCAGCGTCGCACCTCGTCAAGATAGGGAGTAGATGCGACAATGGTGATGCCACGCTCCTTGAGACCTTCCAGCATTTCCCAAAACTCCTTGCGTGACACAGGGTCAACGCCTGTGGTGGGTTCGTCAAGAAAGAGCACACTGGGCTGGTGAACCAGGGCGCACGAGAGGGCGAGTTTCTGCTTCATGCCACCCGAGAGGGCACCTGCCTTGCGATCCTTAAACCGCTCAATCTGACTATAAATGGCCTTGATGCTATCGTAGCCCTGCTCGACAGTAGTCCCGAACAATGTAGCAAAGAATTTGAGGTTCTCCTCAACCGTCAGGTCCTCATAGAGGGAAAACTTGCCGGGCATGTACCCTACCCTGCGGCGGATATCCTTCATCTGCTTCACGACATCAAATCCATCGACGGCCGCCGAGCCACCCTCAGGCAGCAACAAGGTGCACAGGATGCGGTACATCGACGTCTTGCCGGCACCATCGGGCCCGATGAGGCCGAATACCTCACCCTTGCCCACGGAGAAGGACACATCATCGAGCGCCTTGACCTTGCCATAGGACTTGGAGACGTTATGGACTTCTATCGCATTCATGTGATTCTAGATGGACTAGATATTCTAGATTTTCTAGATTAAAAATCGTTGGTTAAAACTTGACCTGACCGTACATGCCTATCTTCACATAGCCGTCATTGTGAATGGCTATCTTGACGGCATAGACCAAGTCGGCGCGCTCGTCATCGGTGAGGATGGTCTTGGGGGTGAACTCCGAGCGGCTGGAAATCCAGGTCACGGTTCCGTCATAGGCCTTCTTTTGCCCGTCGCCATAGTCGGCAAACACCTTGCACTGCTGGCCCACTTTGATGCCTTGCAACTGGGCGGAGGTCACATAGGCGCGGATGAACATATCGTCCACATCGGCCATCTTGAAAAGCGGCTTACCCACCGAGACAAATTCGCCCTGCTCGACATATTTCTCGAGCACGGTGCCACGGATGGGAGTTCTTACAGTAGCATTGGCAATCTGGTCATCAAGCTGTGCCTGCTGCACATTGATGCCTTGCTGCTGGGCGTCAAGGCCCGAAATCTGGGCATCGATGCCGGCACTCTGCTCCGCCAGACTGCGGTTGGTGGCGGCCAGCTGGTCGGTCGTTGCCGCCAGTTGCTTCTCCAGCACGCTGATCTGGTAGTTGATGTCGTCGAGTTGCTTGCGGGGCACGGCGCCGTCCTTGACCAATTCGCTGAAGCGCTGACGCTCACTCTTGGCGTTGGCTATCTGCTGCTTGATGGATGCCACCTGCTTCTGCAGGTCGAGTTGCCTGCTGTCGGTGGCTCGGCGGTTGGAACGCAACTGCTCCTTGTTAGCATTGAGTTGTGACGAAGCAGTCGCCAGCTCGTTCTTCTTGAGGGTGAGTTGGGTAATATCAATATTGCCCACTTGAAGACCCGCCTCCAAAGTCTGTCCCTCGGTGATGTTGAACATCTCGAGTTCACCCGTCGATTTGGCCGACACGGTCACCTCGGTGGCCTCGAACGTGCCTGTGGCATCAAACTCTTTCTCCTTCTTGCCACACGATGCGAGCATCAGCAGCATGGTGGCTATTACGGTTAACTTTTTCATATCAATTGTCAGTTTTCGGTTTTCGGACTAATTGTTCATCGTGAACTTGATATCGTAGATGCGCTTGAGCGCCTCGATCTCATGGGTGGACTGGGTCACACGGGCAGCATGCTCGTTGTTAATCTCCTTCAGTAGGTCGTTCACGTCAATAATGCCATGGTTCATGCGGGACTCGGCCGCCTTGCGCACAGCAGTACGCAAGTCGATAATCTCATTATCCTGGCGGGAGAGATCACGGAACAAAGCCAATTCCTCGTCAAGCCTAATCTGTTCCAAGCGGTTGTTATAGAGGAAGGTCTCGCGGTTGCTCTCAATCATCTGCCGTTGCAGGTTCAATGCAGCCTTGTCATTATGGCGTGTATATAGAGCGCCGATGTTCCAGTTCAGCTTCACACCAACCATACCGTTGAGTGACCAACGATGTCGCATCATATCCTCGAACATGTTATAGCCAGGGTAGCCATAGAAACCCGAGGCAAACAGGTTCAAGCGCGGCAAGAGCTGGGCATTGAGTTGGCGCTCACGGGCATCGGCAAGACGCAATTGGGAGTCAAACAAGGTCAATTCGGGACGATTGCCCATGGCAAGCGAAACATCGGTAGCTGCCGGCTTGACGGGCTCATTCACCTCAATACCACAGAAGGCCGTCAGCATTCTGGACAGGGCCTTGCGCTGCGACTGCAGAACGGACATCTGCTGCACGACATTGAGCCGTTCGGCGCGAATGGCGTTATAGTCGCTCTGGGCTGCTGTGCCGTGCTTGTACATCGACTCCAATTTCTTCTCGCTGGTGGCAAGCATCTCCTGCATGTCCTGGTTGAGCTTGATATTCTCATCAAGCAGCAGAGCGAAATACATCTCGTTGACCCGCTGACGGATGGCATAGAGATTGACCTGAGTCTGCGCGGTTTCCACATTACCCTGCTCGCGGGCAATGGCAGCTCGACTGCTGATGTTCCCGCCGTCATAGAGGGTCTGGTTCAGGTCAATGCCCACGCGATACTGATCCTTCTTCAAGCCCTTCATGTCCAAGCCCATCTGGTTAAGCATCGACTGCATCTGCTCGGGCCAGGCTGCCACATCGCTCTGGTAGGTTGCCTGGGCGCTGGCGCCAATCTGGGGCAGCCAGGCTTTATGGATATTGGCCACGGTGAGGTCAGTCGTGCGTGCAATGAGGTCATATTGCTTGATGAGCGGGTAATTCTGCTCTGCAGCCTGCTGGCACTGCTCCAACGTTTGGGCCGTTGCAGCGAGCGTCACACAACAGGTAATGATGAATAATAGACGTCTCATGTCGTTATATATTAATTGATACCGCAAAGGTACCTCAACGAAATGAAAAACGAAATATCCAAATCAAGGAGAAAATGTTCTATTTGTTTAAAATTTCAGAAAAATTATGATTTTAAGCCATATTTTCCTACCTTTGCGTCCAAAATCAAGAGAATTATGGCAGAATTGAGGCAACTGAGCCTATCCCAACTCAAGCAACTTGTTGAAGGCAAGGATCAGGCAATAGCCAACAACTACATCACAAAGAACCTTGCTGTTGCCCGTGATGTGCGCCTTGACCTGATAAAAGACCAGCTCATTGACGGGCCGACACTCATGCCCGAAATGCGAATCCTTATCATCAAGCAAGGCTGGTCACAGCCTGTCATCAACATGATGGAACGCCACCTCGAGGTC
>JAEEGL016605322.1_pt1 | contig 27285 bp, 9 predicted proteins | sample 9134231 | NCBI WGS metagenome assembly JAEEGL01 (sample SAMN16246548, study PRJNA631951) | gut metagenome | biome: gut microbiome; feature: rumen; material: fiber-attached | host: Bos | place: Iran: Karaj | collected 2018-10
ATTTATGAGAAAAATCTTCTTCTTTTTTATCACTAAATTGAAGAGAAATAGGTTTAATATTATAATTATTATTTATATTATAATTAATATTATTCAAAAGATTATTATTATCAATATTCTTATTAATATTAGTATTTTTACTATTATAACTTTTAATTCCTATATTTTTATCAGGATGAAATTGACTTTTTTTCGGAAATTTACTTTTTGTTGAAGGAATAGATTTACTTTTTTTAAAAAGTGATAATTTCCTATTTTTTCTTTCTTCAAAATAAAAGGAATTACTAATCACTTCTAATTTTAATATATTTCCTCCAATAAAATGAGACAATGTTTCTAATAAATAAAAAGCTAAATTAACAATACTTCCAACAAGAGCTAAAACATTTTGTATTTTCATATAATATCTAGTATAATAATTTTTTTCCATTGTAGTATAAAAATTAATTTCATATATTTTAGTAGAAGAACCTTCTTTACTTAAATCTTCATCTGAAAAATAAGCATATGTTTCTCTAAAAGAATCAACTCCCCATAAACTATAATTATGATATTTTGAAAATAACCATCCTTTATCATCATTCATTATTGTTTTCTTTAAGAAAATATCATCATTTCTTTGTAATCTATGACTTAAACAATAATAATAATTTTTATATCTTCTTATTAAAGGTTGTTGATATGAAAGAGGATTAAATTCAACTAAAGGATAATATAAAGCGAAAAATTTAGGATTATCTTGATTGAGAAATTCTCTTAATTTATTTAATGAAGTACATTTTGGATTATCAGATGAATATTGAGTTCCATTTTCACAATAAAAAACTTGTATTTCAAAATAATATAAATTAGGACTATCCCAATAACCTCCAAATTTTCTTCCTCCTAATTCAGGACAATATAATTTACCAAATGTTTTAGTTAAATTCATATCTGGGAAATCACTATCATTACATACATGATAAGGTAAAAATTCATGATTTATTATTGAACGATATTTACCATTTTCATCTTCTTCAGTAGTATAATAATATATTTTAAAATATAATATATGCTTTACATCTATGAAGTGAGCGTCGTAATCTTCTACTCTAAATGCAAATAATAATTTTTCTTTGGAAAAATCAAAATATTCATATGTTAAATCATTTTCCACTGACATTGTTACTGATGGTTTTTTACGGTAAATAAAATTTTCAGAGTATAAAAATATAAATAAGAGTAATATTAATACTATTAATATTGTTAATATTCCTCCAAATATAGTTTTTTTTTTTAATGTTTTTCCTGAATATAAATGAAATTTTATTCCTAGTAAATCTATTTCTCGAAAAAATTTTCTTATCATTTATTTTTTTATCTTATTATTTATTAAAATATTAATGGTATATCTTATGAAAAATAAATTAAAATGCATGAATAAAAAAATAAAAAAAAGAAAAAAATTTATATAATAAAATACATACATATTTTATTAAATAATTGAATAAAAATCTATAATTAAAAAAAAATTATTTTTAAAATCTAAATTTAAACTTAATAAGAGATTATTTATTTCATAAAAAACTAAATAAAATATAAACACTACCAATCAGCACTAGCTCCACCACCACAATCAAAATCTCTTCCTTCAAAACAAGTATCATTATCTTTATCATAACTATAATCATTACAAGAACTATTACTATTCCATAAATTACAATAAGAAAAAGAATTTAATTGAGGATAAACTTCAGTTTGAACTTCCCATATTCTTTCACTTAAAGAATCACCCATTAAATTATTAAAATTAACATTTTCATTATTATTATTATCATTATTATCTTTTAAATCATCATCTTCACTTTTATTTATTACACTTCTACATAAAGGACATTTTTTACTTTTTAACATCCATTGTATTATACATTTAGTATGAAATTGATGTCCACATGGTAATGAAGAAACATTTTTATTATCGTTATTTTCTTCTATTAAATTATCTAAACAAATAACACAATTTTCATATATTATTTTCTTATCAGTTTTTACCTTTTGTAAAAAATCTTTTATTTTAAATAATTTATCTTTTTCTTTATTATTTTTCATAGAATTAAAAATCGAAATTATAAAACCAATAATCCATAAAAAAAAAAAAAATATTATTATTCCTATCCAAAAAGTAATAGAGTTATCTGTGAAAAAAACATAAACTTCATCTAATAAATCAACACAAACTTTATCATAATTTCTTTTTCCTAAATCTTTTCTTCTATTAATTAATATTTCATAACATTTTGAATCACTTAATGAATATTTTAATAAACTTCCAGTTCTCATTCTCATTTTTTTATCAAAAATAGAAAAAACAGAAATTATTGAATTAGAAATATTAACTTCTGGAAAAGCATTATTTAGTTTTTTTGCAATTGAAAAAGTAAAATTTTCTAAATTTTCATTTAAATTTGATACATATATTATATAATTAGGAATTTTTAATTCGTCAAATAATTCTCTTTGTTTTTCTTCTATATTATTCATTTTTTCACTTCCTACTAAAGATAAAAATTTATTTGGATCTACTACAAAATAATTTGAATTTATTGTTTTGTTTATTAATATTTCTTCTTCTATATAATTCCATAATTCTTCTGATGTCCAATTTGTTATTCTGTGATTTAAAGAAAAAGAAATTATAAGAGAAAATAATATTAATCTCATTTTATTGACAATACCCATTTTTTTTATTTTTTTTTTAAAAAACTTAAGAAATTAAAAAAAAAAAATAATTAAAATAGAAATAATCATATTATTATTTAGTTTTTATTTCTCTTTTCATTCTTAATTATTATTTATTTTATTATTAAAAAATATTAAATCTAATATTTTGTTGCTTTTATGTTTTATTTTAGTGAAATAATGAATTGAATTTATGAAATATCTAATTTCAATCAAAAATAAAAATTTTTAAATATTTGGAATGGCTTTAATATTTTTTTAATTATGATATTTCATATAAATTTTAATAAATTATTTTTAAATTGATAAATTGCTTTTAAATTTTTATTCTTTTTTAATTTCAATTAATGAAAAGTCTAAAACTATTAATTTTCATTCAATCAATACTTATTAATATTTTATCAGATGTTAACATTAAATATATAATATATGAAGAAAATACAAATAATCCAAAAGTAGTATCAAATAGTAATAATCAAATTATTACTTTTTCTTCTTTTAATTCTAAAACTTATATGAGTATATTTAATTCAGAAATAAAACCAATTAAAGAACATATTGAATTAAATTTTACTTATAATTCCAATGCAATGATTATAGAATATAAAAAAGAAAATTATTTAATAGTTTCTAAGACGAATAATGATGCTTCTTTAATTTATTTTAATATTAATAATGAAAAAGAAATAAATATTATAAACACAAATTATTCTGTATCTTCATATAAATTAAATCTTTTGTCCCTTAAAAATTATAATTCTATTTTATTAAGTTATGTTTCAGAAAATATATTTCAAAAAAAAGATTTACATATAAGGAAATGGAAATATAATTCAGAAGGGATAATATCAGATACAAATATAGAAATTTCTTTTGAAATTAATAATTTATTTATTAATTGTATTGAATTTAAAAATTATGAAAATTATATTTTATGTGAATATATTCATGAAAATTGCCAAAATTTTTATATTATATTATATAATGAGGAAAATAATTTAATAGAAATATCATCGCCAAAAAACATTAATATTTCAAAAGAACAAACAGGATGTGCTTTTGATAAAGTTATTAATTTAATTGAAAACAATATTAATGAACCTGAAATTGGTACAAGTTGTTTTCTAGAATCTTCTAAATTTTATTGTATTTTTTGGTATTATAATTCAAGTGATAATTTAATAAATTTATATAAAGATAATTTAAATAATAATAAATTTTTAATTTTAGATAATTGTTTTTCTTATATTGAAGAAGCTGATATGACCTTAGTTTCTGATAAAAAATTTATTATTACTTGTTTAAGTAATAATTCAGATTATTTAAACAGATATATTAAAGTTGCAATTATTGAAATAATAAGTTTAGATGATTTTAATTTTAATTTCAAAACTTTTTCTTTAAAAAATAAACATGCAGATTTACCTAATATTGGTAAATTTCATGATAATTTATATGCTATATTTTATAATATAAAAGGTTCTCAATCAGTTTTTCCATTAAGAAATGAAGGAAATAATATATTTGAATTATTTAATACAATATTATGTTCAAATGAAGAATATTATATATCAATAAATGAAACAATTGAAATTACACCTAATTTATTTTATTCTGAAGATCCTGAAATTGAAGAAATTAAAATTTATTTAATAGAATATAATGATAATAATAACATAGGAGAAATAAAAATAAATAATAATAATATTATATATAATATTTCATTAGCAATAGAAAATATTACTTTTATAGGAAAAAATACAGGAAGTTCATATTTAAAATATAGAGGAATTTCTCAATCATTTCAAAATACAAAAGAATGTGAAATAATATTTAATATATGTTATAAAGGATGTAAAAAATGTATTGGATTAGAAAAAAATTCATGTACTGAATGTTCAAAAGATTATTATTATAAAGAAGAAGAAAAATATAATTTAACTTTTGAATGTTTTACAGGAGAAATAGATGAATATGTTTTAATAGATAATTCCTATATAAAATGTTATGAAAATTGTATTAAATGTCAAAATAGTTCAAAAGATAGTTCCGATCAAAAATGTTTAAAATGTAAAGACAACTTTAATTACTTATTATATAATTTAGAAAAAACTTATATAAATTGTGTAGAAGAATGTCCAAATATTTATGCAACTATAAATCAAACTTGTAAAAATTGTAAAGATTTAAATTTATATCATATAAAAGGAGAAAAAAATTGTATATCAGAAAATGAAATACCTAATAGTTATTATATAATAGATGATGACATTTATAATAATTTAAAAGAATGTCCAAATGGAGCAATATCAAATACTATTGATAAAAGACATTGTAATGAATTATGTAATAAAACAATAGAAAAATTTTATAAAGATGAAAAATATAATATTAAATGTATTGATGATTGCAATGATGATTATCCTATTTTAGAAATTAATAATAATCAATGTGTTAAAAATTGTTTAAAAGATAAATCTTCTTTCTGTAATGCTTGTTTAGAGAAAGATTTATTTTTATTTAACAATCAATGTGTTGAAGATTGTCCTATAAAATATAATAAAAATTATTTAAATCATGAATGTGAAATTGAACCTTATTGTATTTTAAATATTCAAGAATATTTTTTAAATATGGATAATGATAATATTTTTAATATTTTAAATAATATAGTTAATGAATATCTTGTTTATACAACTAATATTAATAAATTCAAAACTCATGTTAATTTATTTAAAGGTAATAACTTTATTATTAGTATTTACAGAAATGAAACTTGTCAAAAAATATTTGCAATTGAAAATGAATATTCATATTCTAATTTAGAAACTTGTAAAAATAAAATTTCTTCTCAGAGAAATATTAATATTTATGATATAATAATTGTTCAAATTGAATATAATATTACTGAAAATTACACAAATTTAGTTTTTTATGAATTTTTTATATTTCATAATGAAAATAATACTTATGAAGAAATAGATATTTCAATTTGTGGTGAAAATTACATTAATATATTTCATCCTATTAAACAATTTAAATTCAATATATCAAGATTAAATTATATTAAGGAAAAAGGTTTTGATCCTTTTGATTATAATAATCAATTATTTAATGATTTCTGTCTTTCTTTTTATGATGAAAGAAAAAGAGATGTTTTATTAATTGATAGACAAGTTGATTTCTTTTTTAATTATAATTTATGTCAAGATAATTGTTTTAAAGAATTTCCTACTAATTTATCTTATATAAAATGCAGTTGTAATATTCAAAAAAATTTAATTGATAAAACAAATTTGAAAAATCCAACAAAAGAAAATTTTTTAAAAATAAAAAATAAGAATTATCATATTTTTAAAAATAATAATAATGAACATTTTTATTCTTGTTATAATAATTTTTTCAAAATAAATATAATTAAAAAAAATTATTTTCAAATCTTTTATGGTATATTATTTATATTATTAATAATATCTTATATAATATATATTTCAAATAATTTTAAATTAATAACTTTACATTTATCAAAATTTTTAAAAAAAAATTTAAAAAGTAATCCTCCAAAAAATTTAAATGAAGAATCTTCATTAAGAAATGAATTAAAAGAAAAAAAAACAATAGAAACAAAGATGGATTCTTCTTTAAAAAATTATTATTCTTCAAATGATGAAAATTCAAAAAATATGAGTTTTCATTCATTTAATTGTGAAAATATAAATGAAATATATACTATTGAAACAGAAGAAAAAAATTCTTCTTTTAAAGGAAAGGATAATAATTATAATAAAGATAAATTAAATGATAAAAGAAAATTATTTCTAATTTTTAAGATATTATTTCAAAAGAAAATAATATATATATCTATATTTTATCATAGAAATATTTTTGAAACTTTTATTATTCAATTTATTGCTTTGATTTTAAATATTATTTTAATTATTACAATTAACACAATGTTTTTCACAAAAAAAAGAATAAGAAAAAGATATCAAAGAAATAATATTTCTTCTTTAGAATATATTATTAAAAATGATTTAATATATTCTTTTTATTCTTCTTTAATTTGTTCTTTTTTATTTTCTATTTTACAAATATTATATTCTGGAAAAAGGGACTTTAAACAATTATTTAAAAAAGAAAAAAAAAATTTATTTCATTTTTATCAAAAATCAAAAATTGTTTTAAAAAATTATAAAATAAGAGTTTATTTATTTCTTTCTTTAATTATTATTATATTTTTATTCTCCGTTTTTTATGTTTCTTTGTTTTGTTCTATTTTTGAAAAAACTCAAATTGCTTTATTTGAATCTTCTTTATTCTCTTTATTTTTTCATTTTTTAATACAATTATTATATATTAATCTAATAGTTTTCATTAGACAAATGAGTTTAAAATTTGAAATTAGAAAATTATACTATTTATCAAAATATTTAATTGATTTTTAATATAAAAAAAATTAATTAATGTTTATATTTGTCAGAAACAATTGAATGAAATTAAAAATAAAAAAAAATAATAAATTTTAATTTTTATAAACAATCAGAATTTATGTTATTTATTAAATATAATTAAAAGAGAATTAGTATTAAGAATTTTTTAAATTTAATCGAATTAATTATCATAAATTTAGTTATGTTTCTTCTTGTGTTATTTCTCTTAATTTAAATAACAAAAAAATAATTTTAAACATATAAAAAAACATTAATTAAAAATTAAAAAAAACAAGTTATATATATAGCCACAAATTAATATTTATAAAGAATATATTTAAAATTTAATTTAACCTGAATCTACTTTTTCTAGCCAATTTTCTAAATCCGGTGTTTCAAGAATAAAATTACTAGGAATAATTTGAATAAAATTAAAAGACATTTTAATAATTTTATTTAAAAAAGGAATATAAAAATAATACTGATAAAGAATATTGAAAAAAGACCAAAAGACCATTAAAACAAGTAATAAATTAGTATAATATTTAATTGATTTTGATTTTTTATCAAAAGAAATATAAAAAACATCATCAAACCTTTTATAAACAGGAATATAAAAATTATTAAAATAATTAATAATTTCAATATATTCATTTTGATTAAACATTAAATAACTATTAATATTTTCAGTATTTAAATGAAAATAATAATAATTAGTTAATTTATCAATTTTCTTAATAATATAATTTTTAAAAGCATGTGTATTATTAATAGAATGAATAATTTCTTCATTTAAACAATTAGTATAATTTTCACTTTTTTCTTCATATAAAGCTAAACAAGCATTTAATAAAAAAGCATTATAATAAAAAGCATTAAAATCTTTAAATATAGGTAAAGAATCATATAAATCATATGATAATGAATCATTAATAATATTATTTATATTTAGATTTTTTATATTTGAATAATTTGCAAATAGAGATTTCATTTGAAATAAATAAGTTGTTGTAAAAAGAAAATTTTCTAATATATAAGAATGTGATTTTAATAAATATGAATTGCACTGTATTAAATATATAGGAATGTAATAAAATACAATAATAAAAAAAGCTGTAAAAAGTAAACTTATTGTAAAATATAATATTATAAATCTTTGAAAAGTTATTTTTTTTAAAGTTTGTCTATCAAGTGAAAAAGTATTATTATTTTTATTAATGTTAATACTAATATCTTTATTATAAAATCTAAAATTTTTAGTTTTTTCAATATTAAGATCATTATTATTATTAGCATCAATCGATTTATCACTATCACTTTTTTTTTCTTCAATACTATTTTTATTATAATTATCATATGAATTTAATTTATTTAAATGAATTATTTCATTTAAATTAATTTTAAATTTTTTAATTTTTAAAATAATATTTTCCACATTATCTTGACTGATTTTTGTAACTTTTGTTATACCCATATTAAACTGAGAAATAGATAAAAAAGTAATAATTCCTATTCCAAAAAAAAAGAAAAAAAAAATAAAAGTATAAAAGAAAAGTATTATTTGAAATAAAAAGAATAAATTATTACTATAATTAAGATAATGATCTAATAATTTTGGAATAAAGCTAATTAAATTAGGTAAAATATATTTAATAACTCCATTAATTGAATTATAAGTAGTATAACTGACAATAAAATGATTATCTGAAATTAAATCAATATCATCAAATTGAAATAAATTTTCAGGACTAAATAAATAATAAGCATTATAAAGAGAACTTTTAATAATAACAGGAAAATAATCTGAATCATTCCAAGGAACTTTAATTTGATAATCATAATAAATTTTAAACCAAACTTTATTAATAGGTTCTTTTATAATATCTAAAATATATCTTTCTAAATAATTTATTTTCACCATTGATTCATTATACCATATTTTTGCTTTTCTCTTTGAATCTATTATAAATTCGTTTTCAGAAGAATAACCATAATTAAGTGTTATATTATATTTATTTAATTTAACAAAAAATAATACTGAATAATCTAATACTTTATTTACTATTCTTATCATTATTATTTGAGTTGAAAATAATAAATTATTATATTCACGAATAAAATCTAATTTTTCTTTTGATTTAGTATATAATTGATTATATATAAAAACAAATAAAATAACATTTATAAGAAGTAAAAAAAGTAATATTTTAAGATATATTATTTTATTTGATGTTATTTCATTTTGTAAAATTTTATTTCTTGATTCTATAATTTTACTTAATTTAGATATATTAGTATTAAAAGATAAACCAAAATTTTGAGAAGAATTTTCATCTATAATAGAATTTTCATATACATTATCTCCATGAACTTTACTATTAAATTTAATATTATGATAATTTTGCTTTAAATTTTTCTTTAAATTAAAATTTAAATTTGTTAAATCTAAAAAATTTTTTATATGACTTTCAAATAATTCTTTCTCTACTTCATTTATTTCATTTATTTCAAGTAATGAAATTATTTTATCTTTTATTATTTGATTATTACATAAAGAATGTAAATTTAAATCTGAATTTTCATTATTATCATAATCTTTTTGTTTATTATTATTAATGCATCTGATTGAATAAAAATAATTATTATTATGAAAAATAAATCTTTCAAAAGAAAAATTAAATCTAAAAGAAATATAATTTCTTTTAGTATTTATTTCAAATAAATTTTCAAGTTCTTCAAATCTTTCTTGTTCAAATAAAGATTTATATAATTGAATATTTTTCCTTCCATTAATTTGATAATCCATTTTATTTGTTTTAAAAGAATGTTTATGACCAAACATAGGAGTATAATCAGGAGTAAGATTATTATTTAAATCAGGAGTATGATTTATATTTATATTTATATCTGTGTGATTATCAAAATTATTAATATATAAATTACTAAAACTTGCTTTTTCATCAAAAACAATTTGATTAATACTATTAATATGATTTAAAATATTAGAATTACCAAATTTATTTATTATTGTAGTACCATCACAGTTAATTTGAGATTCTTCATCATTAAAATTAAGATTAATATTAGAAGAAAAATCACTATTTATATGTTGTTCATTATATTTTGAATAATGAGAATATTTAATTAAAAATTCAGGAAATTTTATTTCATATTCTATTTCCATATTCTCATTTACTTCTATATTTTCATTAAAAATTGTATTACTTAAATCTGATGATTTATTCTCATTTTCATTTTCTTCTTCATTTAATAATAATTCTGTTTCTGACATTTCTTCATTTATTGTTTTTCTTCTTGTATTTAATCTTGTATTTTTTAAGTTTTTATTTTCTTTAAAAAAGGTTTTATAAAAACTTATAAAATTTTTACATATCATATAAAAGGGAATATCATTATAAATAAATAAATTTTTGTTATCTAATATTGTAAATCTTTCTTTTATTTTCTTACTTAAACCTTGAATTATAAAATTTTGATCCAATAAAATAATATCATCAACTTTATCTAAAAGAAGCATTGCAATATAATGTATATTTTCATTTAAAATAGGATAAATTTTTAAATATTTTTGTAATTGAATAATTGAATTTGTACTATCTAAAGCAAAAATTTTATAAGATTCTTTATCTAATATTTTTTTTTCACCGATTTTATAATAGTGTTTCATAAATTTATTATGTAATTTAGAAAAACTTTTAGGCATAAATTCATTTATTTTTTTACCTCTTATTTTTTCATGATTACAGTTAAAAATTTTACCAAATTCATAATTTGCTTTTTCAATTAAACCTTCTTTTCCATTTTCTCCATTTACAATAATAATTCCAGTATCTTCTTTAAATAAAATATTATAATAATTACTTATTATATTTTCATTAATATTTTCTTTTCTTCTTTTTATTATTTCTAATTCATTTTTTAAATTTGTATTATCATTTATTTCATAAATATAATCTTTATAAATATAAAAATAATTATTTATTCCAGGATATAATTCATATAATTCTTTCCATAAATTTCCAATATTATCTTTTAATATATTTATTTGTTCTATTATATCAAATACTTTTTTAAAATCAATTACTCTTGGATTTTTACTTAAAGAAAAAATCTCCCAAAATTTAATTCCTAAATCAAGATTATTATTTATTTCTCCTATAAATTTATTTCCTATATTATGATATTTAAAATAAAAAGTTGGATTCATTTCTGTTAATTTAGAACAAATTTCTCCTTCTTCTTTAAAATTATCATTTAATTTATTTATTATTTTAATTTTTAATCTTTTTAATAAAAAATTTTCTTGAAGATTTAGGTTCATTTCTTTAGCTCTGTTATAATAATAAATACTTAAACAATTATTACCAATAATACTTAAATAATAATGAGATAAATTGATTAATAATTCAGCACAAAAATTATTTATTCCTAAAAAATATTTTATAATATATAATATATAATTTTTAAGAAATATTTGATCAAAAATAAAAGGAATTTTCCTATTAGACCATTGATTAGTTTTAGGTAAATATATTTTTTTATTATTCTTTGTAATACATTTTTCACTTGGACATTCAATTGCATGAATTTCTATTAATGCTTTTAATAGTGATTTTGATTCTTGTTTATCTTCTATTTCATTTGTTAAATTTAATAAAAAATTAACATAATATAATAAAAAATAAGGATTTGATATTTTATAATATGGAATTATTTTTACTAATTTTATTATAATGTTATTAAATATTATTCTAAAAAAGATTATTATGAAAAAAGACGTAATAATAAAAATTAAACCTTTTTGATTTGAGTTTATGTGATAAAAAATATAAAAATAAATTGAAGAATATAAATTCATAAAATAAGTTAATCCATAAAAAATATTTGTACTTTTTCTATAATAAACTAATCTATTTATATAATAATAAAAAACAATACTTGAAGAAGTTATATTCATAATAAAAAAAAAATCATGAGTTAATTCAGAAATTAAACCTAAAGCAAAAGAATCAATAATAGCTTTTAAATGTTGTAATAAAAATAATTTAGAAGTAATTGAATTAAAATTTGAATTTGAAAGTAAAAAATTATCTTCATAAAAATAATGAATAAATATACAAGTAATAGAAGAATAAATAGTAGCCAATAAACAAATAATTAAAGTTTTTAAATTATTAGATTGATTACATTTTATTTCAGGAATATTTGAATTAAAAATTTGATTAAAACAAAGCATTCTAGTAAAAAAATCAATAATAATATTAGATAAAATATAAATATTTACTTTAATAAAAAAATTCAAAAAATGTAATAATGAAGTATAAGTTGTTTTTCTATTTGTTTTATATATTAAAAAAATAAATAAAATACTAAATACAATATAATAAATTGAAATACTATAAATAGCAAAATTATAATATGATCTATTATAAAATAATAAAGCTTTAAATCTAATTATTCTTGCAAATTGATATAAAAAATTATCAAAAGTATTATGTTTAAAATTAAGTACTCCTGCTGGACTTGTAAAATAAATTGATATATTTTGAAGAGAAAATATTACAAGAAAAAAAAAGGATTCAAAAATATCATTTGATTGATTTATTACTAATAAATCCATTAAATATATAAATCTTTCTTTAAATGATAATTCATCTGAATAATATAGTTTTACTCTTTGTGGAGACATATATTTAATTTGAATTTCTTTTTATTTTTTTAAGAGAAAATATAGAAAAATAATTAATAATTTGTTTTTTTATCATAAAGATAATTATTTACTAATAATAATTCTTTTATTTTTTTGTAATAATTATTTCAATATAATATATATATTTATTATTAATAATAAATAGAACAAATCGATATATTTTCATTCAATTTTGTAATTATTTAATTAAAATATCTATTTATTTATTATTAAATATTTACACTTCATTTTTTTTCTCATTTAATTAGTTTTCATCATAATTATAAATATATTCCAGAAATAATTTAGTTTCTTTTTTTATTTCTTTAATAACTGTTTTTTTCTCTCAATTTTAATAATTTTTATTTACTTATTTTATAAAGATAATTAATATACTCCTAAATCAACTTTTTGTATTAATTGTAATAATCTATATTTGTTTCTACATTTAAATTATAAAATCTTTTTAAAAACTTTTATTATAATTATTTTTAAAAATCAATTTTTATACTACTGAATTAGTCATTAATTTATCTTATTATTATTTAAATGTTATTGGAAATGTTTGTTATGTCTTTATCATTGTAAAAAAGTTAATCAAATGAATTTAATTTTAAAATAAAAATTTTAATTAGATTAAAATATAATAATTTTAATAAAGAATCTATAAAAGAAATATACAATGATAGATTTAAATAACGAATATTGAGAGTATTTTAAATCCTTGAATTAATAGATTTAAATAAAGTAAATATTGAATATATTTAAATTTTAAAAGCTTTTGAATTATATTATATTAATGTTTTTCAAAGATTTGAATATACTATTCAAAATGTTTTAGTTAATAAAAATAATAATAATAAAATATATACTTTATTATTTTCTGTGATTTTTATCTTTCTTTTTATTAATTTATATTATGTTTTCTTTATATGTTATTTTCTGTGATATTAAATCTTTTATCTTTATTTTTATTAATTTTATATTATATTATCTTTAGATTCTTAATATCATAAAATGCTTTTAAAGATTCGTTAAAATAATTCAGTCTTAGATGATATTTAATTCTCCTTCATTAAAAATAGTTAGAAAAAGAAGGAAATATTTAAAAAAAAAATGTTTTAAATTTCTTTTAATATTAAAAATTAAAATCTATATATATCTTTAATCTTATTATTTTTTATAAATTTTTTCAAGATTTGTTAAATCTTTCTTTATAAAATATAATTAATTTTCTTTTGTTTGATAATTATCTTTTCTAAGGAATTATATATGATGGTTTCTCATTTTTTTTAATTTGTTTTATATTTATTAATTAATTGATATATTTATTTTTTCTTTATAAATAATTTTTTCTTTTTCTATAATTAAATTTAAATATGGATTCTTTTTATGATAATTTAAAATTAGCATCGTTTAATGTAATATATTTTACATATGATTCATATTTATCAAATAATATATTAAATTCATTATTTAGTATAATTCAAGTAATTCAAAATTTAAGTATGACAATATGTGATGGAGTAATTTTTTTATATAAATTTATTAGTTCATACCAATTTGGAAAGGAGGAAAAATTTATGAAAAAATATCTTTCTTTATTCAATATTTTAGAATCTTAAGATATTCAGATGGAAATCCTTTATTATTTCAATATATTTTATTAATGAGTATTTTCATTATTATATTTATTTTCTTTTTATATTGTTTTTTATTAATAAGATCTTATAAAGGATTTCAAATTAAGAATCATACATATATTATTTTAACCCTTAGAACAATTATGAATTTACTTAAAAGTATTTTATATGTTCCTTTAATTGAAATATTTTTCACTGTTATTGTTTGTGATAAAAATTATTTTGTTGAAGAATATAATTGTTGGAATTCTGAACATATTATTTATTTTATTTTATCTCTTATTTCTTTTTTTTTATTATTTATTTTATCTTATAATTTTACTTCTCTTTCTTTTGATAATAAAGAAAAATTTTCTTCTGAAGTTTCTAAATATTTAATCATTAATACTGATTTAATTTTATTAATTTGTAGACCTATTTATATTATTTTATTAGAATTATGTGTTGTTACTGATTTAACAAATATTGCTATTATTTTTTTTTTTATTTCTTCTTTTTTTTGTGCCTATTGTATTTTTATTGAAAAAAAATATCAAAGTTATGAAGATAATATTTCATTTAATATAAAATATATTTTTAATCTATTTTTTTTTGTTAATTCTCTCATGCTTTTAATTAGTAATTTAATTAAAAAGAAAAATTTTTTCGGAATGTTTTATGTTTTTATTATAATTTCTATCACTTTCATATTTTATATTTTTTCCAAAAAAGAGAGACAATATAATATATTGAAAAAACCAAAAAAAATAGATAGAGAAATATACAATAATATAAGAATAATAATTCAATTAATAGAAAAAAAAAATAAAAATAGACATTATTTATTAAAATTATTAAGTTATTCATTTAATTTAACATACGGAGAACAATTAACAAAAGTAAAAAATTTATCTCCTTTAAAAAAAATAGTAGATTTATATAATAAACATTCAAAAAAAGAAGAATTAACAAAAGTAGAATTTTACTTTTGTCAATATATTGAAGATTTATATAAAGATGCATTAAAAATATTTAGAGATAGTCCTCTTTTATTAGTTAATTATGCAATATTTCAATTAGAAAAAATGCATAGATATAATAAAGCTTATAGAATATTATTAAAAAGTTTATTTTTACCAGATTTAAATTATTCACAAGAATTTTTTATATATAGAATAACAAGAAATTTAGAAGAAAAAGGTGTTGATTTAGGTAAAGAACAATCAAATATATCTTATACTTATCAAATAAATAATTTATTAGCTTTAGTTTCTCAAGTTTCATATTCTTATTCACAATTATATAATATTTTATTAAATAATTCTAAAATTATGGATATTAATAATTTAAAAGATATTGCAATAAAAATAGATACTTTAAATAATAAAATAAATGAAAGTTATAAAATGATAGAATCATGTGGTTTTAATAATAAAAAAATATCTGTATTTTATGATAATTTTCTAAAAGATATTTTAAATGATAATACCAAAAAGACAGAATATATAGATGATGAGTTTGAAGAAGGAATTGAAATAGAGAATAATTTTTTTGATATAAATTCATTAAATTTAAAATCTGATATTTTTTATATTGTAGCATCAGGAAATAATCAAAATTTAGGAACAATATTAAAAATATCTTTAGAAATATGTGAATTATTAGGTTATTCAGATAAAGAACTTTTAGGTCAAAATATTAATATTTTTATTCCAAATATATTAAGAATTCCTCATGAAAATTTCCTTAGAGAAAAAGTTAATAATACTACTCCCATGGAAGAATATTCTGAGAAAAATGTTAAAAGTATTCCAGTTTATTTTAGATCAAGTGCTAAATTTTTAATTCCTGTTTTTTTAGAAGTTGGAATTTTTTTAGATGAAAATAATATTCCTATTTTATTTGGAAAATTAGGGAAAAATAATAATGATTATTATAAAAAATGTGTAGTTATTATTAATTCTAATTTAATTATTCAAATGTTTACTCCTAATGCTTATTATTTATTAGGATTAGATTCTACTATATTAAATAATAATATTGAAATTTCTACTTTTTTTCTTGAATTTTATTCTGAATGTTTAAATTACTTTTCTTCTCATTCAAATGAAACAAAAGATATTTTATCAATAAAAATTAAATTAATTAAAGAAATATTTTTAAATAATGATAATAATATTATAACATGGAAAAATCATAATAAATTTAGAGTAGAATGGAAAGAATTAAAAATAAAAAAGAAAATATATGGTTATTCTATTTTTTTTGAACCTTTAGAACCAAAATTTAAAGAAAAAGTAAGTTTTATGGAATCAGTTTGTTCTTCTCCTAAAAATTCAAAAAGTATTAAAACTCAAAATAAAGAATTATTTCCTTTAATTAATAAAAATTATATTCCTGAAATAACTTCAAAAGTAAATTTTGATCTTAATGAAAAAACTTATATAATGTTTGATAAAAATAAAGAAGAAAATAATAATGAAAATATTAAAGAATATTTTAAAAAAAAATATACTTTAACTAATTATAAAGAGAATAATAAAAAAAAAGAAGAAAGTTCTTTTAAAAAAGACAATAATTCTTCTGCTTTTGAAAGTGAATATTCAAGTAATTATGAAAATGAATATTCAGAAGATTCTTCTTATGAAGAAGAAGAAGAAAAAGAAAAAAATGAAAATAATATTATTAAAGAAAAACCTACTTTAAAAGAAATTATTATTGAAAATCCTGGAGATAAATATTATCAAGTTAAATTAAAAAAAGTATTTTTACATGTTTATGATTTTAAAGGTAATATTATTAAAGAAGCTAAAAATTATATTGTTCAAAGTAAAATGGAAAAACTTTTAAAAAAAGAAAAAGATTTAACTAATAATAAACTAATGAAAAAATTTAGTGAAAAAATTGATTCATTTCAAAATGTTAATTTAAAGTTTTCTTTAATGAAAAATAACAAAGAAATAAATTATGATGACAATATTTCAAATAAAATTATAGAAAAAATAATTAAAAAAATAATATCTCCTAAATTAATGAATAAGAATGCATTATATTATCTTTTCTTTTATATTTTCCAATTTATTAGTATTGTTACTCTTTCAATTTTTTTATTTATTACATTATTTAATAATATTCATGATATTTATTCAGTTTATATTTTAATTTATACTCAATGTGATTTAATAAATAATATTGGAATTATTCATTATTATGTTTCTGAATATGTTTTATTAAAAAATCCACATTATTATAATTTTTATCAAAGTAATAGAACTAAATATAGAGAAAATATTCTTAAAAAATTAAAAGAATTATATCATAAATCAATGAATGAAATTATTTCTTTTGATTATGATGAAAATAAATTTAGTAATAAGAATAAAGAAAAATTAAAGAATTTAAACACTAATTTCATATCTTGTTTTCCAACAGATGATTATAATAATGATAATACAATGATTAATTTATCTCCAGATAATGCAATAAAAGAATATATTTTTTCTTTATTTAAATTTATGGTATCAAAAGATTCAGAAATTAATTTTTTAAATGTTAATCTAAAATTTATTCATGATAATGCTCTTACTTTATCAGAAATAATGTCAATGAAATCAGAAATATATATTGATTGTCTTAATTCTTTAATTAATCATACTAAATCTATCTCTTTTATCAATTTTGGAATTTTTTTCATTATTAGTATGATTGTTTGTTCTTTTAGTGTTTCAGCTAGAATAAAAATAATAAGAGAAAAAGAAAAATATTTAGGAATGTTTTATAAAATTGAACCTGAAATAATTAAAAATATGTATTTAAAATGTGAAAAATATACAAAAATACAAATTAATAATGATAATCTAATAAATACAAATAATTATTTTGAAATTGGAAATGATGATAATGAATTTGATTCTTTATTAGATACAAAAGATAATGAATATAATAATTATGTTAAAGATAAATATTATCATGATATAATAAAAAAAAAAAATTCTATAAAAAATAAAAAAATAATAAATAATATTGAATTTCAAAGAAATATTATTTTCGAAGTTGTTTTCATAATAATTTTATCTGTAATTCTCTTAATCATAATTCTTATTCTTTATTCTTCATATAAATATTTTACTTTTTCAAGTTTATTAAATTATTATATTATAACAGAAGAAAGATATTTATTTATTCCTATTAATGCTTTAAAAGTTTTAATAATTAAAAGTGGAATATTTTATTATAATCAAAATGAATATCAAAAATTAGTTAATTTCATTCCTCAAATATCGAAAAATTATTCTTTAATAAAACAAATAGAAATTGAAATTCATTTAATATCATCAAAATATCATCTTCCAGGAAATGCATCATTAATCTTAAATTCATATGCATCAAATAGTTTCTGTCATTTTTTTTCTAACTTTAGTGAAGAAAATAATATTGAATGTGATAATTTTGCTTTTAATATAAGTAATTTCGGTTTACCAACTATACATACATATTATTTTAATAGTATAATTCAAACCGCTTTTTTATGTTTAACTTTAGGAAAAAATGTTATTGAAGATAAAAATATTTATTATGATATTTATTATGATACTCCTAAATATGTTGATATTTATAATAATAATGAATTTGATGATAAAAATCCTTTTAATTCAATTAATTCTGAAGAAATTAGAGATTCTAATATTATTTTTACTTATTTATTAAATCCTTTATCTAATTATTTAATTAAAGTTATTTATGAAAATATCACTGATTATGAAAAACATTTAAGAAATTTAATTGTTATTGTTATTATTATTTTTTATAGTGTTGTTGTTTTAACTTATATTATTTTTATTTTTCCTGTTATTGTAAAGGAAAATAAAGACTTAAATAGAACTAAAATTATTTTAGGAGTAATTCCAAAAAATATATTATATGAAATAATCAAATTTGAATATTTAAATGAACAAGAATCAAAATAAAATATTTTTGAAATTATTTATCCTTTATATATATTTTTGTTATTTTTTATTTCTAAATTTATTTGTTAATACTAAAAAAGTAAATTTATTTCTTCATTATATAATTATATAAGTTTGATATTTATTTTTTGGAAAAGTATTTGAAAATTAAAAAAAAATTTGAGTAAAAAATTATTTATTTAAATAATTGTCAATAACATATATATAAAATAATATAAGGAGTATTATCCTTCTTTATTATATAATTACTTATTAAATATTATATATATTTAAGTTGAATTGTCCAAGAGAGGGTTAAATTTTATCATATAGTCAAAATCAATATTATTTTCAGGAAAATTAGATTGTAAATATAAAAAAAATTTTGCATTTTATTTTTGGGAAATAACAGTTTGGATTCACACATAAATTTTTTATATATTTTATTCTTTGTTGTAAAATTAAAAATAATAATAATAAATTTATATTAAAACAATAAATTAAGATGATAAATTAATATTCCTTAATAAATATTAAAATCATAAAAAATCTAAAATCATATCAATTATTATTATTAAATAAATAACAAATAAAAATAAAAAAAAAATAAAAAGACATATATTCTTAAAAAAATGAATTTTTTAAATACCTTTAAAAAACATAAAAAATCTACTTATCCGAATGAATAAAATTCATTAAATTATTAATTCTTTCCAAGGGAGTATCCTTAGGTCTACTTAAATTATCACTTTGACTAGGTTGATTACTTAATAAAATATGAACAAAAGTGAGTCCATTAAGTGAATGTGAAACATTTAAAAAATTATCTAATTCTTCGGAATTTTTAACAGTAAAAACATTTTGATATCCTAATAACTTTGCAATACTTTCAAAATCAATATTTTGACAAATAGTAGGTTGAATACCAACACTTTCATGCATAGCATTATTTAATAAAATATGAATAAAATTATTAGGCTTTATATGACCAATCATAGGAATTGAACCAAAATGCATAATTAAAGCACCATCACCATCAATACACCAAATTTTTTTATTTTTTGTAAATAATGATATTCCTAAGCAATAACTACTTAAATGGCCCATTGAACCAACCATTAAAAATATTCTTGATTTATTTATTTTATTTATTTCTGCTTCTTCATTTAATTCTCTTGATGATTTTCCTGTTGTACAACATAATATATCATCATCATTTGAATTTACTACTATTTTCCTTATTACTTCTCTTCTTATTAATTTCATATTATTATCTTTTAATTCTTTAATACTATATTTTTTAAAATATCCTTTTCTTACAATAAGAAAAACAGGTTGTTTATTTTTTTGAATTAATTCAATGCATTTATCAATATTATTCTTCCAATTTAATTTATCTAAATAAACTAAATCAAATCCCATACATCTAATTAAATTAACCATACAATCACCTTGAGATTTATGCTGAGGTTCATCTTTAATTCCTGGTTCTCCTCTCCATCCAATAATACATAATATCGGAATAGAATAAACATTTTTATGTGTTAAACTTAATAATGGATTTGTCATATTTCCTAAACCTGAATTTTGAAGATATACACATGGTATTTTTTTTGTTGATGTATAATATCCACTTGCTAAACTTAATGATAAACCTTCATTTGGCATTACATAATGATTTTTTGAATTTTCTAATATACAATTATTTAATTCTTGTAAAAGTGAATCTGGAACTCCTGTGAAAAAATCTATATTTTTTTCTATTAAATAATTATAAAAATCTTTAGTTTCTATTTCTTCTATTTTTGTTTCTTTTTTATTTAACATATTATTCCAAATTAATTTAAAGTAATTAGTAAAATTTATCATATCATTTTCATCAATACAACCTATTGTTCCTATTCTAAATGATTCTACATTTGTTAATTTTCCAGGATAAATTAAATATCCATATTTAGCTAAACTATCATATAAAAATTTAAAATCATAATTATCATTTTTAGGAGGTAAAAAAGTATGACAAATATGACCAATATTATATTTACTAACATCAATTAAAGGTTGAATATTTAATTCCTTCATTAAATTATAAATAATATCAGTCATATTTTTAAATCTTTTTGCTCTTTCTTTTAAAGTTTCTTTTTCTAATTCTAATAAAGCAGAATGAAAACAAAGTAAAACATGAGTTGGAGGAGTAAATCTAAATTGATTAGTTTTTTCAAAGTTTTTTTCTTGATCAAATAAATCTAAAACATAACTTGGAGATTTATAATCAGAAAAATTTTTAGTTATTACTAAAGAAAAACCTGGTATTCCACTTAAACATTTATTACATGAAGTTATTACATATTCTATATTATTAAAATCAAATATATCACTTCCAAAAGATGCAATTGCATCAACAATTAATTTTTTATTATATTTTAATCCTATTTCTTTCATTCTTTCTAAATTATTTAATATTCCAGTTGAAGTTTCTAAATGAACAAAAGAAATAAATTTAATATCTTCATTTTCTTTTTGAGATAAATAATTTTCAAGATCATTATAATTAATTTCAGTACCTTCATCATATTGAATAAAAGAGAAAGGTTTATTAGTATAATTCATAATTTTTTTCATTCTAATTCCATAAGCTCCATTACTTACAATTAATATTTTTTCAGTTACACTTGTTAATACTGCTTCAACTGCATATGTTCCACTTCCTTGAAGAAGAATTAATTTGTTTTCCAATGAAATATTCATTATTTTAAATAATAATGGTTTTATTTCCTTTAATTTTTCCATAAATGCATTATCACGAGAACCATAATCTATTAATGCTTTAGATTTTACTGCAAATGTTGTGTTTATTGGACCTGGAGTTAAAAGGATTTTTTCTTCCATTTTTTCTCTTTTTGAGGTTTTATATATTTTTTTTATTTTTTTAACCTTTTTTATTTTTTTCAAAAGGATTTTATTAATGGTTAAGGAGAAATTTTAAAAAATGTTTTTGAGTGTTCACTTTGGTTTTTTTCATATGTTTTTTTTTTTTGGGTTTTTTTTTTGTTTTACATAATAATTACGTAATATTTAATTAAAGGATTATTGTTTTTTTATTTGATTTTATTATTTTTTAATTAATTACATAATATAAAATGGATTAAATTAAATGAATAAATAATAAAAATATTATTTATTTTGAAAAAAAATGAACAACAACATATGACATATATTTAAAATCAACTTTACTAATGAATACTTTTAAAGTTTTATTAACTACAAATTTTGGTATAATTTAATATGAAATAAATCAAACATTAAAAATGTTAATAAAGTAGAATTAGAATATTTAATATCAAAATATTGTTAAATTTTAATGAAAACATAAAAGTAAAATTTTATAATAAATTAATATAAAAAAAAATAAAATATTTTTAAATAAAAAAAGAAAAGTTTTAAATAATTTTGTAACCTTAAAAAACAATTATTTTTTAAGGATAATTAGAATAATCCTTTTTAAAATCAACACTATTAATTGCATTTTTTAAATTATCAATTAAATAATAACTATACCTGAAAGAATCATCTCTTTCATTATTTTGACGTTCAAAATTTCTTTGAGGATTATAAGTATAATAACTATTATTTAAATTATTATTATTTCTATTAATATTCATACTAGAATTATTATTAACTGAATTTAATTGAGGAGATGAATTTCCTTGAAAAATATTACTAACAGAATTATTTTCATTAGAAATATTTTTTATTTTAGATAAAGAATCTTTATACATATTTTCTCTTTTTTTTAATTGAATATTTTGATTTTGAAGATTATTTATTTCTTTTTTATGATTTTCTTTTAAAGTTTCTATTTCTTCTTTTTTAATTTCTAAATCATTTATTATATTCATTGATTCTAATTTTCTTTTTTCTAAATCATTTGTTAATTCTTGATATGCTAATTCATATTTATTACATGTTTGATTTAAATTTGTTATTTTTTTTTTTAATTCATTTTCATATGCTAATTTATTCTTTAATTCATTATCTAATTCATTTATTTTTTTCTTTAAATCTAATTGATTTTTTTCTAATAAATGATTCTTAACATTAAATTCATTTATATCATTTTTTAAACTTGTATTTTCTTGTCTTAAATTATCAACTTCTGTATTTAATCTTACAATTTCATATAATTTATTTTTCATATCATTTATTTCAAATTTTTGTTTTGAATTTTCATTTTTTAATTTTTCATTTTCATCTCTTAAAATATTATATTTAATAGTAATATCAGACAATTGATCATTTAAACTGGAAATTTCATTTAAATTCATATTTGTTTTTTGTTCTAAATTAGAAATTAACTTTTCATTTTCTTTTTCTAATTCTTCATTTTTAATGGTTAATAAATCAAATTTATTTTTTAAATCTTCATATTTTTTACTTTTTTTATCTAAAGCATTTTGATTAATTTTATTTGTATTAATATAATTCTCAAATTTAATTGAAGATGCTTGTGCTAAATTTTGAAATTCTGAAATTATTTTATTTTTTTCATTTATTAACTCATTTAATCTATTTACTTCATTTGATAAAGTAAAATTATCTGTTATTGCATTATCTTGTTCTTGTAATTTTTGCTCTAATTCTTCTATTGTTTCTTTTTGAGAATTTATTCTTAATTCTTGGGAATGATTTATTTTTTCTAAATTTGATATTGCTCTATTTAATACATTTATGTAGTTATCGTTAGAAGACATTTTTATGTAAATCTTTTTTTGATGAATAATATTTAATTTATTTTTTTTATTTTTAATTTTTTTTTTTTTTAATTAATATTATTAATTATTATATTATAATCATAAATTTAAATAATTGCATTGAAAAAAATGATTTAACTGTTTAAAGAGAATTATGATTTTTTTTATTGTTTTTTTATTTTTTTTTTGAATGTTCTTTATTCATTATTGCTTTAACTCATGGAGTAAAGGAAAATTTCTAAAATTTTGAATATAAACTCATTTTTTTTATAGAGATTTTTTCATATTATCATTGACAAAAAAAATAAAAATTATTTTTTAAACAATACTACTTAAATGTTTGAGTTTTTAATCCTGATATGGAAATTGGGGTAACAAAATGGCATGCAAAAATCAAACAAAAATCTTTTGCATTAATAGTTTCGTCACTCTCTCTCTGGTGGTATTTTATGTGCCAAAACAAATTCCAACTCGCGTTCTTTATCCAACAATGCATGCCTACTATCACCATCTTTACAGTCTTCGATAAGAAATTTGCCGATAACCTCCAAAAAACACTCAATGGAGATCTAAACCCATCTAATGGATTAATATTACTCAAAAGATCATACCAATCATATTCTGAAAAGATCTGCAAAACCTTACTTTTATATTTTTGAAACTTCTCTTTTGATTCTTCTTCAATAATCCATAATCTTTCTTCACTTCTTCTATAAAATCACTTAGCATAACCTGCAATTCAATGACACCTGGTTTTAAAAATTTTTCTGTTAACATGTTTTTAACTTAAATTAAATAAAAAAAAGTATTTAAAAAAAAAGAATATTTTATCTTAAAAATTCTACTTTATCTCCATAATCACATAAATCAACACAAGCTCGAATTTTACTATTATCAAAATTACTTAAATTAAAAGGTTCATATAAGCATTTTCCATTTTTTCTAAATTCTAAATAATTAGTTGAATTACTGATAATAAGAGAAATAACATCACCTTCATTACATTTTTTTTCTTCTTCTAATTGAGCAACAATAACACCTTTAGAATAAATAGAACAATTAAAGCAATAAAAAATAAAAGATTTATCATCATCATTAGTTTGATGATAATAACCATTTTCAATAGGACTTTGTGCTTCACTCCAAGTAATTCCAAACATAATACAAGAATTCGAAGTTTGAGTTAATTTCATATTAATTACAATTTTATCTAATTGATTTATATTAAAATCTATCATTGATGTTTTTGTTAAACTTCCACTTATATTTATGTTCTGAAATAAATATTCTGAACTTATACCATACCAACCATAATTTTGAGTACATTTTCTTATTGTAAATTCGTCTTTGTTTAATTCTAATATTTCCTCTTTCCCTGATATTAATGTTTTATCATAAAAATTTGGAACGAAATTTGATATTGGAATATTTATATATGCTCTCATATAATTCATTGTAAATTGAAGTGTATTTATTGAATTTAATAAATCATTGTTTGAATTATTAAATGATTCTTTTATTGACATTACTTCAGTTTTTAAATTATTATTTTCTTCATTTAAATTATTAATAATACCATTTTGTTCATTAATTTTATTATTTAATTCATTGATTTTCTCAGTCACCATTCTTAAATGTCTTTCTAAATTTTTATCTAAATGTTCTTTTAAAAACTTTCTTCTTTCATAATATTCACAACCTACTAAAAGAAAAGGACATTCAGTTACACTTTCTAAACATTCATTTTGCATATGATGATTAACTTTATTTAAAGGAATTTTCATTCCACATTTATTAGAACAATCTACTGGAATATTAGGACATATTTTATTATGTTCTTCTTGATCTTTATATAATATTTTTTCATTACAATATTCACAATTTATTATCTTATATTTACATTCTTTTATATGATTTATCATTTCTTCTCTTAAACTTTTAAATTCACAATTTGGAAAATAATCACAATTTACTAATTGCTTTAAACAATCATTTAATAAATGATTTTTTCTTTCTGATAATTTTCCTGTCCATGAACAACCGTTTTTTTTATTTTTACAATATACTTTTTGTTTTTCTATCATTGTATTTACTACTATATTTGATGAAAAAGGAGGATTTAAATTATTGTTTGAAAAAGGACATTTTTTAGTTTGTTCTAATAATATTTCTGAACAATTTTTACAAAATGAATGTCCACAATTATCAAAGATACTTTCAAATAATATTCCTTCACATAATGGACAACTATATGATTCTATATATTTCTGACATTCTTCTAAAAATTCATCTATTGTTAAATTTGGTTTAAATTTTTGAGATAGAACGTTGTTTAACATGTTTTTTTATATGTTATATTTTTTTTTGAAATATAATTTTTTTTAATTTTTTTATTATAAAATTCTATTATCATCAAAATATTGTTTATCATTTATTATCTTTAAAGAAAAATAATTATTTCAACTTTTCTTTAATGTTATATTTAAGTTATATTAATAGAATTTATAGAAAGAACAAAAGAAATTATTTAAATAATGATTTTCATTATTTTTAATATTCACTTAAATTATTATTTATATTATTGATAATAAGAGAAAAAAAAATATTTTATCATTATTTGATTGGAGAGATGTTTTCTTTCAATAAATAATTTAAACAAATTCTTTTGAAAAAAATAAAAATGTACAAAAAAACATATAAATATTATTCATAAAAATTATTAATAAAAAAATAAAAAATCTAAAAAAACTTAAAAAACCAATTTTAAATATATATAAAAAAGAAATGAAACCTAAATCAAAAAAAGAATTAAAACAAGAAAGATTAGAAAAAGAAGAAAAAAGAAGAAAAGAATTAGAAAACTTAAACAAAAACTTAATAAAAAAATTATATGCAGATTTATTTCAAATGAATGTAGATTTATATGAAGAACATGATTTTACATTTGAAAATTTTTTATTTGGGTTTTACAAAGAAATAGAAAATAATTTAGATTTCAATAATCCAAATTATAATCAATTACTTCAAAAAATGGATTTAAAGATAAAAGCAAAATTTAATGAAGAAAATAAATTATCATATGATTTAAATGGAAGACAATTAAAA
>JAEEGL017263030.1_pt1 | contig 27285 bp, 27 predicted proteins | sample 9134231 | NCBI WGS metagenome assembly JAEEGL01 (sample SAMN16246548, study PRJNA631951) | gut metagenome | biome: gut microbiome; feature: rumen; material: fiber-attached | host: Bos | place: Iran: Karaj | collected 2018-10
AGACTTTTTGCCCGGTTCTTTAGATGCAGATTGAACACCGGCGGCTTTCTTAATTAAATAAGAAACCGGCGGCAACTTGGTGATGAACGTAAAGCTCTTATCATCGTAAGCAGTAATAATTACCGGCACCGGAACACCCGGCTCGATTTTTTGCGTTTGTGCATTAAATGCTTTACAAAATTCCATAATGTTTAAGCCTTTTTGGCCCAAAGCAGGACCTACCGGCGGAGACGGATTCGCCTTACCCGCAGGTATTTGCAGCTTAATCAGACCTAAAATTTTCTTTTTAGATTTAGCCATTTTATACCTCTCTTAGGTTTGTGGTAAAGACAATGGCTTGTCCCCCACAATATTATTAACACAAAACACCTCAAAAGACGATTCTCTCTCAAGATGCCTGCTCTGTATATCACATAAAGTGAAAATTGCAAGCATTTTTTTGTTCATCGGCGCAAAAAAAACACCCGACCGGACAAAATTCAAGTTATCCGGTTTTATTTTTAACTTTTATCGACGAAAATAAATTTTTTACTTGATTTTAGACAAAACAGATGTTATATTGAATTTAACAGAAGATTTTTTAGGAGAATTAATATGGGAAAATATACTGAAATACTGTTGCTTAATCCGGACAACGGCCTACCGGTAATTGATGTCCACGAATACCGCGGTGTTCTGCCGGAAGAGCAAACATTAAACTACGCCGATGTGGCAAAATATCATCGTGATTTAGCCGATAAAAAAGTATCAAACGACCAGCTCAATGATATGCTGGATAATCTGTTGCGCCAACCGATTATGGAAAGCGCATATCGCCGCAACGGTATTGCGCCGTCTCAGGTTGATGACTTTATCGCACAAGTAAAAAAACTTCCGGAATTTGATAGAAAAAGCATAATTGATTTGAACTTCCGCTCTTATGGTAATGCCGCTCTTTCCGAAAAAGGATACGACGATGGCGACAATGACTGGAAACTTACCATTTCCGGCGAAAAAGAGTGGGATAATTTAGGTAAAGAATTAATTGATTATCCGAGCCTTAAGCATCTTTCTTTTAAAATGAAGCAATCGGCAGAAAATACCGCACCGGAAGTTAAACCGATAGAAAAAGAAGGCTTCGGCAAAAAGATTAAGCGTTGGTTTGAAAAGAGAAAAATCGACACCAAAGGCATGAAAAATGTGGCGGCGGGCCTTGCAGCTGCGGTTATATTAACTCCGGCCGCAATGAAGTTAATGAAATTAACCGCCAAAGAAGATTTTGCTAAAATCGCCAAGAACGAACAAAAAACCGCTCAATCGCAAACGCAGGATATGAGCAAAGTTTATGATATGAACAAAAATGTTCGCTCTTAAAAATCAATACTCCTAAATTAAGCCCCTTGCAAAAACAAGGGGCTTTTTTATGCTTCGCCTCACACTTATTTAATATAAGGTAACGCGTTGACCAAATCTTCTTCGGTGTTGATATCGGCCGGAGCTTCCTGCACCAATTTGATGTTATCCACCAACATGGCACGCACTTCCATCCCGTTTTCAAGCGCCCGCAGTTGTTCCAACGCCTCGCGTTTTTCGAGCACTCCGGTCGGCAACGACACCATTTTCTGCAACGATGCCGCTTTGAAAACATAAATGCCGATGTGATAATACAAATCCTGATTCGGACATTTTTCCGGATTGCGCGTATACGGCGCGGTCGCCCGGGTAAAATACAAACAGCGCGCTTCTTTTTCGCCCTCTTTCAAACCCATAATGATTTTTACCACATTCGGATTATTTTTATCTTCCTCAGTTTTAATCAGCATACCGCAAGTGGCAATATCGCAGCCGGTACGCTCCACCATTTCGACAAGCGGCAACGTAACTTTCGGGTCAACATTGATATTATCGCCCTGAAAATCCACCACAATATCATATTTTGTGCCGTCCGGGTCCAAGATTTTGAGCGCGGCGGCAATTCTGTCGGTTCCGCTCGGCAGATTCGGGTCGGTTAAAATCGCGGTTGCGCCAAACTTTTTGCACTCATCAACAATCGCCTGGTCTCCGGCGGCGATGGCAATATCGGTATCAAGCGCATTTTTAACGTTTTCATACACGCGCTGTACCATGGTCTTGCCGTTAATCACCCGCAACGGCTTATTCGGAAGTCTGGTGGCGGCCAATCTGACCGGCATTAAAGTAATTACTCTGCTCATTTTTTCGTCCTTTGTTAAAGTTGACCGTATTTAATATCTTTGGCTTGCGCCGTAAATTCTGCCTTTATTTTGGCGATAATTTCCGCTTTTTGAGCCGGCTCATATTTGCCGGTTGAACGGTTCCACACCGTATCCGGCCACTCCGGATCGCCCTTTTGGCGACACACGATATGCACATGCAGTTGCGGCGTCATATTGCCGATCATCGCCACATTATCCTGATCACACAGAAAAAGCTTAAACATCACACTCTCCGCCAAGGCAATTTCCCGCATCAGCTGAAACCTTTCATCCATGCTCAGATTCGTCATGTTTTTGGTATTTTCTTTTTTCGGCACCAAAAAAATCCACGGATAATACTTATTATCTTCAAACAGAACGCGACACAGTTTTAAATCCGTAACATAATCTTTGGCCGCAAGTCCCGCCACAAGTTGAAAAGCCATTATAGTCCTCCCACACTTTTGATTTGTATAATCTGTTGTACATCAATATTTTGCTCTGTGCAAAGACTTTTCACGGTTTTTCCGTTGGAAATTTCTTCTGCCGTAACTCCGGTTTCAACACACAAAATCGGTGCAATTCCCGCATTGACGGCACCCTTGACATCGGTACGCACCGTATCCCCTATCATACAGGTTCGTTTTTTATTGACGGCAATTCCGTTTTCTTTCAGCAAAGCAAACGTATAATCATAAATATTGGCGTGCGGTTTGCCGTATTCCACCACCTCGGCGCCGCGTTTTCTGAACATTTCGGCAACAGTTCCGTTGCGCACCACAAAAACCGCCTCCGCTTCCGGCACCAACGGATGTCCCTCTTTGGCGGTAAAGTCCGGATTGGCGTTTAAGACCGGCAACCCTAGCGCCATCGCTTTTTTCACCCGCGCGACAAACGGCTCGGCCGTGGTGGTATCCCACACTTTGCGCCCGTCACTCTCATTGTTTTTTACCGGCCAATACATATCTTTATATTGCGGATACGTGGCCACATCTTCCTCATACAAAAACGGCACGCCGCAATAAATAAAGTCGGCTTCTTCCATTGTTGCAACTTCCGAATACGGCGTAGCGGCAAAAGCCTTGCCGTGCGGTTTGCCGATAACATAATATTTGCGGGGATGCGGACATTTTGCAAAAGCAATATCGGCTTTCAGCAAATGTTGCCGCAGCACATCGCCCGACGACAGCATATAATTATAATCACGCCCCGCCGTCATTCCGCGCTTGGCATAAGTTTTCATCAAATCGTCATTGAGCTGGGTCGAATTTGAAATCACCGCCACCGTTTTGCCTTGTGCCACCAGAGCCTGCATAGTTTCCAAACTGCCGGCATAAAACTTACTGCCTTCCCAAAAAACACCGTAGGCATCAAACAAAAACAAATCAAAATCGCCGGATATTTCCGCCAAATTATGGTAAATCATCGCCCGCTCCCGCATCATTCAAAATCGCCACCCGCGCCTTGTGCGGAATTTTCCGATTCTGAAATTGCTGATTTGTCGTCACAAAATCTTTCCAGGCGGAACGGCTCGGTTTACGTTTAGCCCCGAATTCCGGCACAATCCAGATTTTATCATAAGCCTTAAAAATCTCTTTGCCGCCGAGAGTCAGCCCGTCAAACGGCATTTTCTGCATTTGCTTAAGCGCATTGAGCACCCGTTCGGCCCGCGGAATATATTCTCGCCGACACAGACGCGCCAAAACCCTAAACTTAATCTCGTTGTGCCAGCCCAAAAAATCGGCATACTTTATACAATACACCGTGTTACCGATTCTCTGCACCCGGTCGGCAAACACGTCATCAACCTGCTTTTCGATGTAATCTTCCGCGCTTTGCAACCGCTTGGCCGTTTGCGCCAAACACTCGGCGGAAATTTGCGTTGCGGCTTCCAGTTGCGGCAGAAAAGCCCGGATTAAATTGCGCAAATAACGCTTATCGAAATTAGATTCGTCTTGCACCCATTCAACCCCTTTTTGCCGCAGATAGGCCCGCATTACTTCCGGCGCCGTATACAAAAGCGGTCGCAAAATCGACACTCCGTCGCGCTCGGTCAACTCACGCATACAGCATAAACCTTCGAGTCCGCTGCCGCGTTGCAACCGCATCAAAAACGTTTCGGCCTGGTCTTGCAAATGATGTGCCGTCAGCAAAAACTTAACCTTGTTTTGCCGACACCATTCGGTCAATAACTTATAGCGGGCAACCCGCGCCGCCTCCTCTATTCCCGTAGTCGGCTTGTCGCCCTGCCAATATAAAATATGGTGTTCGATTCCGTATTGTTGCATAATTTTTGCCACATAGCGCGCCTCGTCATCCGAACTCGGACGCAACCCGTGGCTGACCGTCAGCGCAATTATTTCATAACCGAAAACCGCTAATTGCTCCTTGGCCATTAAAACAAGCGCCAGAGAATCGGCGCCGCCCGATACGGCTACGGCGATTCTCTGGGCTCTGATTTGATATTTTGCGAGAAATTCTTGCAATTATTTATATCCGTGCAAAACCTCTTTACAGTTGAGTTTGATTTTCTCAACATTTACCTTGGTTTTCAACTCGGCATTTGCCTTCGGATATTCTTCGTCAAAGTTCATCAACACCAAGCAGGCACGATGGTTATCGTCAAGCAACACAAAGGTCGTACCCAAACGATACAGGCTGTCCGCCCCCTTGTTGCCGTTCTTATAGTTATCGTAACCGTCTTTGAATGCAACTTTGGCCTTGCTGTAATTACCGCGTTTCAAATAAACTTCGCCGAGCCAATACTGTGCGTTACTGGCCAATGCGTGTTTCGGGAAACGATCCAAAATATCTTCATAAGCAATTTCCGCCTCGTCATACAAACCGGCATTATATGCCTTCATGGCATTATTATAAATGGTTTGCGCATCATTGGCAGGTGCCGGAGCCGGAGCAGGTTTCGGCGCGGCAGCTTTCGGAGCCGGAGCCGGTGCCGGAGCAGGTTTCGGAGCTGCGGCCTTCGGAGCCGGTTTTTCCAGCGGAGCCAAATCCTTACCTTTGATTTTGTCGCCGGCAACAGATGCAGCCGCATCTTTAGCCACCGGTGCGTTATAAACCGTCGGGAACCTCGGAACCGGAGCATTCAAGCTGTCCGGAATCGGGCGACCTTCCAAAATCTTCAGGCGAATTTCCATATCGCGATTATATTTTTCGATTTTATCGTTATTTTCTTTAAGTTTATGCTCCAACTCATCCAAACGTCCGTTCAGTTTGCGAATCGTTTCGTCATATTCGCCGATTTTGCCCTGAACATCGCCGTTTGCCGAAGCTTTCTTCTGGTTTTCACGATATAATTGACGTTGTAAAACCGTAACATCTTCACGCAAATTGGCAACTTCGCGAGCCAAATCGGCAGCGGAAGCAACATCAGCCAACATTACCCCGCACAAAGAAATCATACATAATTTAATAAGTTTCATTTTCTACCTCGTTGTTTGTTTTGCTATATGATTTATAACGATTTTTTTTTGATATGACAAGTGTTTGCATAAATATACACAACCCGGATCCGAACATAAGCTCCCTATAAAATCGCGCCAAAGCCGGAAAACCCGCCGCTTAACCCATAATAACAAAACACAAAAAAAGACGCAACCGAATAAGCTGCGCCTTTTAATGGATCTACCTTAAGTGTCGTATTATTCAGCAGAGCTGACAACTGTAACGGCACGACGGTTTTGAGCCCAAGCTGCTTCGTTGCTGCCGAATACAGCCGGTCTTTCTTTACCGTAAGAAATCGTAGAGATTCTGTTTTCAGCAACACCTTGAGATACCAAGTAAGCTTTTACAGCGTTAGCACGGCGTTCACCCAATGCCAAGTTGTATTCGCGAGTACCTCTTTCATCGCAGTAACCTTGAACGATTACGTTTACATCGTCATGGCTCTTCAACCAAGCGGCCTGTGTATCCAAAGCTGCACGAGCTTCAGCTGACAAAGCAGAGCTGTCTGTGTCAAAGAATACGGTATCCGTTGTGTTTTCAGCGAAAGAACGAGCGAGTCTGGATTCGCAGTCAGCACCGCTGAACAGACCACCGTCCGCACCAAATACAGAACAACCCGATAAAGCTACAAGAGCTACGAACAAACTTAAAAGTTTTTTCATTTTATTTTCTCCATATGGTTTTTTTAATATTTAATCGTATTGCTACGACCGTTTATTTAATTGTATAACAACTAATACATTGTTAACTTAGGTAATATTTGTAAATTTTTCAATAAGAAAAATAAAAAAATAGCAATAAAGTTAAAAACTGTGCATTATTTTTATATATTTTGGTTTTAAAAGGCCTGTTTTTTCACCTTGTATGCCGCGTCAACAATGCTTTTTTGCTTTTCGATATCAAAATCGGCCTTAATATTGAGTTGCGGCGCAACCGCGGTAATAATACTGCGCGTAATCGGCACCGCATTCCATCCGGCCGTGGTATAACCGAATGTTTCTTTGCTGGCTTTCGGGTCATCAATCACCACCAGCAGTGCATATTTCGGGTCGGATTGCGGAAATGCCGAGATAAACGACGAAATACTCTTGCTGTGATTATAATGTCCGTTTTCCAGCTTATCGGCGGTACCGGTTTTGCCCATCACCTGATATCCCTCAACATTGGCGCGTTTCCCCGTACCTCTGGTTACCACCGCCCGCAAGAGAGTGCGCATATTGTCGGAAGTCTGCTTAGAAACGACTCTTTTTCCTTTATGCTTATTATTATATAGGAGTGTCGGCTGATGATACATCCCGCCGTTAACGATGGCGGAAAACGCCGTGATAATGTGCAACGGAGTCGAAGAAATACCGTATCCGTAACTGATGGTTACCATCGTGGTTTCGCCCCAGTTTTTCTCACTCATAAACCACGGTTTGGCCAGCTCCGGCAGTTCAAACTCGGTCAGAGCCTTATCCATATTGATACTTTGCAAAAACTTGCGCTGAAATTTTTTGCCGACTCGCATAATTTCCAGGGTCGAACCGATGTTCGACGACTCCACCAAAATATCTTCCGGCGTCAGATAGCCGTGCGAACCGTGAGGGTCCGTAACCTTCAGGCGATGAACCTTAATCGGATGCGATGTATCGAATCGGTCGGTTATTTTAACTTTGCCGCTTTCCAAGCTGAGCGCCGTATTGAAAACCTTAAACACCGAGCCGGCCTCATAAATACCCTTGGTGGCAAAATTGAACATTTCGCGCTCGCCGAATTTGCTGTTTTCGTTCGGGTTATAGTCCGGCACCGAAGTCATTGCCACAATCTGCCCGGTTTTGACATCCATCAAAATTGCGGCTCCTCCGGCGGCATTAAACTTTTGCACTCCGGCAATCAGTTCATCGCGAATCTGGTTCTGAATCCCCAAATCAAGTGACAAATACAGCGGTTTGGTCGAGGTTGTTAAGCGTTCGTTCATTGATTTTTCAATGCCGGCAATACCGTTATTATCAACATCGGTGCTGCCCAAAACATGCGCGAACAGATTTTTGTGCGGATAAACCCGTTTTTCGCAATTTTCAAATTCCAGCCCCGGAATACCGAGATTGTTGACTTGCGATTGTTGTGCCGGCGAAAGGTTACGTTTCAAATAGATAAACGCCCCCTTGCGATTGAGGCGCTTTAAGAAGTATTCATACGAATCGTCCGGAAAGATTTCGCTCAAGGTTGCGGCCACATCTTCCGGATGGCGAATCTTTTTGGTGTTGGCATACAAGTTCTTGGTCGGCAGCGAGGTAGCGATAACTTCGCCGTTTCGGTCCATAATGTCGGCACGTTTAACCGTGTTTTTGAAATGGATGATATCATCGTCGGACATCTCGACCAGAGCCGTATCGATATTGATGCCGTTGCCCAAGCACACATAGGTTACGCGCGCACACAAAATCAAATAAACCGCGGCAAAGCAACACAGCGCAAACAATGTACGCTGGCGACAGGTTAATACGTTATCGTTTTCGGTGGTATAACTTTTAGAGGTAATGGCACGTCGCGAAATCTTTATCTCCTGCCCCGGGAGATAAATTTTTTCTTCCTTTCTTTTAGAGAAACTGACGTTAAACCCCATTTTATTTCTTCTTAACTTCTGCTTTTACCAAGGTTGTTACACTTTTTTTGTTCACATGTACCGAATTGGAGTCGGTATTATTTTCATAGTTGAAGTGTAACGCAGAATAGTTAATAATTTGTTCAGGTTTTGCATTTTCTAGAGATAATTGTTCCTGAGCCAATTTGCGCAGACGTTCCGGAGTGTTATGGTGGCTCCACTCGGCTTTCAAAACGTGGATTTCATCAATATCACGCTGAATATTGCTGTTAATGTTGGCAAGCTGACGCTCCAAGCCCTGCACCTTGTTTTTCAACACGGAAGAACCGAACGCCACCACCAACGTTACCGTAAACCATAAAACAACCATTGCCGTTTTGATGCTTCCACCCATAGCTGCCTATCTCCTTATCGCAAATCTCAGTTTTGCCGAGCGTGCTCGCGGGTTGTTGAAACACTCCGCCGCCGTCGGCATAATTGCTTTTGAAACTTCTTTAAACACACTGTCATCTTGCGCCAATTCCGGCGCATACTTGGAAATACGGACTTTTTTGCCGCCGTTTTCCTTCATATAATTCTTAACGATTCGGTCCTCGAGCGAATGAAAATCCACCACCACCAGACGACCGCCGGAAATCAACCGATTCGTTGCCCCGCGCAAACCGCGTTCCAACTCGCCCAGTTCATCGTTAACCGCTATACGCAGAGCCTGGAAAGTCCGAGTCGCCGGGTCAATTTCGCCGGCGTGTTTATGAATAACCGTATAAACTATTTCCGCCAGTTCGGTTGTGGTTTCTATTTTTTTGCGCCGCCGATATTCCGCGATTCGCGCCGCAATTTGTCGCGATTTGCGTTCTTCGCCGTACTGATACAAAATATCCGCCAGTTCCTTTTCGCCATAAAAATTAACAATATCCTTAGCACTTTCGCCTTCGCAAGACATCCGCATATCCAGCTCCGCCTCTTTGGCAAAAGAGAATCCGCGCTCGGCATTATCCAGCTGCATGGAAGAAACACCGATATCAAAAACCGCTCCGCCGATTCGTTCCGGCACCAACTTGGCAAAGTCGCCGAACTTTCCGGCCCGAAATTCAAAACGCGAATCGTAAAGATTCTTAAATTCATTGGCCCGCACCATCACATTCGGGTCACGGTCAAGTGCAATAACTTTGCACGGCGCCGCATCCAAAATCGCTTGGGTGTAACCGCCGTTACCGAAAGTGGCATCAACATATATCTCCCCGGCCTTAGGCTGCAGATAAGTCAGCACTTCTTTTAACATAACCGGTATATGTTTCTGCCGTGCTGCCGCCATTATTCCTGCTCCTTTTGCGCTTTCAGCGTCGGTCTGTTTTTCATAACTTCGGCTCTGATCCGCGCTTCTTCTTTTTCCCAATTTTGCGGGTTCCAAATCTGGAACTTGCGACCTTTGCCCACAAACACCGCCGTATCGGTTATTCCAGCGTGTTTCAAGAGTTTTTCGGTCAGCATAATTCGGCCGGTACTGTCAAACGCAAAACGTTTGGCATCGCCGAAAATCAAATTGGTCAGGTTGTCTTGAGTTTCCGAAAAGAAGTCGGTAGCATTTTCGATTTCGGTCGCCAGTTTATCGAGCGAATCCTCCAAACAGCCCTCAATACAAGGCGCCGACAGGCTGCGATAGCACACTATTTCGGTTGATAATTCCTTGGCAATGGCGCGGTAATCCGCCGGAAGCGAAACGCGCCCTTTGGCGTCCACTTTATTGAAAATCGTGTCCATAAACAGAAAGATTTTCCTCATTACAGCTTCCTTTTACCATTGTTCCACATTTAAATGGTATAACATGGTATTTTATGGGATTCAATGGTAATTTTTAGCATTTCGTTAACTGTTCTCTGTTTGTTCTTACGCATCGTGTTTTTAATTAAAAAATATCTTGCATTTTCAATGTATTATAAAACCGTAAAAAATTTTTAAAAAATTAACACAGCTTGTCCGTAACGCTGTGGAAAATCGTAAATCGCCAAATATGCGCATATTTTTCAACAAATCGTCTTGACAGAATCGACGATTTTCGTTATGATTCTTAGAAATTATCATTATTAGAAAATTTTTATAGCTTATGAAAAAACTTACAGTAAAAGACATGAGACAAGCCATTGTCTATGTCAACAACGGGAATTATGTCGGTAATCTCAACGACCTCACCGACGATGACTTGCTGGCTTGCGACTTCGGCCGCGACCTCAAGATGGGCAATATCAGAGTAGCCAATGTCATGATTGAGCTCGAGCGCCGCAACAACGGGCTGCGAATCCCTCATGAAATCCTCAAGGAGGCTTCGGGTAATACCGTCGCCGATATGCTGGAAGCCATCAACAAACACATTGATGAAACAGATTGAACTTGAGGACGTCCGCACCGCTCTGTACGAAATGGATGTGCCGGAGGTGCATAACTTTACAGGGGATGCTCTGCAAAGTGCCGATTTCTGGTTTGATTTGGGTATGGACGAGCGCGAAATCTCCTACCTGATCTCAAACCTGGAGATTGCAAAGAAGGTCAAAGTTCCCATCAATGTTTGGGATAGCCTTAAGGAAAAGAACACGGTGAATGTTCTGATTCACGGGGCCAATATCCACCTGATAGATTTGGAAGAAAACTGAAAAACCCGGCAAGACTAACCTCTTGCCGCGTTTTTTTATTTTTAGCTCTATTAAAGAAAAGTGTTGTTTTTTATAAAGCATAACCTATTGATTTGCCGTCATTCCGAACAGACACTTTAATGTCGTGTGAAGAATCTATTTCGTCCCAAGGACGAAACAACACCTGCGGTATTGATGGATACTTCGGCTTTGCCTCAGTATGACGTAAAAACAACACTTTTCTTAAATTAAGCCTTATTTTTAAATAACAGATACAAAAAAATCCGTAGAATGAGGTAAATACGCAGTAAGCGGATTGGCGCGGTGTACAATAAGAGGTATATAAGCCAATAAAAATTTGGAGAACGCGATAAATACGAAGAGGTTTTTCGACGACGTGTACAACAAGAGGTACACGAGGAGAAAAACCTCAAGTAGTTATCCGTTATACGAATTTTTTAGATGTCGGAGATGACAGAGATGGCAATAATCTCATCCGGCTCCTCAACCATTCCGTTGGGTCCGCCGCCTCTTTTGAGCATATCGACATATTCCATACCGGAGGTTACCTCGCCCCAGACGGTATATTGACCGTCGAGCCACGGACAGTCGGCGTAACAGATGAAGAACTGGCTGTCGGCCGAATCCGGCATCATGGCACGCGCCATGGAGACAGTGCCGCGTTTGTGCGGAGTGCGATTAAATTCAGCCTTTAGTTTTTTACCGCTGCCGCCGGTACCGTCGCCGCGCGGACATCCGGCCTGAGCCATAAAACCGTCGATTACGCGATGGAATTTCAGTCCGTTGTAGAAACCCTGGCGCACCAGTTCCTTAATCCGCGCCACATGGTTAGGCGCCACATCCGGCAACATTTCAATCACAACATCGCCGTATTTGGTTTGCAACAACAAAGCATTATCGGCATCCTTAACTTTATACGAATGTTTGATTTTTTTGGCTCTGGTTTCGCTCATCGCCAATCTTTTAGTTTCCTTGTTTTCCAAATTTTTAGTAGAAGGTTTGGAAAGATTTTTTGTTTTGTTTTTTTCCAATAAATCAGTCATGTCAGCTTCCTTTCGTTTATCTTTAAGTTTTATTTAGGAAGTTATTTTGCATTATTCAAGACGTAATCAACTCTTTCTTGTGCCGACAGCCCGAGCGGATAGTGTTTATCGACGTTTTTGATAACTTCTTTAAGGCCGCGGCAATTTGCAATTTGAATTGCCAACCCCGGACGCGCATTGAGTTCGAGCATCATCGGGCCGCGGAATTTATCCAACACGATATCCGCCCCCAAATAGCCGAGTCCGGTCATTTCATAAGCAAGCGCCCCAATCATCAGGTGTTCGCGCCACATCGGCACCTGCAAAGTCATCAAATCAGCACCGGTGTCGGGATGAATGGCAATCGGCATATTGTGCGAAACCGCGTTGTTGGCGTGACCGGTACGCATATCGAGCCCCACACCGACCGCACCCTGATGCAGATTGGCCCTGCCGTCGGATTCTTTGGTAGCCAGCCGCATCATCGACATCACCGGATAACCCTTATAAACGATTACGCGCACATCCGGAATTCCCTGGTAACTGAAATTTTGAAAGGCATCACTAAAATGCACCAGCTCCTCAATCAGTGCCGTATCATATTGTCCGCCCAAACTGTACAGCCCGCTCAAAATATTGGAAACGTGCTGATACACTTCGTTAAATCCGAGTTTTTTACCGCTGGCTGTCGTAAACTCGCTGCCGGTAAAATGCTTGATTACCAGCACGCCCTTGCCTTGGCTGCCGTGCGCCGGTTTAATCACAAATTCTTCATGGCCGGCCACGATTTTCAGTAAATCCTTAACTTCGTACTGGTGCTCAATTACGCCTATTTTGTGCGGAGTATTGATGTTGATATTGTCGGCCAGCGTTTTGGTCTGTACTTTATCATCAACCAACGGATAAAGCGAGCGCTTATTGTTGCGCCCGATAATGAAAAAGTTGCGTGCATTCATCCCCAAAACCCCGCGCTCACGGAATTTTTTCGGATTGGAAAAGATTTTGAAATAATCCCACATTTTATTATCCCTTTATCAGCGGTGCAAAGCGTTTCAGTTCAACCAAGCGATAACCGGTATAAGTGCCGAGCTGCATTACCAAAATCAAAATCACGATGTTCCATTCGTTAAACGCAAACATAATGTGGCGAATATACGAACTGCTGATAACAAAATAGGTCAATATTGCCACCACACAGGTATTGACGATTTGTTTGGTGGCGTTGCGCGCCCCCTCTTCTTCCCAAGTAATCGACGCGCGTTCGATGATCCAGGCCGTAATGATTATCGGGAAAAACACCGCCGAAGCCGCAATGTGGAAATTGTATTGATAACCCAAAATCGTCAGCATTTGCATAATCAGAATCACAAAAATCACCACCGCCGAAATTCGCGGTACCAACAACAGATTAAGCCGTGTCAGCAGGGTGCGTATTAACAAGCCCAAAGCGATAATCAGCGAAAAGCAAATCAAGCCCGACCAAAAACCGGTGCGCACCAACGACATCGCCACCAACATCGGTGTAAATGTACCCATGGTCGGAATGCCCACCACATTACGCAACAATACCACCAACAGAATACCGAGCGGGAAAATCATCAGCCATTTCAAGGTGTTTTGCTCCAAATTCGGCAGGTTATAAATGGTATAGTCAAACATTTTGCTGTTTTCGTATTTAGCGCGCTTTCCCGCCATTTTGAACGACGAAACCGCCGATTGAATAACCGAAAACTTTATTTCCGATTTGCGCCCGCCGACCACGTCAAACAGCGAAACGCCGCCGCGTTGAAACACCACAAAATTTTTCGGCAGACCGGATACGCCGGTTTCGATATTATACATCATCCATTTGCTGTTCTCATAAACTTCGAGCATCAAGTCGGCCGGAGCCTCGCGCCGTTTTTCCGAGATTTTCACTCCGCGCACAATCCGCGCCGCAACGTTTTTGAATGAAAGCAACTCAATGATTTTTTCCGCCATAATGCGTTGCGATTTTTTAACCGGCAAAAAGGCATCAACCTCCGGCTCCAAAATTTCATCATTGAGCAGCTGAATGATTTTTGAGGCATCGGAACCTTCTTTTTTGCTGTCGGCAAGCGCCCAAATTTCTTCCACCATTGCCTTTTGCTGCTCGCTTTCAAACACCGGCTTTTTCACTTTCGGCTGATTATAATCGCGGATTTTACCGATAACGTCTTCGTTGTCATACAGCATAATGCGATAATAGATGTCCTGTTCATTCTTTTTCGGGCCGGATTTCATAACCATGCGATGATTTTTCTCGTCTTTTTCCACCGTGTAGCCTTTGGCCACCACGTCTTCGCTCAAAATTTTATATTCGGCGCCCAAACGCGGCGTAGATAAAGATACCTCAATCGGTTCGCCGGTCGGCACAAACGAAATATGCGCGTCAACCGTCCAAATTTCGGTTCCTTCGCGCGGTTTGAAACTGAAACCCCAATGGACAATTTTATAATATGTCGCAAAACTCGCAAATGCCACCGCCAAAATCAGACATATTGCTAAAACACCACGCACCGAAAATATTTTTTTCTTCATTTTCAAAGTCCTCGTAACAAAATTATCCCAACATATTTTTGACCGATACGTCAACCACGGCCCGGCCGCCCAAAATATTGCGTCCTACCAGCATTTGATACTGAAATTTACGGCGATCGGCCAACGTAAATTCGGCCTTGAATTTTTCGCCGCCCAACTTTACATCCATTTCCACCACCGGCCGCACTTCGTTTTCGTAAACGCGTGTAATCGTCGTGTTTCGTATCACCGCTTTTCTGAATGTATGTTTTTCTTTCGTTTCGCGGTTGGTTACCGTAAACGAAACCAGCTTTTCCGTTTTAGAAAATTTAATATCCGCCGCATCCAGGGAAGACACCACGGCTCCGGTATCAACCCGCGCCGCAAATGCCGATTTCAGCGGCGGCAGATAAATATGCTCCAACTCGCCAAGCACCATTTTCTCCGTATTGTCGCGCGTTTTTTTCCCGGCCTCGGCGGATGTTGTTTTTTTGAAAAACCCCTTCAAAGTTGACAGTATACTGAATGATTTTCGCGTTCCGTCCATGGCTTTTTTCTTTTATTTCAGCGTATTTGAAATGGAAACGTCGACAATGGCACGTCCGCTCAAAATATTGCGTCCGATCAATCCCTGATACTCAAAATCATGACGTTCGTTAAGTGTAAACTCGGCCGAAAACGTTTCCTTTCCCATTCTGACATCCATATTCACCGTCACACGATGTTCTTCTTCGCCGGTACGTTTAATTTTAACCCGGCGCGACAGCGGCTTTTCAAAATCGGCCTTCTCTTTGGTTTCGCGATTTACGAGAGTAAACGAAACCCATCTCTGGCCGTCACGTTCAAAGCGTTTTATATTATCCGCATCAATCGATGAGGTAGTGGCACCGGTATCAACCCTCGCCATAAACGGCGATTTCATCGGCAAAAAATAAATGCGTTCTACCGCCCCGATTACATTATTAGGCAACACTTTTACGACCTTTTCCGGCTGAGCCGTATTCGGCACAATCCCCGGAACAACCGGCTCTTTTTTTGCGGCGCACGCCGTCAGCAACATCAAACAACATAACCCACTTAAAATTATCCGCATTTTTACCTCGTTATCCTTTGATTTTTTTATGATAATCGTCTTTTTTTCGCCCAATGTAAAACAAAAAAATCAAAAAATACCGACTTATACACATAAGCCGGTTGATAAGATTAAAGGTTTTCAGAAAAACAAACTTAACCTGAGAGAAGTTACCGTGGCATAGTCAGATTTGGTGTTTAGCGCCGGATGAATATAAAACTGAATATCCGGCGTTATCGTGGCCCATTTGGATATACCCCACGCCCAATAAGCCTCCAAAACGTGTTCGCCGCTTTCGCTCAACGAAGTTCCGACCGCCGTTGCGTCGATATCGTTATAAGCGTATGCCGCCCCGATTTGGTCGAGCGCGTTTCGCTCCAGCGGATTATTATACACCACTCCCGCCACATACGAATTTTTGATGGTTGCCACACTGCCGCTCACCCCGTTTATGCGCCCGAACAGCGCCCATTTTTCGCCGATGCTCTGCTGCATATTGAGCGACCAACCGGTAGTAGTTTGCGGCTGTTCGCGCACATACGGCTGATTATAGAGCATAACCGAATACTGACCGTCACCTAAACCGCGAATATGCGGATTATAGCCGATTTGCCCGAAGGTAGTATAATGTCCGTCGTGCAAACGATTAAAGCGCACACTCACTGCCGAAACATTGCTGGCATCCTGGGCACCGGCAATAAACTGCCAATTTCCGTACGTTGCCTGCATATAAGCACCGACACCGGCGTCGGTATAAGTGGCACTGCCGTTTTGCGCCAGCGAATAATTAATGAAATTAACTTGCGGATTATTGTCATAATCGGTACCGTCAAAAGCGTACAAAGTATATTGTCCCAACCCCAAAGTCAGCCAATTATATTGCCGCGGCAACTGATATGTATAATACAGCGTTGAAAATTCCTGCTCCTCGTCATCGGCATCGTTAATCGGAGTTGCCACACCGATACGATTTTCGATATCATTGACATCATGCCGGCCGTAGAATACGCTGGTATAAGATGCATTTAATACCCCGACACCGTAGTTATTGTCAAAGGTAGTCCAGGCCACACTCGGCGCCAAATACGATTGCACCGCATTATACCGTCCGCCCGGAGCACCGTGTTGCGGCATAACCGAATAGTTGAGATTATATTGTAAACCGTATTCTTTTTGCAGATAATTTTTAAAGGCGGAATAATCGGCGCCCAAACCGTCGGCCTCGGCAACCGACATTATCCCGAGCGCTCCGCACAACGTCCCGATGAACAAACTTTTTGACATATCATATCTCCCGAATGTTATAAACACCCGGTTGATATAACCCTTCTTTTGATAAAAAAAAGAGGCCGCAGCCTCTTTAATTTGATTTTATTTCCGCAACGCCTTAACGTAGGCTTGCATGGAATGTTCGTCGCAATAAGTCTGACCGCTCCGCACTTTTTTGCCGCAAAAACAAAAATCATCATCACGCGGGTCACCGATCGGCCATCTGCAGGTGTGGCTGTCCAAATCGGCCAATTTAATGTTGGTCAATTCTTCGGTTTTATGCGGTTTTGCCACTTCTTCCACCGGCTTTTCCTCAATTTTTTCAATCAAATCCGGCTGTTGCGGTATTTCTTCCTCTGCGTCTTTGCTCTTAATCGGCGAAGGTCTGGCCGTTAAGCACAAACGATGTACTTTGCCGACAATGGCATTTTTGGTAACGCCCAATTTCTTGGCAATTTCATTTGCTGTCAAACCCTGCGCCCACAACTGGCGCAATTTTTCCACACTTTCGTCTGTCCATCCCATAATAAAAACTCCCCAAAATATTTAACGTTGTTATAGCTGATTATTTTGCCGCTGTCCAGACTAAATTTTATTCTTTATTAATTTTTTTTAAATATAATTGTCCCGATTGATATGAGGAGTGCAAAATGAAAATATTTTACTTTATTCTGGCGTTGCTCATTTGCGCACCGGCGTATGCGCAATACAAGGAATACAATCATTTGTACAAATACGATTTGGATGAAGAAATTCCGCCGCTGTATCGTTTGGAGCGGGAATATAAAAAATCTTATTCCAATTATCGCTGGAATTACGATTTTCGTTGGAATATGTCCAGCTTGTTCAACTCCGAATTCAAACAGAATATTACCTCTTTCGGCAACAGCGAAAAACGCTTATCAAATGCCGATGAAGATGCTATTTTGCGTCAGCTCAAAAAAATACCGAAGCCGTTTTATCAATATATCGGACCGCTTCTTCATACCATGCGCGGCCTTTCCGGCAAGGTGCTCGATTTACCGGGAATTAATGAAACCAAACATCAATTTCCGACGCAAATTGCTTCTCGCTTCAAAGATGTGCCGTATATCGAGTTGATTTCACCGCGTTTTTATATGTATCTCAATCCGGTTTTGTGGGGTGAAGATATGGCCTCGATTGAAACGCCGCAAATAGCCAAACAACCGCGCAAAAAACGGCCGCGCGTACGCATCAATCCGGAGTTTATACAAAGAATAAAAGCCAAGGTACAGGCCGTGAATTATGCCGGCAGAGGCCGCAGAAAAACCGCCGCCGAACTCGATTTAAGACACTTCAACCCCGACCGCAATACTCCGCTGTCTAAGGCAGATGTGCGCGCTTTTGCCCGCACTCTCGACGGATTGGATAATTTCCGCAAAGAAGGTCAACACGAAAGAACGCTGATTATGGTTGAAAGTCTGATGAATTATTGGGATGTCAAAAACGGAATTCCGGAAGAAAGTTTGTTGTTCCGCCAAATAGTGAATCCCTGCCAAAACTTTGTGCGCAAAATTCAATGGAGCGGCCTGCAGGGCGAATTTCAAACCGTTATCGGCCAGCAGGGATTCGGCTTAAAAGATTGGGCTTATACTTGCGATAAGGTGGTTAAAGCATGGCGTGTACACAACGCCCCGTCGGGGATGATATGGGCGGCACGACAGCAGAAAAAAGATGCAGTCTATCCGTTGTTTGAACCGTTTATGGTTACACAGCAGGAAAAAACGCAAATGCGTTATATTTTAGATTCCTTGGCACGGATGTATACCACCAAGGCGGAAGATATAGATGCCGTAAAACCTTATAATACCAACCTGAAATATCAGTTTATAAAAATGGGCCGACAGCTCGCCGGCACCCCGATTATCCGCCAGTAGAAAAAGCATAAAATAATAGCAGCTAAAAACCCGGAGAATGAGTCTGATACGAAGAAGGATTTTTTCGCCGTGTACAACAAAAAGGTACACAAGAAAATAATATTGCAGCTAAAAACCCGGAGAATGCGGTAAATACGAAGGGGGATTTTGACGACGTGTACAACAAAAAGGTACACAAGAAAATAATATTGCAGCTAAAAACCCGGAGAATGAGTCTGATACGAAGAAGGATTTTTTCGCCGTGTACAACAAGAAGTACACAAGAAAAAATCCTTCAAGTAGCAGACCATTATACGGGTTTTTAAATCATAGCCATACCGCCGTTAACGTGAATAGTCTGTCCCGTAATGTATTGTGCCTCATCGGATGCGAGGAAGGCTACGACGTTGGCGATGTCTTGAGCTTCGCCGAGTTTGCCTTCCGGAATTTTTGCCAGGAGTGCGGCTTTTACATCGTCGGTCAAAACATCGGTCATCGGGGTACGGATGAAACCAGGAGCGATGGAGTTAACGGTAACGCCGCGGGAGCCGACCTCTTGAGCCAGGCATTTATTCATGGCGATCATACCGGCTTTGGATGCGGAATAGTTGGCCTGACCGGCATTACCCATAACACCGACAACGGAAGCCATACCGATAATGCGGCCGTAGCGACGCTTCATCATACCGCGAACCACGGCACGCGCCAGTTTGAAACCGGCAGAAAGATTAACATCCATAACGAGCTGCCACTCTTCGTCGCTCATACGGATAAAGAGGTTGTCGCGGGTTAAACCGGCATTGTTAACCAGAATATCGATTTTGCCGAACTTTTCTTCCACATCGTTTACCAAAGTTTTAATCGCTTCGGTATCGCCCAAATTAGCAACAAAATATTCAACATTGTCGCCGAGTTCGGCCTTAAGTGCCTTCAAACCGTCTTCGTTTCTGTCGGTAAGAGCCAAATAAGCGCCCTGCTCATGCAAAGTATGAGCGATTTTGCGACCGATACCGCCGGCGGCACCGGTAATCAAAGCAACTTTTTCATCTAATCTAAACATATTATTTTCCTTTCAGTTTAAGGTGTTATAAATTGTTTGCCAAATCTTCTATTTCGGCGATGGAACCGACCGAAACCGCATTCATCTCTTTATTGCTGCGTTTGGCAATGCCGGAGAGGACTTTTCCCGCTCCCAGTTCTATTAAATCGGTTACATTATTTTCTTTGAAAAACAACATGGTTTCCCGCCATCTGACGGTACCGGTAACCTGTTCTATCAGGTGTTTGATAATCTCCTTATGGTCGGTAATCGGCTCGGCCAACACGTTTGCCACCAACGGAATCTGGGCATTTTGCGCCGCAACTTCCATAAAAGCACGTGCCATAACATCGGCGGCCGGAGCCATAAACGGGCTGTGGAACGGCGCACTCACCGCCAATTTTACGCATTTGCGCGCCCCGAATTCCGGGGCAATTTCCACTGCGCGGTCAATCGCGGCCATTGAGCCGGATAAAACCACCTGCCCGTCGGAATTGTCATTGGCGGCCACACAAACATCTTTGCCGTTTGAACAAGCCTCAACCAAAGCGCCCACATCTTGGAACGAAAGTCCCAAAACAGCGGCCATACCGCCCACACCGAACGGCACCGCGCTTTGCATGGCCTCGCCGCGCAGACGCAACAACTTGGCCGTATCGCTCAAGCTGAACACACCGGCGGCACAGGCTGCTGAATATTCTCCGAGCGAATGGCCGGCAACATAAGCGGCCTTATCTTTTAAGACAATACCGAAATCTTTTTCCAAAACCCGCACCACCGCAAGCGAAAATGCCATCAACGCCGGTTGCGTGTTGGCCGTCATGGTCAACTCGGCGTCCGGACCTTCGATCATAATCTTGAACAAATCTTGCGAGAGTGCATCATTAACTTCATTAAACACATCACGAGCCGAAGCAAAATTTTCGGCCAATTCTTTTCCCATTCCCACAAATTGGGAGCCTTGTCCCGGAAATACAAAAGCGTACTTCATTAAATTCCTTTCACTAAATCTCTAGAGAATGTATATAACCGGTATTTTAAATGTCAAGCAAAACGCCGTTGATTTTAACAAAATACAAAAAAACCGGTGCGAAAAAACAATTCACACCGTTTTTTTATTGTGCCTTAATAAACGGCTTAATCGCGGGTATGGGATTTATCTTGCGGGGCCTTACTGCCTTTGCCGGTCCATTTAGCGATGGCTTCGTCAATCATATGTGTTCCCTGTGATTCCGGGTCGGCCTTAATCAGCTCGGCCTTTTTAATAGCATAATCCAATAACTTGGCATTGTTCGGATTTTTTTCCAAAACCTTGGAGAAAACTTCTTTGACGGTATAGCCGGCATTCCAATCGCCGGCCGTATCGGAGTCGAAAGGATCGCGCAAAATTTTCATGGCGATTTCTTCATTTTTCGGATTAGCCTCCAATATGGCGGAATAAACATCAACCTTAGCGCTGTTCCAAGCTCCGTAAGTCATTTGAATCAGGCGATCACACACATCTTCTTTTTTCAAATCGCAAGTGAGAGCCAGCAGTCTGCTGCGATAGGTGTTGGTAACTTCTTCATATTGAAATCTGGTATGTTCGGCATCATAGCGAATTTTATCGAGAACTTCCGGCTTATCCTGGTTGGCCCGGGCAATACTGGAGAGGATTCCCTCATGTCCTATCCACCACGAAACTTTATCGGCTTGAGCAAACGCCATATCAATAACCTGTTGGTTGCCCGGATTGGCTTCGACAATAACACTGGTCCACCGTGTACGCACCGAATCAGATATATCATCAAAGTTATGCATAATCTGGCAGGCGCGGTTGGCAACGGCTTTATCATTTTTGCAACGGCTGATAATATCAAGTATGGCATCTCTGCCGTCGGTGACATCTAAAAACTGCCAATCTTTGGCATCTTTCTGTTCCAATCCGTCCATATTCGGAAATTCACGACTTTTGGCGGTCATAGCCACCATCATATCCATCATTGCATCTTTATCGTCGGGATTATGAAGCAACAAAATAGAAGCGCGCAAACCGCGATCCCCCAAGCTGTTGGCGGCATTTACGCAAATATCGATAATGCCCTTATCATCCGGACAGGCTTTGGCAATCCCCGGGATGACGTGCAACATAATACAGCCGTCGCCTTCCTGTTTTGAGCGTTCGATACCGGCCCGCAACAAATCACGCGCGTAGATGCGTCTTTTTTCCTGCGGTGCTTCCTGTATGATGTTCATTGCGACTTTTTCGCTGTCAACATAGATATCCGGACCTCTTCTGCTTAATGCTTCTTCAAATTTATCTGCGGCTGCTCCCATTTTTGCTCTCCCTGATAATTATATGATTAACTTAAAAATTATTCTTTGCCGGCGTTGCTTTTCTTTTTCAAATTCTTCACCACAAAATCAAGCGTCGTCGGTTTACGGTCTTCTCTGCTTTCTACATATCCTTTGATTTCTAGCTCGGTCATTGTTTTTGCTTTTTTCTTTGCCTTAAGTTCATCTATTTTATGTTGTTGCCACGCCTGATTTATATCATCATCCTTGTAAAATTCTCTATCTGCATAGTCCTCAATGGTTCTGGTATCTTTTCGGGTTTGGTCAATGAACTTTTTTAATTCCGGATGTTCACGTTCCAATCCGGTTAAGAGATAATTCAAATCATCTTTCAAATCGTAAACCCTATCACCTAATTCATAAATTCTATCTCCTTCATTACAGAGAACGGCCATTGTTTCGAAGGATTGCTTAACAATCTCGGGGTTGTTTAAATTGCTGAGAATAACATTTCTTGCGTCGCAACACTCGTTTTGTTTTTGTAATCCGTCGGTAATTTGAGCCTTATCGCGCAAAAATTCGAGAGTCCGCAAAATTTTTTCGGTGTCTTTCCATTTTGGCATTTTTGATAACATTTTATTGAGTTCATCGTTTTCATCTATAATCATTTTATTGCGTACGGTCATTCTATGCTCCCTGTTATGGTCGTTTATTGCCTTATTCTAGGATATTCGGTGTTTTTTGTCAAGTTGTTTTTACGCGGAAATATTCGGGCAAACGGAAGCTTTCGGCGCTTTGCAAAACCGCCGACGGCAGATAAAAAATCATTTCGTAAATTAATCTACACCCAGAACTTCACGGCGACCGACATGGTCTTGTTTTGAGACAATACCTTCCTGTTCCATCCGCTCAATCAGATTGGCGGCGCGGTTATAGCCGATACGCAGTTTGCGCTGAACGTAGCTGGTGGAGGCCTTTTTATCGGTGCGCACAATCTCAACCGCCTGACGATATAATTCTTCTTCGTCGCCTCCGCCGCCGAATTCGCCTCTGTCAAACACCGGACCGGTATCTTTGGTTTCCAGCTCGCCGGCGGTAACTTCAGCCACATATTGCGGCTCGCCCTGCGATTTGATAAATTCAACCACACGCTCGACTTCTTCATCGGCCACAAAACAACCGTGAACACGCACCGGTCGCGAACCCGACGACATAAACAGCATATCACCCATACCGAGCAACTGTTCGGCGCCTTTTTCGCCTAAGATGGTGCCGCTGTCGATTTTGGTGGTAACATGGAAGCTGATACGGCTCGGAAAGTTCGATTTAATCACGCCGGTAATAACATCAACCGACGGGCGTTGCGTCGACATAATCAAGTGAATACCGGCCGCACGAGCCATTTGCGCCAAACGCTGAATCGCGGCCTCTACCTCCTTGCCGGCCACCAGCATCAAATCAGCCATTTCATCCACCACAATCACAATATACGGCATCGGCGAAGTGTCGATAACCTGTTCCTCATAAATCGGCTGGCCGGTTTCTTTATCAAAGCCGGTCTGAATGGTCTTTTTGAGGCCCTTGCCGGTTTTTTGCATTTCTTCGATTTTCTTATTATAACCGGCAATGTTGCGAACGTTCAAAAGCGCCATCTGACGATAACGATTTTCCATTTCCTGTACCGCCCATTTAAGGCCGACAACCGCTTTAGCCGGGTCGGTAATCACCGGAGTAAGCAAGTGCGGAATACCGTTATACATCGAAAATTCGAGCTGTTTCGGGTCAATCATGATAAAGCGGCACTGCTCCGGAGTCATCCGGTATAACAGCGACAGAATCATGGTGTTGACCCCGACCGACTTACCGGAACCGGTGGTACCGGCCACCAACAAGTGCGGCATTTTGGAAAGGTCGGCATAAACGTGCTGACCGCCGATATCTTTACCCAGAGCTACGTTTAAGATGTTTTTGCTGGTTACGAATTCGTTATCCTCAAACAGCTCACGTATCCACACGGTTTGCCGTTTTTCGTTAGGCAATTCGATACCGATGGTGCTGTGACCGGCAACAACCGCCATACGTACCGAAGATACGGCCATCGAACGGGCAATATCGTCGGAAAGACCGATTACGCGGGCGGTACGAGTGCCGGCTTTCGGCTCCAGTTCATACAGCGTTACTACCGGACCCGGGCGCACAGCCACGATTTGTCCGTGAATATTAAAGTCGTTCAATACCTGCTCAAGCTTGGCGGCACGCTCTTTGAGGGCATTTTCATCAACCACAACCGCACCGGTATCCTTAGGAACCGAAAGCAGATTAATATCCGGCAGAGTATATTCATGCGGCTGAGATTGCGGACGCGAAGCGGTTTCTACCTGCGGTACGACCACTTGCGCCGCGGCGGTTGCCGTGCGTTGTTCTTGCGGCTGTTGTTTAGTCGGTGCCGGAGCTGTTGTCGGAATATTCAAGAGTTCTTCCTGGATGGCGGCCGGTTGGCGACTTGCGGCCTTAGGGGCTGTTTGTTTGGCACCTTCGGTGTGATAAATATCTTCCGGCGATATCTTGGTTGCCGGTTTTTTCTGCATAACTTGCGGCTCGTTGATAAAATCAAACGTCGGATTAACCGAAGAAGTTTTGGAACTTTCGACCGGTGTTACCGGAGTCGGAGCAGCGGACGGTGTCGGTTGTTGCGGCGCCGCTTGCGGCATAACGATTTTCGGACCGCTCTGAGTTATGTTTTGCGCCGGTTTTTCCGTCAGAGAAGCCAACGCGGTAGAAGTGTTCAGCGTTTGACTGTTCATGGTCGGCTCAATGCGCTCAAACCCCGGTTCGCGCCGCTGATTAAGCGTAGCCAGTTTATTTTGCATTTTGGCGCGCATATAGCTCGGATTAATCTCTTTAAATTCGTTAAAACTGCGGACATGTGCAACTTTTTTGAATATTTTAACGACGGCATGCATGATTTTGCCGAAGAAAGCCGCAATTTTAGAAAGCAGACGCAGCCAAAACTTAAAGGTGATTCCGGCCGCAAAATTAAACGCCATCAGGCTGATAAACAGCAGCAAAATCAGCAAAATTATTTTGTTATAAGGCGGCTTCAACAGCGTCAGATAATTGGCATAGTTGTTAAGCGAAGTGCTCAAATGGCGCGACCATTCTCCGGTCAGGCTGTATGGCAGATTGAAGCGCCCCAAATAATTACGGCAGGTCAAATCAATAAATCCGGCAAAGCTGATAATCCCGACAAACCAGGCAAACAGACGCATTTTCCATTCAATGATTTCACGCTGAAAAATTAAACTCAAACCCCAGAGAATCGGCACAATGAGGAACACCATCAGCGCCAACCCGAAGGTACTCAGCACAAAATCGGCGCTGTATGCCCCGAACAGCCCCAAAAAATTCTGCACCGGACGGTCATCGGATACAACTTTGTTGAGCGACGGATCATCGGCGCTGTAATCAAAAACAGCGGCCAAAATCGCCAGCGGCAAAATAACCAAAGCCGCCCCCACCAGATTGCAAAATATCTTTTTGAACCACGATTCAGATTTTTTATTTTCTTGTGTACCCGATTTCATTTTTTCCTCAAATTAAAGCTCTCCTTAATCGTTCGGATTATAGCCGAAAATCCTCAATAAAATGTTAAAAATACGTAACGAATATTTTATTTTTACGGTTATCGCATTTTTCCTTTTGAGTTATTTATGCTTTAACCGCACCGACAGTTATAATCCTCCCCCGGATGCCCGCCGGCTCTTTATTGTATTTTAACTAAACTTTGCTATATTAACCCCGGAGGTGCAAAAATGAAAAAGTTGGTGTTGATTTTAGGATTGTTTGCGTTGATTGCAGGTTCAGTTGCTGTATATTTCGCTTATAATAAGCCCAAAATCATTCTACCAAAGCCGATAGAACAAGGGTTTAAAAACCCTTTATTCTATCGACCGCTTGAAGCTTATGGTCGTACTTCATGGCATACTTTTTTAACACCCTACAGTATTACTTTAATACCGCCTTTTGATGAGGCAAAAAAAACATCTAAGGTTATCGCTGAATCATACTCATGTAATCTAATTGAAAATGAACATGACCACGTTAAATATGACTGTTATGTATGTGCCGAATTTATTACCTATAAACCATGTCATCGCGAATGTCAGAATTTTATTATAAAGCGCTACGATGAATACGGTAAAGGCTATATAATCAAAAAAGATGACTGCACTGGTAATTTGGAACACTTTATTATTAAAATGAGCTAACCATACTTCCGTATGCCTTTAATATTTTTTCTGCAGTTTTAATATTCCTGTCGTTGTCCACATCTTTTCTGTGAGACTGTTTTAACATCTCAGTAAAATACTCCTTATTGTGTGTTTGCATGAAACCATTGTATGCATCAATAAATTTACCAAAAGATTTTATTCCACCTACCACATTATATTGAATATCAAATACCGCTTCTTTAAAACTTATTGGCTGATTATCAAAGTCGGTAAAGGTTCTTTTTAGTACATCATAATCATTCTGCAAGTGTGTAAAGGTGTGGTAATCAACCTCTTTTTGGCTTATCCTTATATTGGTATATTTAGTATAATAACCGGCAGTATAATTAAATGGTCCATGGTCTTTCTTCTTACTTTCCGGCCATCTCGCATATTCTAATGGGTGCTCGCGTTTAAATTTTTGCACTTCATCATATTCTTTTTGCAACCTTTCTCGTTGTCTCCCAAGTTCCTCATACATAGCTTTGACTTCAACTTCGGTTGCCGGTCTATTTCCTATCATCCAATTTACGGATTTGAATTGTTCCCAGCGGTTGATATTATTACCTCTGCCTGTTGTAATTAGTCCTTTAGAATCAAGATAAGGATGTCTTTTCTCATCTTCAGATTCCACAATTACGTCAGCCATATGTCGCAGCAACTTTTCCTCTTCAGGTGAGCGGAATTCTACTTCGCGATGTGCGTATGCAGAATTTGAAGTATACCCTGCATCCGTTGCTGTGTTTGCCTTCTCGTTTGCGGCATATTGCGGAAAGTTTTTGTTGTTTAAGTCGGCTGGTTTAAGTGTTTTTTGCAACTCCTTAAACATATCAAGTCCGCTGACATCTACAATTACCGGCTTATTCTTATATCTTTCCGGCTTATACGGTTCAGCCCAGCACCGACAATTATAATCCTCGCCGGGGTTTCCTCCCTCCGGCGGAATATGTCTGTTGAATATTTTACCTTCTCTTTCGGCGTGTTTGTCGCGAACTCGGTTATCGCGCTTCGTTCGCCAAATATAATAATCTTGC